>Ga0208975_1000548_pt1 | contig 17692 bp, 27 predicted proteins | sample GreLakmeER78MSRF_FD_187700 | JGI IMG/M metagenome (GOLD analysis project Ga0208975, IMG submission 187700) | Freshwater lentic microbial communities from great Laurentian Lakes, MI, USA - Great Lakes metaG ER78MSRF (SPAdes) | ecosystem: Environmental > Aquatic > Freshwater > Lake | place: Great... | reverse complement strand
CAGGTTTTATCATATGTTTACCAACTTAACTGTGCCTTTTTCTTTAAGGTTTTTATTATCCTTAAACCAATTACCACAAGTACGACATTGGAATCTTTGATACTTACCAGCAGCTGTTATATTATAACCTCTACGTTGGAAACTCTTAGAAGAACAAGTAGGGCAACATAGATCAGTACCTTCTATTAATGTTCTATTTAGATGATTTCTAATCCAAGGTTTAAAGCGTTCATAGACAGCTTCTAAAAGGATTACATCATTTTTATTGTATTCTTCCATAAGCTTCCAGGCTTTAGGGATACCAGCCATACATTGTACCCATAGTTCATGACCACTATGCTCAGTCTTTTTACCTAAACCAAGAGACTGTGCAACATAGTCAAGCTTATTAGATACAAATCTAAAGCGACTCTTAGCAACAGTTAGTAGATCAATCTCTTTAAAGGGAGCTGGTGGAAACATTCCATGTAAAAGAAACTCTTTGTTAAGAGAAGGAATGTCAAAGCGTCTACCATTGTAATGGATAACAGCATCGGCTTCATCTAATAGTTTATGAATACCTTCTAGCATTTTCTTTGGAGTAGACTTTTTAACAGAATCAAATACCATCTTCTTATCACCAAGCCATTTGGCTGCATAACACATTACATAAGAAGACTCTCGTAGTTGATTAAGACCAATGTTCTGATCCCATATACCCCATACATGAGCTACGTTAGGAGCCATTTCAATGTCTAGTAATAAGATTTTACTCATTGTTTAGCCTCTAGCATTAAGTCTGCTATTCTGTAAGCTTCAAAAGGAATGTCATCACGTTTAACATGATCTGCTATAATTAAAGCTTCCATAGCTTTTAATGCAAAATAATCTCTAAGGTCTATATTCAATTTACTTTACCTCCATCTTGTTTAAATACTTCTAACTCTTGTTCAGCTTCATCAAAGTTAATTTTAATAATACCATTATGAACTAAGTTCTTAATAGCATGATCCATTAAGAACGCAGCTTCATCTGGGTCTACATGAAAATCAAAGTCATAAGAACCATCATCATTTACTACACAATTTTTTATAAGCATTAAGCCAATCCTTTCTAAAGTCTAACCATTCAAACCCATTGTCTGTAGCCCACAGACCATAGGTTGTTTTACTCCGTTTAGTAATCTTATTATCAGGGTTCATAAACAAGAATATAATTCTAATTGTTGGATTAGAATCTCTAAACCAAATCATTTTTTTTCTGGTATCTAGATCTAGTTTTCCTTTTGCTTCTAGATATACACTTGCACTACCTGTTTTAAAATCAGGAATGTAAGTCCTGGTAACTTCAGGTTGAACAAATTTATATTTAGAAGGTTCGTACTTAACAGATGGATAATGTTTTTTAAGAACACTCCATACCTTTTCTTCTAGTTTACTCTTGAATGTTGGCATTGAACCTCTCTTGATAGTCATCAGTAGGAGTACGAAGAATCCATAATACTCTTGCATTCATTAAGAACTCTTCGTCATTTCCATAAGCAGTTCTTACTATGTCAAACATTTCTTTTTCAGTTTCACAATTAGCTAAAAGGTTGTCTGCTTTTTTAGTACCAATACCTTCAACACCTTTAATGTTATCAGAAGTATCTCCTTTCAAACATTGTTTATAGAAAAGTCTGAGACCTTCTAACTCTGTTTGGGTAACAAAGATATCAGGTCTAGACCATCCTTTCCCAGTAATTTCCCACGAGAAGTGATTACCAGGAACTTGCAATAAATCTTTGTCAAGTGAACATATTATAGAATCCTTAGTTTGGTTAATAGCTAAGGCATCGTCTGCTTCCAGTGTGTCTGGAGCAAACTCTGCGTTTAGTTTTTCTATGCTATAGTCTTGTAGATCTTTGAGATGCCTTGGTTTAGGTTGTGTCCTATTTGCTTTATACTCTGGGTATATTTTCTTTCTAAAATTATTAGGACCAGTTAGGAAAGCTCTATAACTGGTAGCATTAGTTTTAGTTAAGAGATTGTCAAGCAGTTCATCAATACGATAAACTGCTATGGCAAACTCATCTTGTTCAGCAGATGCTGCACATCTATAACAAAGCAAATCTTGATCTATAAGAGCTAACATCTAGTTATAAAAGAACATCATCTTCAAGGTCATCAATAGCATCTATACCTTTTTTCTCTGCAAAGATGTATTCCTCAAATTGTTTAGCAACTCCAAGCACTCCCTCAACTGTAGGTTTACTATCTTTAAGGAGATCAATAGCAGAAGAGATTGAACTTTGACGAATAATATACACCTGTCTAGCAGCCCGTTCTTCCTTAGTTTCATAATTACTCCCTGTTACTCTTGTTGAATTATTACTTGATGCTGCTGCTGGTTTATTATCTGCCACTGTAGCGTCTCCTCCTAAACCTGTCCATTGCCAATAACCATTAGCATCTTTTTCGGTTGTTACATTTACTTGTGTTCCCTTTTCCCAAGTTTGTGCTGCTTTAAATACTTGTGGATTAGAGAAAGACATGAGCTTTTTAGATTGAGCTTGACCTTGATCATTCTTGTATGTTACTTCAAGAGACTGGTAAGTTCGACCATTCTTTGCTGCATGTGTATTTGGTGCTCCAACATCAATCACTGTTATTTGCATTTACTACCTCCATGTTACCCCAATTAGGGCCTATTTGACATTCAACTCGCATTGGCAAATTGAATTCTTTACCAAATAACTTTTTAAAGTTAGCTGGTATATCATTGAAACATTTATCTACTAAATTTACTATACTAATATTATCCCATACTTTAGAATCAAAGTCAAGTATTATTGAATCGTGTACAGTATTAACAATTTTTACTCCTTTCTTTTCTAACAATCTATTTCTTAAACTAACTCTAGCAATAGCCATAAGGTCTGCACCGAGTCCTTGCACTGGATAGTTAAGGATCTTGGTGCGAGGCCATTCGGCTCTACCAAATCTTATATCAGGTTCATAAGCATAGACTCTACCTGTTGGCATAACAAGTTTCCTATCACGTTTAGCATCTTCCATAATCTTATCATGCCATTGTTTAAGACCTGAATACTTTTTATAGAACTCATCTATAACATTTTGCCAAAAGGTTTCATTACCAATGTCTCTAAAGTTAGGGTCATTAGCATATGAATAAGATGAACCTCCATAAATTAATCTAAACACAAAGGTCTTAGCAATAAGTCTTGAAGGTAATCCAAAGCGTTCTTGATTATCGGCATGTTGATCTACACTAGCCCATATCTCATTAAGAGCAGTCTTGTCTTGAGATAGGTAGGTTGCTCCTACCCACTCTAATTGTTTAGCGTCAGCTTGTAATAACATTAAGGATACCTAGATGTAAATAGTTCTTTAATCATACCATCAAAGTTTTGTAAGTTAGGTTTACTAGAAGACAGTCTACCTGTTCTTGCAACACATTGATTTAGTTGTCCGTAGATAATTCCTTTAGGCCAGTTCATTTCTTTAATAAGATTAAGTAAGCCTCTGTAATATGTGGTTACTCTTTTCTCTAAAGTTGAACGAAATAAAAGAATTTCTCTTGCTTCCCTAGCTTTTAATGATCCTTTTAAAGATTTTAAAGTAGCTTCATCTGTAGAGTAGAAGCCTTCTTTCTCTAACTCAGATCCTTTAAGTGGAGTAAATAGTCTAGGGAATTCTACTTGATATTCTTCCCATCGTTCTTTAACTTGACCTGATCTACTACCCGTTTTAAACACTCCGCAAGCAATTCTACGGCGGAGGCTAATAGACCCACCGTATAAGAAAGCACTAAGATGGTCATTGCTGCTAGGGTTAAAGCCAGGACAATTATGGAATTGAAACAGGAAGTTGTCAAGTCTATCAACTTCTTGTTCAGTTTGGTTAGCCAATTCATTACTCTTCTCCTCATTAAATAATAAGCCATTAAATTCCATTTCTTGTAGACCAAGTAGATCTTGGTTATGTAAACTAATAAGTCTAGCTAATAGTGGATTTTGTTTTACTTCTTCTATTTGTTTTAAGTATACTTGTTCAGTTAACCTAAGGTCTTGTTCTAAGTACTCTTCAAGTATGTCTTTTGGTATTTCAGTTGTATCTATTTTGTTTTTCCAATACTCTGTGAAAACTACATCAAGTTTAGTTTTTAAACTATAGTGTTCACATACTTGGTTTAAACTTGGATAAGGAGTTTGTTGTCCTTGTAGAATAAAGTGCACTAACTGACAGTCCCAAATCTTGTTGGACTGGAAGTTAATGCCATATCTTTTTAACCAGTGCAAATCAAACTTAATGTTAAAGCCAACAAGAACAACGTCATTGTTAATGACATTCTGTATAGCGTTAAGTTGTTCCCTGTATGGATTTCCACTATATTCAATATCAAATAAATTATAAACATTATTATTATTAAGTCCGACATAGCAAAGTTTATTCCTTTCATCAAATGGATTACCCTTGTTACTGATAGTTGTTTCTACGTCAATGACTAGATAGTTCTTCATTCTATAAATCCTCGTATCTTGCAATCTCAGGTTTAATTAATACTTGTGCACTACCATGTCTAAGTTCAGGTAGTGTATCAGAATCACCTAACAATTTGTTTTTAGTAATGTTAAGGTATCTAGTTCTACTTGTGTTATCTTGTTCTTTACCAATGCCTAGTATCCAGTCAGCTTCGCCTTGCTTAGCAGTCTTGCTGCCATCAACCATATCCATTGTTAACCATAATTTACCTTCAGCTTCACCACCAGCTTGAGATACTCCTATGACTGGTGCATATGTTTTAGCAATCTCACGAGCCCATTGATAAATAGCTTTTAGTTCAAGGTCATTACGATCACCTTTAAAACCTTTGATCTTATCTATCTGGTCAAAGATAATAAGAGCTGGTTTAGATTCTTTTAAGATTGCTTCTACTCTAGAAGCTCTTGATGAATCTTCAAAGTCATATATCTTAATTCTATTTTGAACCATATCTTCAAACTGTTTCTGATACATATCAAGATTAGAAAAGAGCTTTTCGGTTGTTACCCCGAGCACCGCTTGGTAACAACGAATAGCGACTTTGTTTCCTTGTTCCTCGTTATTAAACCAAAGAACTTCTCCATCTGTTTGTTGAATCATTTTAGAAATCTCACTAGCTAAGAAGGTAGTCTTACCTGTTTCTGGTCTAGCAAATATGAATCCAAAATCTCCTTGTCTTAAAGATCCTAAACTCTTATTGAGAAAGTTTAGTCTCCATCTAAGACCAGGTGTAGCTACTTGTGTTTCATGTAGCTTTCTTAAATCAAACTGAATAGCCTTTGCTTCAGTAGCTTCTATTTCTTGATGCTCAAAGTCATTGAACAAAGCAAGAAGAGATTCTATAGAAGCTTTACCATCTTCTACATCTAGTGCAGTTCTTGCTACTTCTCCAGCAAGACATCTTCTTCTGTGTTCTTCAAGAAGTCCTATTACTGCTTCTTTGTTAGACACTTCATTGTCTAAGATCCTATTAATTAATTCTGTTAATTCTTTTCTTTCAGAATCTTTTAATAAATAATTACTATTATAAACTAATTCTAATTCTTGTTTATTAATATTATTATTGTTATTGTATTTGTTATAGTAGTTATCTATAGTTATAAATAGTTTATATAAATTACTATAGTTAACTTTAATATAATTAATGTTAACATACTTGTAATACTTTGTAAAGATATATTTATCTTCACAAAACAACTTAATTATCTGTTCTTCAACCAATTAATGAGTTCTCCTTTTGTATATTCTTTTGGATCTTTAGGTGAGATAACTACCCTAGTATTAATACCCCTCTGTTTCAAGTTTCTAGATATCCTAATCGCTTCTTTAGCCTTATCCCTATCCAACCATACCACTATATCTTTAAATCGCTCTGAGAGCGATTGTGTAGTTTCTAAGGACATACTGCTGCCAAGTAGGGGTGTTGCACAATAGTCTGGTGAAAGTCTAGCAATTTTAATTGCAGACAAAACATCTTCCACACATACAATTGTACCACCATTACCATAGATTGTCAAAGGCTTATCGCCTTTAGACAAATACTTAACTTTTTGATCACCAAAGCAACGGCCTTGCCAATACGTTTGCGTGTAAAGCAAAACCAAGATCTGACTATTTGCGTCCCACGCAATTTTATTGTGGACAATTTCATCATTACTAATACCATATTTTAACAACCACTGTTTAGGTTCTTGTGGAATATCATCTGTTAAACTCAGGTTCCCTATACCCACACTAAGTTCTTTAGGTTGTAGTCGTCTACGGATAGACTGTATGTCATTCTTTTGTTTAAAGTATTTACAACCAAAGCACCAAACATGGTCATCATATTCAGCAAGGTTATCCCTTGATCCACATTTAGGACACGATGTATGTTGTATAAATTTACTCATGAAATTCCCTAGTAGTATATAAGTAATGCACACAAGACAGAAACCCTATTTCGTAGTATAATATATGTATACAATGAAATATTGTATACTTAACTAACGAAAGGAAACTTATCATGTGGACAACTCCATCAGCAACTGAAATGCGTTTTGGCTTTGAAGTAACTATGTATGTAATGAACAAATAACACAGATAGCATCGCTACGACCAGATCGTCTGGTCTACTCTGCAATCGTGTGTAAGTCAAAGTCATTATCATCATCATCAAAGGTTTCTTCTTCAGTGCGTAGATCATCACGTTCTTTGACAGAAGTATCCTGTTGAATCTCATGGTAACAGGTGTTACATAAGTCTAAGTATTCACCTGTTATTGTAGATTTTCTAGTAGATTCAAAGTCATTTAAATTTTTATTACAAGCAAGACAACGCATACAAACTCCTTTTAAAGTTTAGAATAGTAATTGTATATTGCTTTTGCATATTTGTCAAGTGTTGAACCTTTAAGTCCAGGTGCAGTATTAACTTCAAACACAAAGAACTTATTGTCAATAACTTTATGCCCTATGTCAACTGCACCAAAGTCTAGACCTAAAAGGTTGACAGCTTGTATAGCAATGGGGCATAACATATTAGGTATTGCAACATCACTTCTAGCATATATCCAGCCATTAGTATGATTACGAATACCTGAAGAAGCTCCAGTAAATCCCAGTTTTCTTTTTTTCTTTTGAACATCTAAAACTTCTCCTTTAAAAACGTGAACACGATACTCATCTTTATGTTTAGTCTTGACAGTATATAATGGTGCATTGATTAGTTCATTACTATTAGAAGCAATGACTATACCACGACCACTGTGTCCTGTTACAGTAGACCTACAATAAACAATATTACCATTAGTAATCCAATCTTCAGCATCTTCTATTTCTGTAGTAAACTTAGGTAGATGATCAAACCCTTTACATACTAATTCAGCAAAGGTATTAATTTTATTACTAGCTAATGCAATAGCATGAGGTTTGTTTAAGTCATCGTCTAGCCATTTGAAATGAGGGGGCTTAGAATTTCCCCAATTAACTATGATATCGGATCGCTTTGCGTTATAATTATGACTGACCCGCAGTACTCGCATGGCTCGTGCTAATCTTTTGGCAGACAAGCTGCCCAATTTATAGGGAAATATTTTAAGTGCCATTATTTACTTCCTTTAAGTAATGAAGGTGATGCATAGTTATGATATGCAGGTATACCTACAGGATCAATAGAGTCATCTTCAAACTCATCTACAAAAGATAAAGAGTGATAAGGAACATTGTAAAGAAATGAAGATTTGTTTGCATAGTCATCATGCATTAGATCACATGTAAAGTCTTTGTTAACAGCAACAATCTCACATAGTTCTCCTGTTTCATATACTTTAAGAGTACTAGGATCAGCTATATCTTCTAGTAATTCTACTAATGCACCTATTGCTATTACTTTAGGTTTAGGTAAAGCTACAGTTCTGATTGTAGTTACATTCTTTTTCCAATCATACTTTGAATCTTTCCAGTCATATGTAGTAATTGGTGCAACATATGGTTTGTAACTGTTGTTACTATACCATACACCATCATCCCATTCACCTTTGTGTTCATTCATGATCTTATGGTTGCCATGTCTATCAAGGAAGACAAGCTTACTATAACCTATGCGACCTTCAATTAAGTCAATGATTGGATCTTGAAATAAAGCAAGATTACCCCATTTACTTACCAAAGGTTGAAGAATGCTTTGATTAAATCCAATAGTGTCAGAATGATTAGCATCACCAAACCCACTAATAATACCGTTGTGTACAAAGCCAATTGCATTATTAACTGCAAAGGGATGACAATTAGTTGTGTCAATTTTACCATGTGTTTTAATCCTAAAGTGAATGACTGCTTGTTTGGTTTCATGTTTCTTAAATGCATCATAGAAAGATTGAAAACTAAAGAAGCCTTTTTCAATATGTAACTTTTTATTTTCTGCATACATAAATCCTGCACCATCTGGATTAGATGTATAACATTCTTTAAGTGTTGCTAAAGATAATACTTTATCTTCTGGTTTATAAATTGCTATGCACATGGTTGATATCCTTTCAAATGATTACAAAGTTCAGGGAACATACGACGTTTGTCAGATAACCAATTGACAAATGCTTCGTAGTGTGTTTGTTTCTTTAATGATTCATTAGATTGAGCAGGCATACAATAGTCTACTAAAGCTTGAACAAATTGCATACGCATTGCAAAGTCTTTATAATTCATAGGTGTAGCAAACAATCTAACTTCGATTGTATTTTGATTATTAAGATTCAATGCATTGTATCTATCACTACCACCCCTATGTTTATGTGGGAATGTTATAGTTCTTTCACTATTCATTTTAGCATAGCTATTATCAATTCGTCCAGAAATACTATGAATAAAATCTTTATTGTCATGACGATTTAGAAACTCTGTGATTTTGCCAACTGTCATGTGGCTCAAGGGTTTCCGACTGATATGAACATGCATACCTACATTCTTTTCTATCTTAAGATCCTTAGGTAAGTTATCAAAGAAAGATTTGAATACTTGTAAGTGAATGTCAAGAGTTGCAGGACAAGTTACAATCTCAAAGCCATTACGAATAGAACCATCAGACTTCATAAGGGCATGTCCATGCATTAGTTTACCAACACCTATTTGTGCACGATTACGATTTTCTGTTTCATATTCTAACTCACAACCTAAATATACAGTGTTAGGTCTAACGCGTGTTGCTTTAAACTTAAGCATCTGTTCTACTTTAGTAGAGTAATTATGAATTTTAAAAGAATCAGAAAGACAATGATGACAAACTTTATTAACCATTAGTTCTGTAACAGATTCACGATTACAAGTAGTACATGTTTCAATGTCTACTTCATCACGATTCCATATTTGACCATCATGAAAGAAATGTTCTGGTTTAAGCCAGATATCATATTGATCATTAAACTCATAGCCATAAATAGTAGGATCAGTATACTTATTAATCTGAGTCCAACTTGTAGAACCAAGTCTTACTCGTCTTTGTTCACCATCAACAAAGAATTCTTTTGTTAGTATATCTTGATAGTAAGACCAACTAGGTACATTTTTATCATAAAGAAAATCTTGAACAGTTTCAAATCTACTACCAGGAAGATTAGCTCTTGCTATTTCTACTGCTTCTCTAAGCATGTGTTGAGTAACCCAACTAGGACGTAAAGCGTTTGAACGCATACGTCTAATTAGTGTAGACCAGAAGCCTTTTTTTATAGTATCATTTTTATTATAATAGTTTGGAGCATGAACTCTATAATATAAAGCATCCATAGCAGTATTAGCAGTTGATCTATAAGATTGACTTGTAGTCAAGCCAAGAGATCTCATGTTATCTCTATAAATATTATATATACTTAGTTTACGCTGACCATTATTCTCATCATTAGTATAGAACTGAATTACTCTTTGATCATTGTACCAAATGGTAGATAATGTATAGGTTTTACGAACACTTGCTTGTGTTGGATAATCCCATTCACTATCTTCTTTAGTCCAATAGGTTTGACGAATGTCAGGATGTAACCATCCAAACATATTAAACCGTTTGTTAAACTCACTAAAGCTATAAGGTTTCATTGATATCTCCCTTTATAAGTTCTATAATATCTTTAGGTGGATGTTTATAGGCACGAACCAGAATGAATTCTTTTCTGTCTTTGCCCCATTTGTATCTAGCACAGTTATACCAACCATCTCCCCAAAATACATCAAAGAGATTGCGAGTAATATATTTGTATTTTAATGACATTTTTGACTCCATTGACAACGGGCAAAATTACCCATATAACACACTCGTACGATTGTCCGCAACGCGTGGCGTGGTCGGCAATCTACGAATGTATTATAAGAGTTCATTTACTGACAATAAAAGTAACGAGGATCAATTAATGTTAGTAATAAAGCAATAGTTGATAATGCTAGACAAATAGATATAAATCCTAATACTATTTTATCCATAAGTGTATACTTATGACAATGTTTTGGTATAAGATTATCGAAATCATGTTCGCAATTACACATCTAATTTTTCCTTTATAAGTTGTTTAATATTATTATTCATTTTACTTAATACAAATGCACAACCGTATTTATCAATACAATTTTGGAACTCTGCGATTACATGATAGAAGAAAGCTTCTTCTTGATCTACCTGAGCATCAATTTTTTCGTGATTATCAAAATCATCTGCCATTATATTTTCCTTTGTAGAATATCATTTTATCATACTTTGCAACATATGTAACATTCCAATACTTTGGTTTACTAATGGACGTATCATGAAAATAATTAGCGTCCCCAACTGGATTGGACGCATAATTATGAATGATACGATAAGCTTTGTGTCTATATTGTGCTAAGACTAACTCTGAAGGATACTTTTTAACTCCTTGTTTTAATTGAGTAATATAATGAAATGCACCAGGTTTATGTGTTACTTCACAAACTTTATTAGGATTGTACTTGGCACGATTCATTACAACATATCCAACAGCATTTTGCACAATTTCAGTTTGAGTACCTGCTTCTCCATATAATATTAATGCTAAACAAAATGATGGTGTTAACATAGAATTGCCCTATTTGAACATACTTTAAGGTGACCGACCTAGAAAAAACCTACGATTACTCGTAGATTTCTTCCATTAAGTCGTGCTCAATTGCAAGATACTCAATGTAATCAACTTCAGATATTTTGGCTTCTCTTTCTATTCTCCAACCTTTGTAGAAAAGGAAGTCAGATAGCTCATCATAAAACATAGTAGCATTTGTATTTGTATTACGAAGTTTATAGAATTTATCTAACATTGTTTATCCTTAGGTGAAAGGGATAGCCAATTACTATCCCTTAGTTGATTAAAGTTAAGCTACTTGACCATAGTCAGCAGAGTTTGTTTGATTTTCTGGAACCATTTCTTCTCTGCCACGATTATCACGAACCGCAGCTTCTCTTTTGTAAGCTTCACGAAGACTTGCAATTTCATCTACTAAATCGTAGACATCTTTAGCTAGTGGATTTTTGAAGCGTGGATTACTCATTTGATACGCTACTTTTTCTAAACTTTGTTGTGCTAAGAATAAGAGCATACCAGCTGGTGCTTTTGCAGTTATTGCATTGTAACCTTCAAAGTCAAATGAAGGACCTGAGTAAACTTTTGTAGATGTAGTCATGTTATAATTTCCTTTATGTTATATTTTAAATTTTAAGAGAGGAACTACTCCCACTTGCTGAGAGTAGTTACTCGGTAGGTATTATTATTCTGTTTCAAGTGAGTCTAAGTATGCTTCATATTCTGCATCTTGTTCTGCTAATGACCACATACTATTGTAGTCATCAGTTTCCATATCATCCCATGATACATCATAGTCTGGGTCCATGTAATTGAATAGCCATTCTTGTTTAGGGTCTTGCATGTGATACTCCTTAAGATAAAGTTACACACTCAATTCGAGGTGCGAGGTCAATATCTCTCGAAGGACAAGTTTAGTCAAGAAGAATGTTTAACTATTTGATTGATAGCGTTGTTAGGGTTTGCTATCAAATAGTTGTGGTTACATTGTTCTTGATTAGTTTTGTCCGCAGACGAGATGCTTTTCTCGTCACTTCGCATTTAGTGTGTTAGCCCGAGCGGCGATTGAGCGTGGGTCAATTAGTAATGTATGTACCCAAATAACCACTGATAAAGTAGGTAAAACCATAGGGTTTTTAATGCACTTACAATACATTTGCCAAGATAATTTGAGTCATTACAATTCTCCCAAAATTTTTATAGGAATCATCAGGATAAGTTAGATAGTTATAGGGTATATAGTGTGGTATAAGATAAGGATATGGGTACCACATCACTGATTCTTATCCTTATGCTTAGATGTTACTCTAATCCAATCCTTATAGATATCGTCTATAGGGGGGGATAGGTAACTATTCTAGTTGATTTATAGTGGGATCACCTCTATGATACGAAAAAGGTATTTTGAGGGTAATGGACGATAACGATTACATCCTGAAAGGACTAGGTGCTCGGTGTGATACTAAAGGCGAATCATGTCACACCTCGCATAGCTCGGTATCGGGTATAAAGTACTTGACTTTTAATAACTATTGTGATATAATTAATAATTACTAATTACTATTAATAATTACTATTACTATAACTATTAATATAACTAATATAAATAACTATAATAATAATAATTATATAAAAAACAAATAAACTACGTCTTAAAGAAAATATAAATATAACTTGACTTTTAAAATAGATTATGGTATAATTATTGTATACTTCGTCTAAAGAGAAAACATAATATGCCTTTCCAAACTAATGGTAAACGAGATTACAAAAAAGAACTTAACTGGGAAAAGACTTCTAAACCTACTAGGGTTAAAGATAGATCTAAAAGAAACTCTGCTAGAAGAGTATCTGGTCTTTCTGTAGGAGATACTAGACAAGTTGATCATAAGAAACCTCTTTCTAGTGGAGGAACGAATAGCAAGTCCAACCTTAGGGTTGTCTCTGCTAAAACTAATTTAACTAAAGAGGCTCTTCGTAAGAAGAAAAAGTCTAATGGCAGGTCGTAGATCAATTGAAGATACAAATAAAATAAGAGAAGCAAACGGGTTACCCTTAATTCAAAAAAAAGAACCTAAGAGTAAAGCAATCCTTCCTGAAAGTAAAAAAGCTAGGTCTCAAGAAGTTTTGGCTACTATGCTTGGTCGTAAAGGTAAGAATGTAGTTCAGAAGGTTTTAGATAAAGCACTTAATGATGAAGATGATGATCAGATGGCTTGTCTTAAACTAGTCATGGATCGTATCCTTCCAGCAGATTATCTAGCTAAGGTTAAAGGGAAATCAAATCAGATCTCAATTCAGATTATGGGTGTAGGTGAAACTACAATTCAATCTTCTGAAGAAGAGGAAGAAGAAGATCTAGTTGACATTGAATATGAGGAAGTAACTAATAACGATGGACAATAATGATAATAACTTTACTCCTTTTGCTATTATTAAGGATTGGTATTCTAAGCCTGGTTATTTTGATATGAAGTCTAAAGCTGAGGCCCCTGGTAATAAACTGTATGGTTCTAAAGGAACTGTAATGGGAGCTAGCGATGCCTATCGTCATATTGTAGGTCAAGCTCTGTATGCTAGAAAGTTTGGAGAAACTATAGCAGGAGCTATGGGTAATATTAATGAAATGAATTTCTCTGAACAAAATCAGCAACTCTACAAAGAAGAGTCTGCTATGGATAGAAAGAATAATGCCATTGGGTTAGAGATAGCAAGAAAAGCTAAAACAGAAGAAGATGTTTATAGAATGGCACAAGAAGCTATTAAGAATAAAGAAGCTATCTATTACGACAATGAGACAGCTGATAAAAAAAGATTAGAAACAGATAGAAAAAAAGCGAGCATGCTTAATTAATCTTGGCTAATCTACAAGTAAAATTACATGATAAACAACTTGAGGTCTTTAATGATAAGACTCGTTTTAAAGTTGTAGCAGCCGGTAGACGTTTTGGTAAGAGTCGCTTAGCTGCATGGATGCTTCTTATTGAAGCGTTAAAGAGTAAAAGTAAAGATGTGTTCTATGTTGCTCCAACCTACCAACAAGCTAAAGATATTCTTTGGGGGTTGTTAAAAGAACTAGGACATGAAGTAATTGCAGCTGCACATGAAAACACTTCTATCCTTACATTAGTAAATGGAAGAAAGATTTTCTTAAAGGGTGCAGACAGACCTGATACACTTCGTGGTATGGGTCTAGCTTATGTAGTGATCGATGAGTATGCAGACATTAAACCAAATGTTTGGGAACAAATCTTACGACCAGCTTTAGCCGATGTACAAGGTGGAGCTATGTTCATAGGAACTCCTAAAGGACGTAATCACTTTTATGAATTATATAAATATGCAGAGAGTGCTAAAGATGCAGAGTGGACAGGATTCCATTATTCATCTTATGACAATCCACTAATTCCTGCAAAAGAAATAGAAGCTGCTAAACTATCTATGTCTAGCTTTGCTTTTAGGCAAGAGTTTATGGCTTCCTTTGAAGCAGCAAGTAGAGATATCTTTAAAGAAGAATGGATAAAGATAGATGATGAAGAACCTAGTGATGGTCGTTTTTTTATTACAGTTGACTTGGCTGGCTTTATTAATGTCGATAAAGAATCGGGCAATAAGAATAGCAAGCTTGATGAAACAGCAATAGCTGTTGTTAAAGTTCATGAAGGTGGTTGGTGGGTAGCAGATATTATTCATGGTCGCTGGGACATTAAAGAGACTTGCGAACAAATTATTAAGACAGTTATAAAGTATGAACCAGTTGCTGTAGGTATTGAGAAGGGTAGCTTAAAGAATGCTGCACTACCTTACCTTATGGATTTAATGAGAAGGAACAATCACTATTTTAGAATAGATGATGTTACTCATGGAAACCAAAAAAAGACAGATCGTATTGTCTGGGCTCTACAAGGTAGATTTGAACATGGTAAGGTTACACTTAACGAAGGAGACTGGAACAATGAGTTTCTTGATCAACTTGTTAACTTTCCTAATCATTTGCTTCATGATGACTTGGTGGATGCTTTAGCCTACATAGATCAGATTCAGATAGTAGAATACTTTCAAGATTATGAAGAAGAAGATTATCAAGTTTTAGATAGAGTTACTGGATATTAATAAAGGACAAACATGGCACAGAATAAATTAGTAGACTGGATTAATGATAGCATTGAAGAGTGGAGACTCCACAGGGATACTAATTATCTTTTAGTCTGGAAAGAATATGAACGTCTTTGGAGAGGTGAATGGGCTGCTGAAGATCGTTTAAGAGACTCAGAGAGAAGTCGTATTACTTCCCCAGCTTTACAACAAGCTATTGAGAACCATACTGCTGAGATTGAAGAAGCTATCTTTGGTCAAGGAGATCATCTCTTTGATATTGAAGATGACATGGATGATCAAGATCCGAGAGATATTGAGTACCTTAAAAAGTACATGAAAGAAAACTTTAAGAAAACTAAACTGCGTAAAGCAGTGGGTGATGTTTGTTTATTAGCTTCTATCTATGGTACTGGTATTGGTGAAATTACAATTAAAAAAACCAAAGAGCTTATTCCAGCAACAAGACCAATGCCTGATGTTAATGCAAGAGCTATTGGTGTAGAGACAAAAGAAAGAGTTAGTATTGTTTTAAAACCTATCTCACCACAAAACTTCCTTATTGATCCAACAGCCACTTCTATTGAAGATGCTCTTGGTGTAGCAATTGAAGAATTTGTATCAGCACATAAAGTAGCTGAAGCTGTTAAAGCTGGTATTTATAAAGATACAGATATTGAAGATGATGCAACACCTGATTCTGATTTAGAAGCTTCTTGGATAGATGAAGAATACAATGATGACAAAGTTAAAGTACTTCGCTACTATGGTTTAGTTCCTTCTAAACTTTTAGATAATCAAGGTGAAGATGATGTAGAAGAACTATTTAAAGACAATGAAGACTCTGATAAATCTGACCTTATGGAAGACTATGGTGATTTAGTAGAAGCTATTGTTGTTATTGGTAATGAAAAATTTTTATTAAAAGCTGAACGTAGTCCTTACATGATGAAGGATCGTCCAGTTATTGCTTATCAAGATGATACAGTGCCTAATAGATTCTGGGGCCGTGGTGTTGCAGAGAAGGGTTACAATATGCAAAAAGCTATTGATGCTCAACTCCGTAGCCATCTTGACTCACTAGCACTTACAACTGTACCTATGATGGGTATGGATGCAACACGACTTCCTCGTGGTTCTAAATTTGAGATTCGTCCTGGTAAATCTATTTTAACAAATGGTAATCCTGGTGAAATCTTAATGCCATTTAAATTTGGACAGACTGATGGTAGTAACATTCAAACTGCACAAGCATTTGAAACTATGTTATTACAAGCCACAGGTACATTGGATACACAATCTACACAAACTCAACCTGCAGGTGGTGAACTCTCAATTACTCTTTCATCAATCCTAAAGAAAAATAAAAGAACGCTTGTTAATTTTCAAGATCAGTTCCTTATTCCATTTATTGAAAAGAGTGCCTGGAGATTTATGCAGTTTGATCCTGAACACTTTCCTGTTCAAGATTGGAAATTTATTCCATCTTCAACCTTAGGTATGTTAGCTCGTGAAGTAGAACAAATGCAATTTATTAATTTAATGAAAACACTTGGACCTGATAGTCCTCTTGTTCCTATCTTAATGAAGGGTATTATTGGTACTTCTAGTTTAGCAAATAGAGAAGAACTATTAGCAAACTTAGAAGAGTCAATGAAACCTACTCCAGAACAACAACAAGCTCAGCAAATGCAAATGCAATTACAAGCAGGTCTTGTTCAATCTCAAATTAATGAGTTTAATTCTAGAGCTCAGAAACAATCAGCAGAAGCTCAACAAACTAATGTTGAGACTCAGTTTATTCCTGATGAAACCAAAGCTAAACTTGCTATGGCTTTATCTAATAACCTTGATGCTGGTGCTGCAGATGATAAAGAGTTTGAACGTAGAGCTAAGGTAGCTGAACTTCTTATTAAAGAGAAAAATGTAGACCTTAAAGCTAAGGATATGGAACAAAATAAACAAATAGTTATGATGCAAATGCAAAAGAACTTGACAAAATAGATAATCTATGCTATAATTAATTATAGTGAATGCTATTATAACATACTTTTAAAAAGGATGCAATAGTTTGGATAGAGAATTACAAGATTATTATGAAGAAAGATTTAATACAATGTCTACTAAAGGTTGGAAAGACTTTATAGAAGACACTCAAAATCTTTTTGATACCTACAATAAAATAAATACTGCTGATTCGTTTGAAGAGTTTCATAAACGAAAAGGTCAAATAGATATACTTCACTGGATTCTGACATTAAAAGATGTTTCAGAACAAGCCTATGAGGAGTTAAAAAATGAAGAAGCTGTTTGAATTTAGATGTTCTTCTTGTCATCATGACTTTGAAGAATTAACTGAATACACACAAACTTTTACATGCCCTAAATGCAACTCTAACGCTGATAAGATCATCAGTGCACCTAGAGTTAAATTAGAGGGTTGGTCAGGAAGCTTTCCAGGTGCGGCAGCGGCTTGGGATAAAAAGCGTAAACAACAGCTTGCTAAAGAACAAAAGCA
>Ga0208975_1000545_pt1 | contig 17780 bp, 26 predicted proteins | sample GreLakmeER78MSRF_FD_187700 | JGI IMG/M metagenome (GOLD analysis project Ga0208975, IMG submission 187700) | Freshwater lentic microbial communities from great Laurentian Lakes, MI, USA - Great Lakes metaG ER78MSRF (SPAdes) | ecosystem: Environmental > Aquatic > Freshwater > Lake | place: Great... | reverse complement strand
CCTTCACGCTCTCCCCATCTCCTAGGAGGCTCCCGTGGCTCTCTCCTCTGTGGTCAAGAACTTCCGCGATGGCACGCTGGTCATCTCCGACAACTCGGCTACCCCGATCACCCTCACCGTGCAGTACGAGGCAGGCGACTTCAGCATTTCTGGCTCCAACGAGGGGAACACCGAGGTCACGACGTACCTGGACCGCGGCGAGCTCGGCACGCTCCGCAAGACCAACCGCCTGTTCCCAACCGGGTCGTTCACCGCGCACTTCACGGACATCCGGTCGGCTGAAAAGACCCTGTGGGCGCTCGCCACGTGGTCGGGTCCGTTCGCTGCTGGCGTGTCGTCCATCGTCGGAAGCGACGTGAAGGTCTACAAGACGCTGGTTTGGACGGTGGAAGGCACGAACTTCGGCGACGCGGCCGACCACGTCCTTACCCTGAACGATGTCCGCATCGACTCCGTGGACGTGGCGGAGGGCGATCCGAATAGCTACACGATTAACTTCACTGTGTACGGTACGGCGATCGCCACCTAGCGCGTTGCGCGACGTGCAAGTAGGACGCCCCTCGGCTATGGCTGGGGGGCGTTCTAGTATCCGGAGGTTTCATGTCCGTCGTCGTCCAGCTCGGTGCCCACTCTGTCTCGCTTCGTGCGCCGCCGTCCTCGATGGTCCGGCGCGAGGTCGCCGTCGCGATGTCGACCTCCCCTCTGCGCGGTCTGTGCGCCGCCCTGGGCGTGTGCTGGGCGGGTAAGGCCCTCAAGGCCAAGTATGCCTACCAACCCCTTCCCTACGGTGGCGAAGTCTTCGACGAGCTCATGGCCCTCGGCATCCCCGAAGGGGACATCTATGAGGCGGGCCAGAAGGCCCTCGCGCTCTGTGTCGAGGTCCCCACCGAGGAAGCCGTCGCGCGTGCCGAGGGTTTTACCGTAGCCCCGACGGAGCCCTCGACGCCCTAGCGATGGAGATCGGGCTCACCTGGTGCGGTGACCCCGACGCCTTCTGGTCGTGGCCCCTCGAGACGCAGGAGCGCGTCCTCGGGTGGTACCGTGCGCGCCAGCCTGCGCCGAAGAAGCGTAAGCGGACATTCCAGCCGCGCGAGAATGATACGATAGACCCGGCGGCGCGAGCCTTCTGGGGGTTGTAGTGCAGGTGAAGGTCAAGCACGGCAACGTGACCGCGGAGCTCTCGGGCACGCTAGAGACGCACCTTCAGCGCGTGGTCGACACGGTCTATGCAGAGGTGCGCGACCAGCTCTCGGCTATCGGCGAGACCATCGTGACCAGCTCGGAGAGCACGTGGTACACGCAGGTTGACCGTCGCACCGGGGAGACGGGCAAGATCGAGGATGAGCTCCGTCTCACGCCCGATAAGCTCTCCGTCGTGGTGCTCCCGGAGGCCACGAAGCGGACGTACGTAGTCCGTCGCCCCGGCGCGAACTCCACGAAGAGCCGCCTCGCGACAAACGACGAATACTCCGCGGCGATGAAGCAGTATCGGAAGACGGGCCAGCTACCCGAGCAGTGGACGCGCGACGGCGTGAGGTTCTCCGAGGGTCGCCCTGTCGGGCTCGTGAAACGCTACCCCAACCCGAAGGCGAGCGACGGGAAGAACCTCTGGCAGGAGCTGGTCATCAAGCCGGGGAAGGCCCTCGGCGCCAAGCTGAAACGCGAAGGGTCAAGCGCGATAAGGGACGCGGTGAAACGTAAGGGAGGCTGAGCCTATGGCTGACGTGAATCTCACCGTATCCGCCGACATCGGCGACCTTCGGCGCCAGCTAGAGAGCATCCCTGGCATAACGGCAGAGCAAGCGCGCCTCATGGTGGCGGAGCTGGACCGCGGCTACAAGCGCGCCGAGAAGGCCGCGGCGTCGGCTGCGAAGGCCACGCGCGCCGCGATGAAGCAGGCCGAGGAGGCCACGCGCAAGGCTAGCGAGGCGGGTAAGGAGCTGGGCGACCGCTTCGGACACGTCGGTAGCGGCGCAGGCAAGCTCGCCGGCGCCCTCGACATGCTGGCCCCCGGCCTCGGGTCGGTGGGGCAGGGCATCGCGGATCTTGCGGACGTGGGCGAGGTCGCCGCGGGGAGTCTCGGCTCATTCGCAGCTCCTGCCGTTGGGGCCCTTGCGGCGGCGGCGCTCCTAGCGGTCCCGGTCATCATGCATCTTAGCGCTGAGATGGAGGCGGAAGCCGAAGCCGCGCGCGTGATGGGCCTCGCCAACGACTACGCGCGGCAGCAGCTCGAGCTCCAACGCACGGCGGCGCTAGACCTTGCGATGGCTACGGGTCAACTGAACCAGGCGCAACGCGACGAGATCGAGATCCGTCACACCGCGGCACTTGGTCTCGCCGACTACCTGGACGGGCTTGCTGAGACGAGCGCGGAGGCGCTCAAGCTCGAAAACAGGAACCGCGCTATCGTCGACACCTTCGGCGACATCGCGACGCTCGCAGGTGGCCCCATCACCGTGCTCCTTGCGCTCGCTTCGGCGATGGGCGCATCGGTCCCGACCGCGGCAGAGCTTACCGACAAGGTTGGCTCATTCTTGGGTGTAATCGGGAAGTACGATGCCGCGCAGACGAGCGCCGCTCGAGCGACCGAGCAAGTCACTCAGAAGACGAAGGACACGATCCGCACGCAGCTCGAGGCGAGCGCAGCTAAGGATCGGCACACCTCCGCGACGAAGGACCTCCGCGCGGAGCTGCAGAAGAGCGCCGCCGATAAGGAAGCCGAAGCCGCTGCCGCTATGCTTCAGCGCGAGGCGACCGACCTCAACTCCGAGGTTGAACGCATCATGGCGGAGGAGTTTGCCCGCACCGCGACGGAAGCCGAGAAGCTACAGGTGCGGTTGCTCTCCCTCCAGGAAGCGACGGCGTCGCTCGCGGCTGAAGGCGTGGACGTGGATACGGGTCGCGCTCAACAGGTATTGCAGGAGCAGATCGCGGTTGCGGAGGCGAAGGCTCGCGCCACTGCCGCGGACAACGACAAGAAGGCGAAGGATGAGCAGCTCGCCGCGGACCTTGCGTTCTGGGGAAAGCGCGCCGAGATCGCTAACGGTGCTGCCGACGTCGTCGCCTCCTACAGTCAATACAAACTTGACCAACAGGTTCAGGGCTACCACGATGCCCTCGCAGCGCAGGACGCCCTAGGCAAGAAGGCGACCGATGCGGAGAAGGCCCGCGCCGCCGAAGAGGTCGCGGAGAAGCGCAAACAGGCGATGATCGCCTTCCTTATCGACAAGGCTGCGAAGCTCGCTCAGGCGCTGACGGCTACCGCGCTGGCGACCATCAACGCCCTGTCGATGCCTCCGGCGCCTAACTACATCGCCGCGGGCCTCGCCGCGGCGGGTGGCGCGGTTCAGGTAGCGACCATCGCCGCGGCGCGACCGAGCTTCCACTCCGGTGGTATGGCCGACTTCAGCCCCGACGAGGCGTCTGCGGTCATCCGGCGCGGTGAGGCCGTGCTTTCCCCGCAGGGACGTCGTGCCCTGGGCGACGACACGATCCGCGCCGCCAACGCGGGTATGGGCAGCGGACAGACCATCATGGTTCAACAGGTCTACCGGCACCGCGTCTTCGATAGCTTCGTGTCGGATAACCTCCGGACGCGCGGTCCCCTGTCGCGGGCGTTAGGTGCGGGTGGACGCGCAGGCCAGCGGAGGAGCTAGACGATGGGAACCGCATACACTCCCGATGCCCTCCGAGGGATCTTCATCCGCGACCCTCGACTGAGCCCCGGCAAGACGGGTGCAGGATCGAGCTACACGCAGGCCGACCCAAACCCCGGTGTACCCTCCCCCTCCTCGAGCACGATGCTGACGCTCTCGACTAGCGGCACGCAGGTCAACGGCACAACCGTCGAGGTGCAGACGACGCGGGCGGGCGGGGCCGTAACGACGGACGCCATCCGCGCGGGTGGCTTCGTTTGGCGGGAGTCGAGCGGGGCATGGCAAGGCTGGGACGGGCCCCTCGGGTACGCAGGTTTCGCGACGGTGCATACCTGGGCGTCCGGCGCGGGCGCGGACCTGTACACGTCGCCGCACGTGCTCTTCACGGGCACCGGTACGCGTCTCGTCAGCGCGCAGAAGACTGTAGCGGCGGGCTCTGTGCAGACACTCCGCGTGCACCGACGCACGCAGGCGGGAGCGACGTCTACTATCGACATCGTGTCGAGCTCGGTGACGGGCCAGCCGCTGCTCTCCTCTCTCGTCGCCTTGCCCGAGGGGCGTATTCTGCTCCTCGCGTACTACGATGACCTCCCCAGCGCCGGCGCGCAGGTTCGCGCGTATTTGAGCGAGGACGATGGGGCGACGTGGGCTCTCCAGGCGTCTGCCTGCCTGCCTGCCTACGTCGACACGACGACGACGACGGGACGGCGTCTCCGTGCGGCGTACTACGGTGGACAGGTCCTGATGGTCCTCGCCGTTCGCGTCTCCGCGGCGACGGTACCCGACACGCTCTGGCAATACGCGAGCGTGGATGACGGCGTGTCGTTTGCGCTGGTTGAGGCCGTTCCCGGCACCGACGCGGCAAGCGTCCACACGGGCGGGGCTCACGATGTGGTCGCCCTACCCGACATCGGCTTCGGGGTCGTCTACTGCGGTTCCTCGAGGAGCACGTGGGGCGCCACGTCTACCACCCTCAGCAAGCGCCTTGGGAGCGCCTACAGTCGCTGGACGGACATTGACCCTGTGCAGGTAGGTCTCCTTGCTCCCGCAACGACCCTCAGCGTAGGGAACCAGCTTAGCGACGATACGGAACTCTGCGCCGCGGTGGACGAGGACAGGCAGGTCTACGCGCTGGCCCCGAACTCGAGCAACGCCTCCCGCGTCCGTCCCGCGCGTAGCTCGGACGGGCAGACGTGGACAGTGCTTGGGCAGGCGCTGAACCTCGTCCATAGCCTCGACTTCGGCGGCGAGCGTCCGGCGTCCATGACGTGCGCCTGGTACGCCGGCGCCCTCCACGTCATCCACGCCGTTGACTCCACGACCACCTACGACGCGCAGCTGGGGGACTCTGTTCTCAGCGGGTACACCGCGGCAACGCTCCCGATGCTGCCGGCAGTGCAGGATGGCGGAGACTACTCGGCGGGGTCCTACATGACGTGGGCGCCGTTCTGGGACCCGAGCACGCTCGGATGGACGACGACAACCATCGGCGCTCCTACGACAACGCTGACGGGCGGCGCCATGCAGATCTCGGCAGGCGTCGCGGAGGTCCGGACCTACACGCATACGCGCACGACGGCGCTTACCGCGGCGCACACGGTGCAGGGATTGTGGGAAGTCGACACTGACTCGGGCACGGCTACCGAGACGACGCTAACGGCGCATTCCTCGACGTCGTCGTACCGTCTCCGGGTGCGCGTCACGACGACGACAGTGGTCGCCTTCGATGACGTGTCCGGCTCCGTGCTTCTGACCTACAATCGCACGGCGGCAGAGTACGTCCACATTCGCGCGTGGGCCTCGAATCTCGGGTCGACAGGTCGATGCACTGTGTGGGTTGACGAGGTCGACGGGCCGTACGGCATCGCCCGCGGCTACGTCCGCATGGTCGACACGACCCTGACGGACGGCGGCGTCGTCGCTGCGGCGCAGTCGATCAAGATCGGGCAAACGGGGCAGGGCGTGTCGAACTGGCGCTATGCGGCGTGGCAGGCGTCCGCGCAGATGTCCTCTCCGCATCTTCTCAGCATCCCCGCCGACATCAACGGGCGCGACTTCTCGACGCGTGCGCTGACGCTTTCGCAAGGGCTGAAGGTTCGCGCGGTCGGGGGGCCGGCGGTCCTCGGCGACGCCTGGACGATCGCCGCACGCTACGGTCACGGCATCGACGCGCTCGACTCGCCTTCCCCGTCGGTCACGTGGCGCAGTACCAATACGCTCTCGGCGCAGGTCATGGTCTGGGAGACGGACACGACGGCGGGGAACGTCTCGCAGGCGATGGGAAGCATGGGCGCCCTCTACATCGGGGGCGCGAACTTCCGCACCGCGACGCTCGAGGGGCGCAACGCCTTCGGTGTGTACGTCGCCATCGGCACGTGGGACGCCAGCTCGGGACAGGCGGCGCTCGCGTGGAACCGTCGCGCCAACCTCGTCTACCCTTCGTCCACAAACCCGTCCTCGGGCGTCTATTGGTACCCTCACGGCATCCTGGACGGGGCGCGGTTCACCTTCGACACGGCGGCAGGCCCCGTGCGGACCATTCAGTATCAAACCGAGGGAGCGTGGACGCAGGCCACGGGTAAGCACGCGCGTGTCGCCGTCTTCGGCGATGTGTCGGCAGTGGGCATCTCGGGCACGGCGGGTGCGCTTCTGTCCCCCGGTGGGCTCCTCGTCTGGAACAACGACCCGCAGTATTCGGCGTACCGCTTGACCATCCCGACGCAGCCGGTCGCAGAATCGTACTACGAGATGGGCGTGTGCCTTATTGGGCACGTAGCCGTCTTCGGGCGTCGGTATTCGTGGGGTCGAAGCCTCACGACGGAGCCGAACGTGGAGCTCCGCACGGGTTCCTCGGGCCGACGCACTGCCCAGGTGATGGGCCCATCTCGGCGGGCGGTGGAGTTCGGGTGGTCCGACGCGGTCGACCAGAGCGAGCTCGGTGTGGACATGACCGTGTCGCAGCCGGACTACGTCCTCGGGAGCTCGACGGGAACGCCCGAACCCGTCGCCGCGGCGAAGGATGGTCCGGGCCTCATGCGCGGGATTGTCGACCACCTGAACGGTAGCGCGGAGCCCGTGGTCTACCTGTCTTACCTGCCGCGCGTGGCGCTCAACTCGACGCAGATGGTCGTTCACTCCGACCTCCACCTGTATGGGCGCATCGTGTCCGACGTGTCCGTGGAGACGGTGCAGGGCAAGGAGTGGGGCGGTGTAGGCGCTACAGGCGAGATGGTACGGACCTCTAGCATCCGCATCGAGGAGGAACTGTGACCGACCGCTGGACGCCCGCGCAACTATCCGGAACTATCCGCTGGGTCATAAGCCTCGAGTACGCCGGCGGGACCTGGTACCTCGGGCAAGAGTCGGTGACGATTGACGACGGCAACGGCGGGACGATCGTCATCACCGACGGGCTCCTCGACCTTGCCGACATGACGGAGACGCTGGATCTATGGAGCACGGACTCCCCCAGGCGGAGCGTCCCGGTGGAGTTCGACCTCGGTGTGGATGTCGCGACGCTAGTCGAGGAGGGGCACGACCTCGCCGGGTGCGTGGTTGAGCTGGCCCAGCTGGCAGAGGGGGACGCGTGGACGGCGCGTCGTCCGTTCGTCGTGGGACGCCTTCAGGAACCTCAATACGGGGCCGTCGGAGAGGGCGTGCGCGCCTCGATTGAGCAAGACGTGCTCTCGTCCGACGAGACGATCGACGTGGTAACCGTGCGCGGCGAGGACGTGCGTGCCGCGCTGGCAGCTACGGGACTATACGCCGACGTCATGGTTGGCCCCTCGCTGGTCTATGGGTGGTTCACCCGCGACGCGCCCATCATCATCGGCGCCCCCGGCAACGGAACTGCGCCGGGCAGTGTCGCAGGGCTAAGCGCAACGATGGAGGAGCTATCGTCAGGCGACGAGATCCGCGTCTATGTGCTGGCAAGTCACCCGGTAGGCGCGACTTCCGTCACGCTGACTAGCCCCGTGGACGACACGACATGCACCGCGACCGTCCTTGGCTTGACGATCTCCGGTGAGGCCATCGCGCTAGCTCTGGAAAACACGACGACATCCACCATGACACCGACACAGACGCCGTCGGTGACGTGGACAGGCGGCGGCGGCGGGCTCGTCGATGAAACAGGCGGGGTGCTCGAGACGGCGGGCGACTTCCTCGCGTGGCTTTTACGCATCACCGAGCAACAGGTCGACCACGGGCGCGTCAACGCCGCGCGTGAGGCCCTCCGCGCCTTCCGGGTGGGGACGTACCTGGACGAGTCCGTGACCGTCGCCGACTACATCCGCGAGGCCATCCTTGACGTCGTACCCGTGTCGCTCGCCGTCGGGCCGCGGGGCGTCTACCCGTATGTCTGGCGCTGGGACGCCACGGCAGAGGACGCCGTCGCCCACCTCGACGTGACTGAGGCTCCCGACATCGAGCGCGAGGGCGTAGTGACCTACGAGGACGGTGACCGCTTGGTCAACACGTTGCAGCTCCTGTACGCCTGGAACCCGCAGACGGAGAGCTATGGCGCGGAGATGTGGGCAGTGGGCGACCCTGCATCGCGCCCGAGGGGCTTGCGCTTCGGAGGCTTCGCGAGCCTCACGCGTAGCTATTGGTCCGACCCCGTCCTCGCGCGGTCAGCAGCTCGCTACGGGGTCAAGCGTGAGACGCTGAAGACTGCCGTCGTCGCCGACACGCTGACGGCAGAGCACGTCGTCGCGTGGCGCTCCAGGCGATGGGCCCTACCCTCTCGCGTCGTCGAGTACGACTGCGCCCAACGATGGGGCTGGATCGAGCCAGGGGACCTCGTGACGGTGACGGACCCGGAGCTCGCGTGGTCAGAGCGTCTGTGCTTGGTGCAGTCGAGGACGTGGGCCGATGACGGTAGCGTGCGATATGCTCTCCGCGTCATGGAGGGCTAGCGATGGCAACGGCGACGCATACTCAGCTCGGAACACGTACCCGTCTCACGGTCACGGGTAGCGTGACGAGCTACGCCGCGGGGACGCGGCTCCCCATCGAGACGACGGGCACCACGTCGCTGGTACAGGTCCTCCGCGTCAAGCTGAAGCGCACCGCGGGGACCGCCGCAAGCTTCACTCCGCGCATCTACTCGACGGCAGCCGGGGCTATCGGCACCGTGGCGCAACAGTTCGCCGGAAGCTCGACGGTCATCGCCGACCTCTTCGACGTGGTGGCGAGCGGCGTGCTCTTCGACACCGACGCCGCGGGCAAGCTCTACCTAGAGCCGGGGCCGAATGCTGGCTCGGACAACGCCTTCGACTACGAAGTCGTGCTCGAGGTGCTCTAATGGCCGGGACGCAGATCTTCCCGACTGTCCCCTCGACGGGTGGCGGCACGGGTAGCGCGGCGACCTTCGCTGGGATGTTTGGCGACGGAACTGACGGCGACTTCACGGTCATCGGCGGGAGTAGTCTTCTTCTCTCGCGCGAGCGCCACTACAACAACCTGACGGTACAGGCTACGGGCACCGTGAAGCCGCAAGGCTTCAAGCTCCTGGTTGCCAACACGCTCACGAACGCCGGGACCGTCAACGACAACGGCACCGACGCGAGCGGGACAACCGGCGGCGGCGGGCTTGCCGCGCGCCAGTTCTTGAACGCCCAATCGGGCGGCGGCGTTAACGGACGGAACTCGACGGGCGTCGGGAGCAACGGGATCGCGGCGACCTCAAACTCCTACAACAACGTCGGCACGCTTCCCACGGGCGGGAATGGCGGCGCGGCAGATGCCCAGGCGGGCGGCACGGGCGGCGGGTGCACCGCTGCAAACTCCAAGTGGGCATCAAGCCTGTTCGTGGGTCGCGCGGCGACCGCTGGCTTCGGCGGCGGCGGCGGTGGAGCCTCGGGTGGATGCGACGTGACCGCGGGCGGTGCAGCCTCTGGCGGCGGCGGCGGCGGCGGCGGCATGCTCTGGCTCAGCGCGAAGAGCATCGTCAACGCGGGCGGGTTCATCGGTGCGGCAGGCGGGAAGGGCGGCGATGCTAGTTCCCCTGGCGGCGGCAAGGCAGGCGGCGGCGGCGGCGGCGGCGGTGGCCTCGTCGGCATCCTTACCACGACGCCTCTCGCCTCGATTGGCGGGACCGTGTCGGCGGCTGGCGGCCTCGTAGGCGCAGGTATCAACGGCGGGGGCACGGGTCTCGCTGGGACCGACGGTAGCGTCAACATCATCGTCTTCGCGTAGGAGCGTCCATGCCCTTCCTCGTCGTGCCTGCGGGCTTCCCCTCCGAGACTGCGACCGAGCTGGCCGTCGCCAACGGCTGCGCGGGCTTCTACACGGGCATCCCGCCCAAGTGGATCGGCCTGTCCGAGGCGCAGGGCTGGACCCTGCCCTGCATCGTGACGGAGGACGACGACGGCAACGCCGTCAGCTGGACCCCGGTAGCCTGACATGGCCCTCGTCCCGCTCTACCGTGAGGCGTCCTCAGGTGCCGTCGTCGGCAAGCTGAAGGCTGGCCAGAACGTCACGATCACTGAGGCGACCGTGGGCGGCGCCCTCGAGGTGACCGTCGCGGCATCGGGCGGCGGCGGCGGTGGGGGAACGCCCGCGACTACGGTCGTGTCGGGTACGACGCCGGGCCTTCAGCCTGTCGTCGGAACATCAACGGACTACGCGCGTGGGGACCACTCCCACGGCACGCCTCCGGTGCCCGCGCACACGGCGCTCAGCTCGCTCGCGTGGACGTCGGCGGGACATACAGGCAGCTCGACTGCCGTCGCCGCGTGGAACGGTGGCGGGACCGCTACGGTCGTGCAGGCGACGGCTGACGAGACGATGCTGGTACGACGTGCGGGCATTCTTCAGTGGGTGCCTGTCGTCGCAGCCGCGGTGGTCATCCAACAGAGCCTCTCTAGCGACTTCGCCCTAGCCGTCATCGACATAGGGGGCATCGCGACCACATGAGCCTGACCGCACTTAGTCATCAATACGTCGGACAGAGCACGACTACTGCCGTGACCGCGGCGGCGCAGTTGGACGCCCTGTGGACTCTTCTCACGGCTACGACCTACTTCGACGGGAGCACGCGCACGCCGGGCAGCGGGAACGCCTGGACGTGGGCGCGCTACCAGAACGGCGGTGTAACGGAGGCCGTCTATGGGACGCCCCCTACCGGGTCGTTGGCTCAGCGTGTCCTGATCGCCGGGTACGCAAGTGCGCCCACGCCCGCGATCACGATGCTGGCACCGGACACGGCGCAGACCACGACCCTGCACATCGGCGTCTCGCTGAACTCAGGCGCGTTCACAAGCTACAACGCCGCGCTCCCCTTCGGCGCAGGCTCGCGATGGTCCGGCTATTGGCGTCTGAGCGGCGGGGTATCCGCAGGCGTGACGCCGACGGATTGGCGCTACTACGAGACGGCAGAGACTGTCGTGCTTGTATGCTCGGTGCAGGGCACTAACCATCGCGTGGGTCACGCTGGGGCGATCATCGACCCGGAGACGCCGGACGCGGTGGACGCAGAAACCGATGGGCGCGTCTACGGTATGTACGTCACGGGCTCGAATGGCGGCATGGCCAACTCCATGCTCTCGTCCGTCAGCGCGCAGGGGAACTGGTACGTTCACGGGGGCCTTGCCGGATACACGCATAGCGGCATGTTCTCGCCGGGCACATCTACGTTCCTGCCGTTGACCCGCCCTAACTTTCTGAACACGTCGATAGCCCACGTCCTCCCGACAAGTACGGGACGCTCTCCGCGGTGGCCGATGCTCCTCAATCGGAGCGCAACGAACTTCGCGGGACGACTTCGCGAGGTGACGTGGACCCCAGACGGTACGCTCGGAAGCGGCCTCGTCGCCGGCCTCACGACCGTCGGCTACCGCATCTCGTCCTCTACCGCCTTCTCTAGTGAAACCGTCCTCCTGGTGCGTTGATGACCTACACCGAGCAGATTGAAGGCTACGTCGCCGCCTACCCGGAGACGGCGCAGGCACAACTCCCTGATTGGTGCGGCGTGACGACGTTGCCCGCGTTTCCGCACGTAGTGGTGCATGTTTGGGCAGAGGACTACTGCGAGCTCGAGGACGCAAGCGGCGCGGATATCGCGAGGTTCCGTTTCGTCGGTTAGTGCGCCTCTAAGGAGAGCCCACATGCCCGAGACTACGCCCCCGCGGTGGAGTGACCGCTTAGTCTCTGTGCCTGTATGGACGCTGCTTCTTATTGGCGCTGCGACCGTCGGCGGCACGGGCATCGCGGGCGGCTACCTTAGCGAGGCCAAGGCCGCGCCGGCTATCGCCGCGGAGGACCTGTCCGACATGAAGAGCATCCTCGCGCGCATCGACGGACGCCTGGAGGGCATGGAACGCGAGGGCGCGGCCCTCCGGTCCGAGCTTGTGAGCTTGCGGCGCGACGTGAACACGCTCAGGGCCGATGTCGACGCCATCCAGCGCGGTCGCTAGTGGACGCCGATAGCGGGCTCGATGTCGTAGAACGCGTCACCGACGACGCCGTGCTGCTCGAGGGGCTTCCCACCACGGACGCGCCTACTGTCGAGGCTTTCTCGTCTCTGTACGACACGCAGGGCGGGACCATAACGGCCATCGCGTTGGGCCTCACGGTCGTCGTCGTCATTCAGCTCTTGGTGACGCGCATCTTCGCCGGCGCGAAGAGCATGGTTGAGGCGCTCACATTCTTCGCGACGGCGATGGTATCGGTCCTAGTCGCCGTCTACTTGTGCGATCTGCTTATCGCCGGGCCGGACGTGTTGCTCCTGCGGGAGGGCGAGCGGTCCTCCATCGTCTCGTTCATCGAAGACATATGCCTTATGACCTTCGCGTACTTCTTCGGTACCAAAACCAGCAGTGGGGGCACGAATGACGCTAACTGAGCACTTCAGCTTCGAAGAGTTGACCCGCACCGGGAAGTCAGACCTCCAGGACGCCAACCGCCGCGAGGCCGGCGACTACGTGGATAAGCTGAAGCTGGTCGCGGAGATGCTCGAGGTCATCCGCGCGAAGTTCGGCGCCGTCCGCGTGAACTCAGGCTTCAGGGGGCCTGCCGTCAATCGGGCGGTGGGAGGCAGCTCCTCGTCGCAACACTCCAAGGGCGAGGCCGCAGACATCGTCTGCCCCTCGACTACCGTGGACGAGCTGCACCGATGGATCGTGGTCGAGAGCGGGCTGAAGTTCGGACAGTGCATTCTCGAGAAGCCCGCCGGGAGCGCGTGGGTACACATCTCCCTTGGCGCGCCCTATCGGGACCCGAAGAAGTGTGGCGAGTCACTCGCCTTCGACGGCAAGACCTACACGCCGAAGCGTTACTAGGCGCTGGGGGAACCCTACCCCAGAAAGGCGGCGCGCTACCTCGGCATGGTGTCGAGGCGGCGCGTCGTCTCGCTATGGGGTACGTGTCCCCCAGGAGGTTCCATGCCGTACGACCCGTCTGAGCTAGTCGAGCTGCCTGCTGAGGTGCTTGCCGTCATCGCGGAGATCCGGTCTGCTACCCGTGCAGGTGGCGACGGCGGGACGAAGGTCACGCGCGCAGAACGGAAGCGCATCGTCCGCGCCGCTCTCCACCTCGCGTACGTCCTCGGACGGGATGGGCTCGACTAATGGCCGTCACCCTCGCGCCTACTCACCTTCCGCACGTGCAGGTCATGACAACGGGAACGTCCGGCATCGTGACGCAGGTAAACCTTCCGACCACGCGTCACCTTCAGCTGAACATCCACAACCGCGACAACGCCACGAAGAACGCCATGGTGTCGTTTGACCAAACCCTCACTGACGGCGGCGCTGCTCCCGCGACCGGGGCGTGGACGATTGACCAATACCTGGCGTACAACGTCAACGGCAACGGCGCGAACGGGATGGCGAGCGTGACGAAGTTCTTCGTCTTCTCGAACAGCCACAACGCCGTTACCGTGGAGTTCCTGCTTACGACCTCGAAGCCGGCGAACTAGGGCTTCCTGTCGATGGTCGCTAGCTGCGAGCGGTCGTGCAGTAGCGCGGCCTCTTGCTCTTCGGCGTACGCTTCGACCTCGTCCAGCTGAACCATCGCCGCGACGATCGCCTGCACGTGCGCGATGCGGCGTTCGTGGGCGTACTTGCAGCGGAGGGCCTCCAAACGCTGGCGCAGGGCGACCGATGGAATCAGCGCCACCGGACACCGCGCTTACTCTCCAGGGCGAACCCTTCGGGGAGCTCCTGCCCCGCCTTCGCAGCCTTCAGGGCGGCGGCGCGGTCGGGCTCTACCTTGACCCTACGCCACGTCTCCGGCCATGCGGACACGTCCTCGGGCCCGACGATGGATTGAGTCTCGGCGAGCCACGCACTGTAGGTGGGCCCCTTGACCTTCGGCTCTTCGCCCATCGTCTCGCGAGCCAGCAGAAGCCCCGTGGCGAGGGCCTTCACGTGGTCGGCCACGTTCTCGCACGTCTTCCGCTTGGCGCGCAGGGCCTTCTCCTCGCGCTCGAGCAGCTCCGCTTCCGCTTCCATGCGCCGGACGAGGTGCATGCAGGCGAGGACCTTATCCTCGCTCTGCTCGATCCACGTCGAGAGGAACGCCGCGGTCTCCTCTGAGAGCAGGCCCGAGTTCTCCTCGATCTCCATCTGCACGCGGGCGGCGCCGCGCATGAGGTCGTACGTCGTCGTCATGGTCACTCCTTAGAACGGGAAGCCGGGGCCGTCTTCATCGGTGGGCGGGGGAGGGGCATCGAGGAGGGGGCCGCGCGTCTGCGGGACAGGCCCGCGCGGCTTGTCGCCATACTTCCAGATGACGCCCTGGCAGTTCTTGTCCTTGCACTTGAAGTCGGGTGCCTTCGGGTTCGTCTTCTTCTCGCGATTGTCCCACATCGAGCCCGAGCACGTGGGGCACGACGGGTCGATGCCCGAGGCCACCGGCGCGATGCGCTCGACGCTCTCGACACGCCCACCGAAAGCCTCGGCGACACGCTGAGCCTGCGCCGGGGCGCGCTGGGGCGGGGCCTGCGTGGGAGCGTGTTGCGCCGCCTGCCCATCGTCGTCTTCCGGGGCGACCCCGACCGCGGCGGCAAGCGCGTATCGACGCAGGTAGGTCACGACAGACCCCACGGCGGCGGGGCTCTGGTCGCGCGGGAGGGCCGCGCAGACCGATGCGATGTGCTGGCCCGACTTGTGAAGGAGGATCGTCGTCACGGTCGCCGACCCGTCCTCGAGGCGACCCGGATGCTGCGAGACGCTCAGGCCGTTGCTGGACAGGGCGGCGCGGCAGGCGTCCCACACGCTCGACAGGTCGGCGTACGACGACTTGAATGCCGGGTTCGTGCGGTCCTTGACCGCGCCCTGGATGGAACCCTGCGCGATGGCGAGGGCGGTGGCGAGCTGGTCGAGCTCGGGAGACTGAGAGAGGATCATTTCGCGAACTCCGGTGCGATGACGGTCACGCCCGAGGGCGTCGTGTGGATGATGGTCCCGCGGAGGGAGGGAGACGGGTTCCATTCCCACCCCAGCATCGTCGCCCCCTTCGGCGGGCGGTTGAGGGTCACGCTCGCGCGGCCCTCATTGTAGGCCACGTAGCCGATGTCTTCGGCGTGGTGCTGGAGGAGGAACGTGAGGAGGTTTGCCAGGGGAAGCGCGTGGTGACTCATGCCCCATAACTAGCAAGCCTTGCGAAACGCGCAACTGCACTATAGTGCGACCTCATGCAGTACCACACCCTCGGCACCCTGATCCGGCTCCACCGGGAGAACCTCGAGATGTCGCGCGCGGAGCTGGCCCGTCAGGTGGGCGTCCACCCGTCGCAGCTCACGCGCTGGGAAGCGGGCGATCACAAGCCGTCGCTCTCGGCGATGGTCGCCCTGGGCAAGGCCCTCGACGTGGACGCAGTCGAGTTGATGACCGCCGCCGCGGTGGACGCGCGATGAAGGCGCGCGTTCTAGTCGGCGACTGCCGCGCGATGATGGCGACGCTACCGGACGCGTCAGTGGACGCCGTCGTCTGCGACCCGCCCTACGAGCTGGGCTTCATGGGCAAGTCGTGGGATGCGTCTGGGATCGCCTACGATGTCGAAGTGTGGCGGCAGGCCCTCCGCGTGCTGAAGCCGGGAGGCCATCTGCTCGCCTTCTCCGGGTCGCGCACCTACCACCGGATGACGTGCGCTATCGAGGACGCGGGCTTCGAGATTCGCGACCAAATCATGTGGGTCTATGGAAGCGGGTTTCCGAAGTCGCTGGATGTGTCGAAGGCTATCGACAGGGCGGCGGGTGCGAAGCGGGAGGTTGTGGGAAACACTGCCGAAACCTCGGGACGTACCGTAGGTCTAGGAACGTCGGCGGGGTTTCACGGAGACATTGTTTCTGGACACTGCCGCGACATCACCGCCCCCGCCACCGACGCCGCCCGTCAATGGTCCGGATGGGGCACGGCTCTGAAGCCCGCGCACGAACCGATCTGCATGGCGCGGAAGCCCTTAATCGGCACCGTGGCCGCGAACGTGCTGGCCCACGGGACGGGGGCGATCAATGTGGATGGGTGTAGGGTGGGGACGGATGGCGAGGACGTAACTACCCACAAACAAGGGGCGGACGCTGCCTCAAAAGACGGAAAAGTATATCGGAAGTTCGCTGGCATGGCATCGACGCATCAAACGGACGGCCAAAAGCTAGGCCGCTGGCCCGCCAACTTCATCCACGACGGAAGCGAGGAGGCTACCGCAGGGCTGGGTGAGGCCGCGCGCTTCTTCTACACCCCGAAGGCAGGGCGGGAAGACAGGGACGAAGGGCTAGATGCGTTTGAGCTGGTTCGCACGGGCGGGATGCAGGCTACCGCCGACGGTTCGATGCTCACCGGAGCTGGCAACGAACGAACAACCGCACGCGCCAACATCCACCCAACCGTGAAGCCCACCGACCTGATGCGCTATCTGTGCCGCCTCGTCACGCCTCCCGGCGGCACGGTCCTAGACCCGTTCACGGGTTCCGGGTCGACAGGACGCGGCGCGGTCCTAGAGGGCTTCGACTTCATCGGGTGCGAGCTATCGCCCGAGTACGCAGAGATCGCCCGAGCACGCATCCGGGGCGTGGCGATGCCCTTGTTCCCCGTGGAGGTGGAATGACCATCGGCTACACCATTGGCCTCGTCCCCCGCGGGGCCTCACGTCCACGAGCTGCGCGAGGAGGTGGGCGTGTCTACATGCCGCCAGAGCATCGCGCGTGGATGGATGCCGCCGTGACCATGCTGCGAGAGCAGCGTCAGGAGGAGGTCATCGCCGGGCCCGTGGCCGTCGAGATCGTCGCCATATGGCCGATGCCCAAGGCGCGTCCCGCATGGTGCGACCGTGAGCGGTGGAAGCGTCGAGAGCAGACGATCGGCATCCCGTACGCCACGAAGCCTGACGCCGACAACGTCGGCAAGATCGTGCTCGACGCCCTGGTCGAGGCGGGCATCCTCGAGGACGATCGCTTCGTAGTGCAGCTCCACATCGGCAAGCAAGCCGTGCCCGAGGTAGGCCGCATCGACGTGTGGGTGACCCCCGTCTAGAAAGTTCACGCGTCCCCCTTGCGCGCTTCACACGATATGGGTATTCCTAGGTAGTCGTCACCTGACGACAGGAGGACCCATGAGCTTCTACGACACCCTTCGCTGCCTCTACTACGACCCGCGCTACGTGTGGGACCTTCACGGCGACGCCATCTTCGGCGGGACCGCCGTCATGGTCATTCTGTTCGGGATGTTTGCGTGGTGAGCGCGCTCGCAAACATCATCGCCGCCCTCGCGCGGCTCCTAGGGAGGTGGCCATGAATGACAACGAGTACGACGAGACGGCAGAGATCGTCGCGGACGCAGTCGCCCAGGAGCGCGCCGCCGTGGTGGCGTACCTGCGGCGTGCCGCATGGTGGGACTGCGACGACTGCGGCTTCGATGGAAAGAAGCTGCTGGAAGCGATTGAGCTCAGGTTGCACCGGGCGGGGGAGGAGGCATGACCCGCACGAACACGCCCTGGCGTCCCTCCGAGTTTGAGCGCGCACGGCAGCTGCGCGAGGAGGGCCTCTCCTGGCGCGAGGTGGGAGAGCGCCTCGGGCGAAGCGAGTCGGCGATGCACTCGATGGTCGCCGTCCTGAAGGACGCCGATTGGTCGGCGCGTGACCTGGTCGAGGTCGCGGTGCCGCTCGCCGTCCCGCCCAAGTAC
>Ga0208975_1000544_pt1 | contig 17794 bp, 15 predicted proteins | sample GreLakmeER78MSRF_FD_187700 | JGI IMG/M metagenome (GOLD analysis project Ga0208975, IMG submission 187700) | Freshwater lentic microbial communities from great Laurentian Lakes, MI, USA - Great Lakes metaG ER78MSRF (SPAdes) | ecosystem: Environmental > Aquatic > Freshwater > Lake | place: Great... | reverse complement strand
CACTTAACTCATTTACCCAATCGCAATTAGTAATCAATAGTGGTGTTAATAGTTTTACACAATCAGCAAATAATAGTATTTCTTTATTAGGTGTACAAACAGCATCATTCTTTGCATATACAAGTTCAATAGTACAAATACAATCTAACGGAGTAACATTAGGAACATCAACAAGAATAAATTTAGTTGGACCTGGTACATTCTTTTCAGCATCATTGGTAGCGAATGTAGGAGGGCCTATTGCAACTCTAACATTTAGTTCTGATAATGCAAAACTAAACACTAGTTCATTTGATGCTTATGTAGCGATTATGAATCCATATACTGCATCAACAAATGTAAGATTAAATAATTTAGAAACTACTTCGGCAAGTGTTAATACATCTGTAAGTAATTTAAATTCATATACAAGTTCACAAAATACTATTAATGCAAGTGTGACTGCATCATTGGTTGAATTATTAAACCTATCATCATCATTAAGTGGTGGATATGCAACACAAGGTGAATTAGACCAATCAGCATCAGTATTACAGGCTAACATAGATACAAAGTTAAACACATCATCATTCAATGCTTATACAGCATCAAATGATTCACAAATATCTTCATCTGTTGCGGCATTATCTGCATCAGTATCCGCATCGGACTCTATTATAAATGGTAGAATAAATACAATATCATCTTTTACAGGTTCATATGCAACAACAGGCTCTAATGCATTTATAGGAAATCAAACCATTACAGGCTCATTCACAATAACAGGCTCTGCTTATGGTAATGTAGTATCAATGAGTATTGCATCTCAAACAGCAAGTATGGATTTATCTTTAGGTAACTTCTATACACTTACTTTAGTATCAGGCAGTACTACACATTTAGCAGCAAGTAATATTAGACCAGGCCAAACTATAAATCTTTTAGTAACACAACCATCTATTGGAACGGGCTCTGTATCATATAATTCTACATTCAAATTCCCTGCAGGAGCAAACTATGTTCCAACTACAATCAGCGGTTCGGAAGATATTGTAACCTTTATTAGTTACGATACTACTAAATTATATGCAACATCTATTAACAATTTAGGATAATGAGATTTACACCAACGGCATTTGTGGGTTCAGCAATTGGAGGGGAACTGATAGCAACTGCTATTGGTGCTACTTCAGGCTCATTCACATCAGGCTCAATCAATTATGGATTTATCAAATTTGCAACAGGTAGTTTTAACTTAAATGTAGCAGGTGGTGCTAATGTAGATTTATTATTGGTTGCAGGTGGTGGAGGTGGATTTACTGGTAGTAATAATGCTGGAAACGGTGGAGGCGGAGGAGGAGTTGATGTTATACCTGTAAGATTGTTAAGAGGAAATTATAATGTAACTGTTGGAGCAGGTGGTACTGCAAATGAAAACGGAAAACCTACTGCATTGAGTGCATACAACTTACTTTATTATGTCAGTGGTGGGTTTGCAAATGGAACATCAGGAGAACCACAATTTAATTCACCAGGAGCTGATAGTGGAAATTGTGGAGGTCTTAATAATACTGCAGGTGGAGGAGGTGGTGGCGCACTACAAACGGGTTCGTCTGCATTCTGCCCACCAAGTACTATACCTAATGGTGCTAATGGAGGAGAAGGTTTAACTTATAACTTTGATGGAACCCCATCTGTATATGGTTCAGGTGGCGGTGGAGGTTCTGCGGCAAATCCATTTGCTCAAGGTGGTGTAGGCGGAACTAATGCAGGTAATGGTGCAAAATATAATGATAATGCTACAAATGCAATTAATGGATTTGGTGGTGGTGGCGGAGGTGATAGAGCCGGTAATCCTAATGTAGGTGCAAGAGGTGGAAATGGAGTATTAATAATAAGATACCAATTACCTTAACAAAAAAATTACTATAAATTTAAGAAACATTGTTTTTAATAATATAAATCAAAATTAATATGAACGCAAAGAAAGTATTAAGCAAGATAGTTGAATTCCTTTCAGTAGAAGAAGTAGCATTAACATATGCTAAATTAGCTGATGGAACTATCGTAGAATCACCAACATTTGACGTAGGTGAAAAATTAGAAATAGTATCAGAAGATGGTACTAAATCCCCTGCTCCTGATGGAGAACATGAATTAATGTTAAAAGATGAGAGCGGTAATGAAAATCGTATCAAAGTGATGACCAAAGATGGTGTAATCGCTGAAAGAGAAAACGTAGAATTGGCAGATGCTGAAACAGTAAAAGCAGAACCAATCCCATCTGTCGGAAACGAAGATAAAGAAAATGTAATGCCTGACCTTAAAGGACAAGTTAAAGATGGTACAATGATGGCTGAAGTAACCGAAGAAGCTACTGAAGACATGCCTGAAACTGATGGTAAACCTTTGGGTGAGAATGAAGAAGAGTCAATCGATATGGGTGATATGAAAAAGAAAATCGAAGAAATGGCTTACAGAATCGAAGAAATGGAAAAGAAGATGATGGACATGGAGAAAGTAAAAGAGGAAGTAGTAGATAAAATGCCAGAAGAAGAAAAGATGGCAGAAGAAGAACTTCCAAAATTAGATGGTGCTCCTGTTGAAGATAATCCATTGAAGTTCGCAGTAGAACAAAACAGAAAAAATTATGGTCAGAAAGTAGAAAATTATCAAACGGCTTTCTTATCAAAATTATATAATTAAACAATTTATAACTTATTTAAAAAAGGATTAAAATGAAACAAGTACAAAAATTTGTAGCAATGCCAGAATTAACGGCTCCAGCTACATACGCAGGTGAAGCAGCAAGTGGCTATATAGCTGCAGCATTGCTTTCTGCAAACACACTTGATAAGAAGTTAATCACAATTATGCCAAACGTAAAGTTTAAGAGCGTAATTCAGAAACTTTCTTTATCAAATCTTATTCAAGATGCATCCTGCGACTTTAACGCAGCAGCATCTGCATCTATCGCTGAAAGAATATTAACTCCGGATGAATTCCAAGTTAACTTACAATTGTGTAAGCAAGAGTTCGTAGACTCATGGAACGCATTACAGTTAGGTTTCTCTGCATTCGATGAAATTCCAAAGTCATTCAATGATTTCTTGGTATCATATGTAGCAGGTAACGTAGCACAGGCAGTTGAAGAATCTATTTGGCAAGGTAATGGAGCTACAAACGGTCAGTTTGATGGTTTCCAAAAAATCTTATCTGCTTCAGTAGCAGTAGGTGGTGCAACAGATGTATTACCAGCAAGATTAACAGGTAGCGGTTCTGCTATCATCTCTGGTTCTATTACATCAGCAAACGTAATCTCTAAATTACAATCAGTAGTTGAAACTATTCCAACAACAGTTTATGGTAAGCAAGACCTTGTTATCTATGTAGGTACAAAGACTGCAAAAGCTTATCAATTAGCAACTGCAGGTATAAGTTCAACTGGTACAGCTCTTTCTAACATCGGTGCTAACGGTTATCAGAATCAATTCGTAATCGGTGAGAAGCCTTATAACTTCAATGGTATCGATTTAGTATTATGTCCTGGTATGGGAGATGATAAAATCGTAGCAGCTCAAAAATCTAACTTGTATTTCGGTACTGGTTTATTATCTGACCACAACGAAGTAAGAGTATTGGATATGGCTAACCTTGATGGTTCTCAAAATTACAGAGTGATTATGAGATATACAGCAGGTGTTCAGTTCGGTATCGGACAAGATATCGTATTCTACGGCGCTTACTAATCTAAATTAACTAACAAAATTAAAACATAATAATATGGCTTGTAATTTATCAGCTGGAAGAAACGAAGTATGTAAAGATAGTATAGGTGGACTTCAAGGAGTTTATTTTATGAACTTTAACACAGGTTCTTTCACTAAAAACGGCAGCGGAGAAATCACCGCATTTCCTTCAGGAAGCACAGTATATTATTATGAGTTGAAAGGAAATTCAGCGTATACAGAGACTGTAAACACTTCAAGAGATAATGGTACTACATTCTTCTCACAAGAATTAGTTCTTAATCTTAAGAAACTTACAAACGAAATGACTACTCAAATGAAGCTTATGGCTTATGGTAGACCAAAAATCGTAATCTGGACAATGAATGGAGATGCATTATTAGTTGGTGAAAGAGAAGGTGCAGATGTAACTGCGGGTACTCTACAAACAGGTGCAGCATTGGGTGACCTTTATGGTTATTCAGTTACCTTCACAGGTCAGGAGCAATTACCAGCAGCATTTATCTCTGGCTCATCTACTTCAAATCCATTTGCAGCATTGACTGGAAACGGATTACCAACAATTGTGTACGGAACAAACTCATAATTTGTATTACAAAAGTAAATAAACAAACCCTACTCTTAATTGAGTGGGGTTTTTTTGTTTTAACTATTTTGTAGAAAAGTCCTGTTTTTAATTATATAAATGCAACATAATGCTGAGCTATTTCATATCACAATCTAACGAATGGACCATCAGAACACAGAACACAGGTAGTAATGCATATACTATGAGCCTGACTGATATGATGGGATTAAACACATATACAGCAAGTTTGAGTGGTGTATCATTCACTCCATACGAAAATATATTAGCATTCACTGCAAGTATTAGTGGTGCTATTGTTGCAGGAGAATATAGAGCGGTATTAACTAATCAAGGTGCAACCGGGTCAATAATATGGAATGGTAGTGTGCAAGTATTTGCATCTCAATCAACAGATAAATCAGTATACGAAAATAAGAACACACAATATATTTCTCACACATCGGAGAACAAATATATAATTTATGATTAATATGAAAGGAAGACAAAACTTTGCTATTGTTAATGTACAAAATAACATGATGCCTATCATCAATGAAGATAGCAAGACAAGATATGCATGGATACCATTTGGTGTTTATGGACATGATGATTTTTTCGCAGCAGTAACATCTGCATATAATGTATCTACAACTAATGCAGCATGTGTTGAAGGATTGGCTGACCTTATTTTCGGTAAAGGATTGTATTCTAAAGACGAAACTAAAAACCAAATCTTACAAAAACTTATTCCACAGGAAGAAACTAAAAGAGTTGCATTTGATTTAAAACTTTATGGTAATGCTGCATATACTGTTTATTGGAATGATGACCATACACGTATAATTAAAATGTATCATGTTCCAGTTCAAACACTTCGTGCAGAAAAGTTAGGTAGGTCTCCAAAGATTGAAAATTATTATTATTGCACAGATTGGTCAGATGGTAGAAAGGTAAAAGATAAAAAGAAAATACCTGCTTTCGGCACATCTAATGAAAAGATGGAAATACTTTACATCAAACATTATTGCCCAGGGCTTTACTATTATGCTCTACCTGATTGGGTTTCAGCATTACAATTTAGTGTGAGTGAAGGTGAAGTATCTAATTTACATTACAATAATATTACAAATGGTTTCTTACCTGCTGTAATGATTAACTTTAATAATGGTGTACCTGCTCCTGAAGAAAGACAAACAATAGAGGATTTGATTCAGTCTAAATTCACAGGTACAGATAACGCAGGACGTTTTATGGTTTCATTTAACGATGACCCTGCTACTAAACCTACCCTTGATATAATTGATATCGCTAATTTGCATGACAAGTATCAATATGTTGCAGAGTATGTACAGGACAGAATACTTGTAGCACATAGAATTACATCACCACTTCTTTTCGGTATCAGAACACAAAACAATGGTTTCTCTTCTCAATCAGAAGAAATGAAAACTGCATTTAGTATCTTACAAACAATGACGATATCTCCATTCCAAAATCTAATACTTAATTCATTAGATTACGCATTGACAATGGGTGGTATAGATAATGCAGAATTATACTTTGAGCAATTAACTCCATTAGTAATTCTTTCTCAAACTGCAGAAGAAACTGGCAAATCAGTAGCACAGGTTGAAGATGAAACTAATAAAGCATTAGAAAATCCGGCTACAAGTGAAGATAGTGAAGACCAAACTCAAGCAGAACCAATGCCAGATACCCAAAATATAGAATCATTCTCTATGTTAGAATTTAATAATAAAGAATACGAAATATACAAATAAACTATGAGCTACGCATTATTCATAAACAGAAACGACATAATTAAAAACACACCATTACAGGGAGCAATTGATGCTGATGCACTTTTACCTTTTGTTAGAGTATCGCAGGATAAGTACATAAAGAATTTAATTGGAACTGTCTTATTTGATTATCTACAGGACCAAATAGTTGCAAATACTGTTAGTTCATTAAGTGTTTATTATCAAGACCTTTTAGATGATTATATAAAGAATACATTGATATGGTATTCATGTGTAGAATATATTCCGTTTAGTTCAGTACAATTTAAATCGAATGGTGCAGTAAAGCAACAAAGTGAACAAGGTGTTGCACCTTCTAAATTGGAAATAGATTATCTTAAACAAATCGCACAAACAAATGCTGATTATTACGCATTAAGATTACAAAACTATCTAATTGCTTACTCACAAAACATTCCACAATATTTGGAAAGTGTAGGTAATCAAACACAGATATATCCTGACCAAACATCACAATATTTTGCAGGTATTCAACTATAAACTATGGCAGCAATCGTACATAATTCAGGTATCAATTACACACTTTATTACAATACTCTTAATTACTTTAAAACAATTATGAGTAATCACCCTTCTATTGAGGTGGTGACACAGGGTGATATGAGTGATTTTGATACAAGAGAATTTCCTTCTTATCCAATCGGTAATGTGCAAATCATTTCGACAAACTTCGGTGATACCGTTACTGAATGGGAAGTAGAATTGACAGTAGCAGATAAAATTAAAAATAAAAACAACGAATCAACAGGGAGTACTAACGCTCAAACTATCCAATTCTTTGGTGTAGATGATACAGTTGACATTCATGCAAATACATTAAGTATTCTAAATGATTTAACTGCATACACACAAAAGAGTGTAGATGGGTTTGAAGTGAATGGGGATATAATTTGTGAACCCTTCGCCGATAAGTTTAATAACGGATTGGCGGGGTGGATGGCCAGATTCACTCTCACTACTCACAACGATAAAAACCGTTGTCTTTTTTTTTTGATTGAAGAAGCTATTAACGGATATAAGATATCTGATTGTATAACGGGACAAGAATTCCTTGCAACAATTAGTATCGGAACAGGACAATCGGTCGGTGGAGTATTTGCAACATATATAAACGCATTACAACCTGCTGATTATGGAAACTTAAAATGTTTTCAAGTACTGGATGGATTAGAGTTTGGGAATTGGGATTTGAATAATCTACCAATGATAAACTGGCCTTATCCAAATGGATATGATGATTGTGTGGAGTGTGAATTGTGGATAAATCCAAAAGTATGGTCAACAACTCCGGCTGCATGGAGTGGAACAAGTGCAGAATTTAGAACATGGGCAACAGTATAAAATAAAAATAAAAACGAATGGGAAGCTTAAGTAACCTTTATATTTCGCAATCTTATCAATCACTAATCCATTTAGGAACTAATAATACTGCTTCGGCAACACTTATTGGTTTAGAAGATGGTTTAGGTAATTCTATTGGTGTATCTGTAAATACAGCAGGTAATCTATTTCTTTCAGGCACATTCAGTGCTTCATTACAAGAAGGTTATCTTTATGTAGGTAATAGTAGTGGTAGAACCATTGCATTTCCGACATCATCATTAGTAACAAATATTAATACAGGTAGTTTAGTTACTACTTCTTCATTCAATGCTTATACTGCTTCTACAAATATTCGTTTAAGTAATATTGAATTAACGACTGCAAGTGTTTTAATTTCTATAAACAATATAAATACTTTCACATCATCTGCAAATATAAGATTGAATAACCTCGAAACTACTTCGGCTAGTGTCAATGTATCAATTGCAAATATTAATTCAACCACAGCAAGCCAGGCAACTTCTATAAGTAATTTAAATACATCTGCTAGTCTTGCATTAACAACTGCATCTTTAAGTGGACAAACTTTGACTTTTACAAAAGGTGATAACTCTACATTTGGTATAATATTACCTGATGTGAGTGGTAGTGACATCACTGCATTAAATCAATTTACTGCATCTCAACTTAATATCAATACAGGATATAATACATTTACATCATCTGCAAATCAAAGATTGGGTTCTTTGGAAACAACAAGTGCAAGTGTTAATACATCTATATCTGCATTAAATACATTCACTGCTTCACAATCAACAGCAAGTTTAGTAACTTCTATAACTGAATTAAATACTTTTAGTGCAAGTGCAAAAATATCTATAAGTGCTTTAAATACAAATTCAGCATCAGTAAATACTTCTATAAGTAATTTAAATTCATTTACACAATCGCAAGCGGCTGTAAATGTATTATTGGCAGGTGAGATAGATGCTTTAGAAGCTAAGACTGGTTCATACGCAACAACCGGTAGTAACACCTTTATTGGCAATCAAACTATTACAGGTAACATATCTGCGTTTTCTGCATCATTTACTTACTTACAAACCGTTTTCGAAACAGCAAGTGTAATATATTCTTCGGGTTCGAATCAGTTTGGTGATGAGTTGACAGACATACAAACTCTTTCGGGTAGTGTTAAGGTGCAAGGTAGTTTAACAGTTAATGGAACACCTGTATTGACTTCATCGGTTGATATAAGTGGTTTAACTACGACTGCATCATTTAACGCATATACACAAAGTAATGACCAGAGAGTAAGCAGTTTGGAAACTAATAGCGGTAGTGTAAATGTATCAATTAGTAATTTAAATTCATTTACTTCATCTCAATTAACACAAAATAGTAATTTAGGGACTTATACAGGAAGTGTAAATACATTTATAACTTCCTCTGCAATGAGATTAGATTTGATTGAAGATTTTACTCAATCAGCTGAAATCAGTATTACAAATATAAATTCGGCAACTGCAAGTTTATTTACTTCTGCAAGTTTAGCATTAGTAACTGCATCAGCAAGTGGAAACACAATTACTTTTACAAAAGGTAATTCATCTACATTTAGTGTAAGTGTTGATACCGGTAGTGCAGCAACTACAATTTTTGAAGTAGTATTTACAGGTGAGAATATCACAAAAGGTGACCCATTATATATTAGTGGTAGTCAAGGTGCAAATCCAATAGTATATAAAGCAGATGCAGCTGACGCTAATAAGATGCCAGTAACATTTATATCTAATGAAACTATTGGTGTATCAAATACTACAAACGCAATTATATTAGGTTTAATAGAAGGAATAAATTTGACAGGCTATGTAGCAGGTCAATCAATATATGTAGCAGAAGGTGGTGGATATTCAACATCTTTACCATCAGGTAGCAATTCAATTACTCAATTATTAGGAGTAATAACCAAAGAAGGTGCTGGTGGAAAAGGATTGGTGTTAAACCCAGGTCCTGCACAATTACCAGGTTTAGATAATGGATATATGTGGGCAGGTAATTCAAACAACCAACCTATTGAAATCACAACTGCATCATTTGCAAGTAGTGCTTCATTCAATTCTTATACTTCATCTAACGACCAAAGAGTAAGTAGTTTAGAAGCAAATAGTGCTAGTGTTAATACATCTATAACTAATATAAATAGTTTTACTCAAAGTGCAAATGTTTCTATATCTGCATTAAACGCAGCAACTGCATCATATGTAACTGAAACAGAAAGTGGTAGTTTCCTAATTACTGCTTCATTCGATAACGGAACTCGTAACTTAACTTTTACAAAAGGGGATACAACTACATTCAATTTAGGTGGATTTGCAACTACAGGCTCAAATGTATTTAGTGGTACTGAAACTTTGCAAGATGCAGCTGGTAATTTCACATCACTTCATCCGATATCAGGTGGTTTCTATGTAGTAGCAAGAGGAAGTAATTCAGCATCAGCACACATAAGTTCATCTAACGCATCACTTGCAGCTGCAAATGGTTTGACAAATATCGTATTTAAAACAAATAATAATACAGCAGATACTATATTAAGTGGTAGTAGTAATATATTCACAAATACAGGTAACCCAACTGCAGGTTTTAAAAGATACTTAACTGCAGGTAATATGAGTTTAATGGGTGGATTGCCACAGATAAGTGGGTCAATGCAATTTTCACCTACTATAACAGGTAATATTTTAGCATATTCTATAGCTACGGCAAATCCAATAACAATAAGAGGGCCTATAAGTTCATCTGCATATACTATAAATACCAATTTACTTTTAAATGGAGCTTTAAATTTGGGTACATCAGCAGCAAATAACTTCCAACAGGCGGTTAATGGTGTATCAATAACAAATAACCTAATTGGTGGTACGTTTGGTTTAGTTGCAAATAGAACTCGTTTAACACAAGTAGTAAGTATTGGTGGTAATCAGATTCAAGGTGCTGCTACCTTTAATATGAATAGTTCATCAATTGATGCAAGTACATCTTTATTTTATGGAACTAACACTTTTACTAATAATTCATCAGGTAGTTCAAGAGTATCTGCTGCAGGTAATGCTGTAGGTATTTATCAATCTGGGTTTTTCGGTGTTAATGGAATGACATTTAGTGGTAGTAACGACCCTAATGATGTACAAGATTTAGATTATCAAGGTGGTATATATAGAAGTCTTATTGTAGGTAGTAATTCACCATTCGTTCTTACAGGCCCAACAGGCTCTAACTCCCTATCAAACACAGGTATAATTGGTAATAATTTGATTGTGACTGGTAGTAGTGGTAATCCTGTTTTCGGTGGTATTACAACAGGTCATGGTTCACTTTTCGCAGGTCGTTTCAACGCAGATGGTACAAAAAATCGCTCAGCTGAAAATGTTTTTGTTGTAGGTACAGGTACATCTACAACTGCAAGAAAGACCGGTTTCTTAATTGACTCTGGCTCTAACACATTCATTGAGGGAACTCTTAATGTAAGTGGTGCAAGTACACTTAATGGAAATACAATCATAACAGGCTCACTTACTCTTTCATCTTCGGCAGCAATTGAATTAGATGTAATAGGTAATTCACAATTTACAGGAAGTTTGACAGTAAGTGGTAGCACAATTGTGACAGGTTCACTTTCACTTTCTAATGTAATATCATTTGCACAATTAGACCCATTACCAACAGGAGCAGATGGACAATTAGCAGTATCTGCATCAAATCTATGGTTCTATTCAGGAAGTGCATGGAACAGAGTAGCATTCGCATAATATGAAAACATTACTAGAAGTAGCAAGCACATTAGGTAATTTAGTATCTAAAAAAGCACCAAAGAAAACTGGCAATCTTAAAAAGAAATTGAAAGAAGCCAATACAGGTAGAAAAATTATAGGTGGTAATTCTGCACAGGCTGAAAAAAGAATAATTAATGACCTTAAGAGTGGTACTAATACTTTCGAATTTGGTATTGATGTTGCACCACCAGGAGCAGAATATGGTCAATTTTGGAATGACCCGACTGTAAGTAAAACAGTCCGTAAAGGTAAAACCAAAAATATACCTGATGCGATAAACTACGGAAGTAAAGCATACGAATCATCAGAGTTTCAAAAAGAATTAGATACATACATTGATTCTCTTACAGATAAACTTTTCGAAAGTATATCAAAGCAGATAGATAAGGAATTAAAGTAGGGGTATCAAATACTTTTCCGATTTTATTGGTTTTTATATAAAAGAATTACACAATGGCTTTATCCATTACTCAAACACCTGCGTTAGTTAGTTTAGCACAATCACCAATTATATTTACGGTGTCAGAAAGTACACCCGTATACACATCATCATCATTTCAATATGTAGGTGATTTATACTATTGGACAGGTAGTATGCAAAGTTCTGCATCAGTAGCAGATTACACACTTGTTAAGTTTCCTAATACTTCAGATGTAGGTATTTTTGATTTCAATAGAATAATCAATTCAACTCTTACAAGTCTTGCAATTGCTAATACTTCAAATGTAACTTATTTTGCTCTTGATTTCTATTGGCAATTTCTTTCAGGTAGTTCATATGTGACAGGTTCGCATATAAAATCTGGTACGTTTAAAGCATTAGATGGATATGGAGTATTCCAAGAACCTATTTCACAAAACATTTCATCAGCATCAGTACATTGGCCTCTAATGACAAGTGGGCCAGCAACACAATCAGCATTCTTAACTAATTACGGAACATCAGGAGTATGGGGTGGTGCAAATGGTGGAGCACCTGTTCCAACAAAAGTAGTATATTCTTCATCCATACAATCGGCTGATTATTCTGTTTCATTTACAACAGCATCTACTGCTCAAATACAACAATATCCAATAGGGCCTTTGCAAGCAGGTTTTCCACTTTCTGGCTCATATGATTCATTCACAATACAAGCTTATTCAGGCTCAACTGCATTAGGTCAATCTATAAAATATGATATCGTATGTGAACAAAAATATCCAAACGTAAGAATAAAATGGAAAAATCGTTTTGGACAATTTGATTATATGAACTTTGATATGGTGAATAAACAATCTTTCAGCACACAAAGAAAAACATATCAACCACAATTAGGTACTTGGGAAAGTTCTACATTTGGATATCAAAATTACGATACTGCAAATCAGGCATACATTGTAGATTCTAAACAAACAATAATTGTAAATTCTAACTGGTTACCTGAAGCTTATAATGATATTCTTAAGCAATTATTAGTTGCTGAAGAAATATATTGGGTTTATGATGAAGCAAGTGAGGATGTAAGACCTATAACTATTATTACTGAAAATATTCAATTTAAGACAGGAGTAGTTGATAAAGTAATTCAATATCAATTTGAGTTCCAATTTGGTCAACCTTATAAACTTATAATGTAATGGGGATTACTTCGACTCAGGCGTTTACTTTCCGATTAATAGCAAACGGACAACAATTAGACATATTTGATGATGAAGATATACAATTATCAAATAACGTAACAGGTCTATTTGATTTAGGTGTGCTACCATCTGACTTTACTCGTCAAATTACTCTACCAGGAACAAAAGTAAACAATGCTTTCTTTGAGCATGTTTATGATATATCGGTTGATAATCCATTCCTTTTTGCAACGAATATAAAAGTACCTGCATACTTTGATTTTGATTCTGTATATCTTTCGCAAGGATACTTACAATTAAATAAAGTAAATGTCAGAGCAAATAAATTTATTGAATCATACGAAGTAACAATCTATGGTACTCTATCGAGTTTTGGTAGAGATATTAACAGAAGTTTCTTAACTGAATTATCAACACTATCACAATATAATCATACAGCATCTTACAATAATATTACAGCAAGTTGGAGTGGTGGATTATTTAATGGTGATATAGTTTATCCTCTTGCAGATTATGGTACAGGATATCAATTTACACAAGGTACACTTCAAACATTTGGAATCAATAGTCAAGATGGAGGCCTAACAGTTCAAAACTTTAAACCTGCTATAAGAGTCAAAGCAGTATTAGATGCAATATTCGAAGAAGCGGGATTTACATATTCTTCTTCATTTATTCAAGGTGGAGAATTAGATAATGTGTATATGCTTTGTAACCACTCACTAAAATATCCTGAATTTAATGGTGTTGATTTGGAAACCTTTGGTAAAATAAAAGTAGGTCCAATATCAGGTAGTGGAATGACAGATACAAACCTAGCATCAGGCAGTTGGACTACACTAAATTGGTATAACGAATTGAGTGATGTGCAAGGTTTTTATAACGATGGAACATATAGAGTTACTAAAAGAAGCAATCTTTCAGGCGTACTAAACATAAATGTAAATGTTAGTTGCTCTGTAAATAATATGCCAGGAACATTTTCGGCAAATGGAACATGGGGATTAAGAATGGTACAAACAGGTAGTTTTACACCAGTAGCAACTATTGCATTACAATCATTTATTAGTTTCTTTGACCAATTACAAAATAGTAGAACAGGCGGTATAAACACAACATACGAATTATCACAGCAATTTAAATTATTTGATATACCTGTTGGTGATTATTATTTTCAGATAAGACAATCTCCTAATAACGCACCACCAACTTCGCAACCACTTGTAACTCTGGATCCAGGTAGTACAACTAAATCTTATATTGAGATTAAACAAGTTGACCAAGCTGCTGATGGTAGAGTTATGGATATACCTTCTAATATGCCATTCGGTACAAATGGGATTAAGCAAATTGATTTTATTGTAGGATTACAAAGGAAATTTAATCTTGTAATATATCCTAACAAAACCCGTAATAACGAATTTATTATAGAGCCATTTTATGAATGGTATTACAAAGGACAGAGATGGGATTTCAACAAATATATTAATTTGGATGAAACTATCGAAGTAATTCCTGCTAACAACCTTGCTGTTAATGAATTAAATTTTGGTGATACACTTGACCAAGATTATATTTCACAACAATTCAGTAAAGCAGCAAATAGAGAATATGGTAAAACATATTATACAGATACACAAAACTTTTTCTCACAAGGTAAGTTTGAAGTAAAAACAACATTTGCTTCATCACCACTTATCCGTATTGCAGGAACAGGTCTTTCAGGAAGTGTCGGTGGTATAGTTCCGCCTGTAACTTCTTATCAATATGTTATTGGTGATAGAGGATGGTATGATAACCTATCAGCATGTTCACAAACTTATTACTATCCAACTATTGTATATGCTATTGAAAGTGACCCACAAAATGTTACTCAATTATACGCAGATAGTAATTTAACTACCGTATTTGATGGAGGATTCTCTTATTGGAAATTTGGTTATCCTTATTTCTACCAAAAGTATTCAGCATATATTGACTCAAGTGGTCAAGTTTCACTATTACAATCTTGCTAATTATGTCACAGATAATTCCTATAAACATACCAACTTACATTTCCGACCAAAATTATAATCCTAGTCGTGTACTACCACGTTTGTTTTATTATAACGGATTGATTGATTGTGAAACTTATTATTTTGAAAGTGGGTCATTAACAACATCGGGTGTAGTTAAAACGCAAACTGCATTTCCATATTTTGACAATTATAATGTAGTATCAGGTAGTTTCCCAACAGCAGGAAGTAAATCACTTCTTTTTAATAATGAAGCAGTAGCTTATGGTTCACTTCCTTCATCATCTCTTTTTACAGAATATTGGGATAGTTATGTATCACTTCTTTACAATCCAAAGACCCGTTTATTAACAGCAAAAGCAATAATACCTTTAGCTGATTATATTAAAATGGAATTGAATGATATTGTAAATTTTAGAGGAAACTATTATCACCTTCGAGCAATAAATAATTATTCTCTTAAAACAGGTGATTGTGAATTACAATTATTGGGCCCGATTATTCCAGATGCTTTAAGTGGGCCACCACCGCCTCCGCCAACTCCACCAACGACAGCATCTATTAGTTGGACAAATATTACAGATAGTGATGTAACTTCATCATTCCGAATATACGATAATGGTTCACTTAAAGTATCATCATCAGTAACTCAAGGTAGTAGTTTATTTGTATCTCAATCTCATATAGTAAATGCTGAATTGGATGTAACACCATTCCCAGTAGGCGGAGTAATGACGATGAGTTTAAATATAAATGGTGGAGCAACCGTAGCAGTATCATCATCTATAAATACAACTCTGACAGCATCGTTTGTTGTTACGGGAGGAGTTGATTATTATATTACAGCTAGTGTAAATTATACAGTTAGTCAATATACCATTGAATACCTTATGGTAGGTGGCGGTGGTGGCGGCGGCTTAGGATATGGCGGTGGTGGAGGTGCTGGAGGATTAAAATCTGGATCATTTACTACACCAAATGCACTAACTTATACGGCGATTGTTGGTTTAGGCGGTATAACTGGTTCAAATGGTGAAACATCATCTATTTCAGGATCAGCTATAAATGAATTTGTATTAGGTGGGGGTTTTGGTGGATATGGTACAGGCTCCTTTGCAACAGGTAGTGTTGGTGGTTCTGGTGGTGGTGGGACAGGTGCAGATGGTGGCATCAGCGTATCAGGTTCGGAAGGTACATCTGGACAAGGTACAAACGGTGGTACTGGAAAACTATTTGGTGGATCCGCTGCGAATGGTGGCGGAGGTGGAGGTGCCGCAAAATCAGGTTCATCATTCATCAATCAAGGACCTTTTTATGGTGCAGGAAGTGGCGGAAGCGGTTCTGCTTGGTTAGATGGTAATTATTACGCAGGAGGTGGCGGAGGTGGTTATTCTGGAACAGGTGATAGAGCTGGACTTGGTGGAATTGGCGGAGGTGGTAGAGGTGCATCCGAACTTGTTGCTGCAGCAGCTGCAGGTTCTAATAATACAGGTGGAGGTGGCGGCGGAAGTGCAACCACTTCAGGTACTGGAATATATGTAGCAAAAGCTGGAGGTAGTGGTATTGTTAAATTGAGATATACAGCCAGCTATGGACAAATTATTAATGGTGGACAAGTAGTTAATTCGGGTTCCTATTATTATCACACATTTACAAGTTCAGCAAACTTTACAACATAAAATAAATAAAATGGTAAAAATAGAATTATTAGAAATAGATGGAATTAATAAAAATTGGGATGTTTATTATTTAAATAACATAAATGGAGATGCAATTTTATTTAGTGAAAATGTGGAAATTGCATCAATTGGTGATTTTGTAGAATTAAATATCCCATCAGATTGGGTAGCTATAGGATTAATTGCGAAAGATAATACAAATACTAGAGCACGTTGGTATAGTGGAAGTATCACTAATATTCCTTAATAAAATTGTTTTTAATATATGATTAAAGGTATAATAGATTTACTGCAAGCAAATGAATACTATAATCAATCCGAAACGATTGATATAGCAAAGGGGAAATACGCATTACCTACCACATGGAAAGAAACATTTAAATGGATTAAAAGAATATGGCTGAGAAGAAAGTCAAAATAAAAGTAGATGTAGAAACCAATACAGCAGGTTCGATTGCTCAATTAAAAGAATTGAAAAAGCAATTGAAAGAAACTGCTGCCGGCTCTGCTGAATTTAAGAAACTTGCCAATGAAATAGATGATTTGGAAGATAAGATTAAAGGAAGTAAAGCAGGCGCAGCTGATTGGATTGATACTCTTGAATCTGCCGGCGGACCTATAGGTATGTTAGGTGGTGCTCTTAATAAAGCAAAAGTAGCTACTGTATCATTTGGTACTGCTCTTAAAGCAACAGGTATCGGTTTAATAGTTGCTGCTGTTGGTGGATTAGTTGCAGCATTTAATAATGTAGAAGGAGCAGGAAAGAAACTGGAACCCATTCTTATAGCATTTGAAAAAATCCTTGGTGGTATATTTGCAGCACTAGAACCCCTGATTGATTCATTTTTAGAATTAGCAACTGCTGCATTACCATACATTACAAAAGGTATTGGTATATTTTATTCAACTCTTGTAGGCTTATTTAACCTTGTTAAGAATGTAGGTGTTGGTGTAGGTCAAATTCTTAAAGGTATCTTTACACTTGATTTTGATACTGTATCGGAAGGATATGATAAGATTAAGAATGCAATTCCTGCAGCAATGGATGCAGGTAAAGCAGCATTTGGCAGATTTGAAGAAGGTAGTAAACGATTAACTAAAACAGAAAAGGAAAACCTTAAAGAAAGAGGTGAAGCAAACTCTAAAGCTTTGGATGAAAAGAAAAAGCAAATGGAGGCTCAGGATAAATTAGATGAGGCTGC
>Ga0208975_1000543_pt1 | contig 17794 bp, 52 predicted proteins | sample GreLakmeER78MSRF_FD_187700 | JGI IMG/M metagenome (GOLD analysis project Ga0208975, IMG submission 187700) | Freshwater lentic microbial communities from great Laurentian Lakes, MI, USA - Great Lakes metaG ER78MSRF (SPAdes) | ecosystem: Environmental > Aquatic > Freshwater > Lake | place: Great... | reverse complement strand
TTTGGGCGATGTTGCAACCGGCGGAAAAAGTCTGTGCATCGCACACTTTACAGACAAAGTGCCTATTTCTTTGGCTGTAAAGCAAAAGGCTGCGATCAGAGCCTTAGATGCAATTCGTGAAGGAGTAGAACATGAACGCACAAGAACTACATGATGCCTGCCATGAGGCTTGCACTCATTGTCCTCAGTTTGAAGAATGGGATGATGATACCCACATTCAAGGTTGGGGTGAGTTTGGAAATATCCCTAAAAAGGGGATTGCGAAAGTCATCAAGTTTTGGAGAGAAGAGGGCGAAGTTCTTTGGGAGTATGGCTATTCTGAACATCTTCCACACGAAGTGAAACAGCTATTCGATAATATTGATTCTGTTATTGATAAAGCTATCAGAGACTATTGCGCGAGGATATGACATATGACTAAGAAAGTATTCACAAAAAAAGAAGTGACTAGACTCTGGAAACATCAGTTTGGTCCTTGGGAGAAAGGTCAGTTCTTTCATCCATATACCTGTGGGAATCGCAGTAACCACCCTGAAGTGGCTGGAGACAAAGGCGTTCTCGTTCCAACTGTTCGCGGATGGATTTGCCCGTTCTGCGATTACACCCAGGACTGGGCGCATGGAGTAAATCAGAAAGAAAAGGATAGGATATAAAAGATGAGCCTTGACATTACCCTTACAGCTCTTCGTCCAACCTCTGTGTGGACAGAGAACATCACTCACAACTTGACCACCATGGCAAAGGCAGTGAAGGTGAGTAACACAACCCTGTACAAGGTTCTTTGGTATCCAGAAGAACTTGGATTGAAGACAGGAGAGGACATCTTGCCTTATCTTCGAGTGGGTCTTTCAATCCTAATGACCTTTCCCGAAGAATACAAGCAACACAATCCCTCAAACGGGTGGGGCGATTACAACAACCTTGTGGAATTCGTCACAACGTACATCATTGCGTGCACTGAGTATCCTGATGGTGTGATAAAGATTTCTAGATGACTAGAGTTAAAAATACGTATGATTGGTATAGACCAATGACCTTAGGTGAGATAGAGCGTCTTGATAAACTACTGCAGTTGGCTTATACTATGACAGACAATAGACTACAAGGAGTGCAGCTTGAGTATTGGGCTCTATATATGCAAATGTATCCCCATGTAACTCAGCCAAAAGATCTTGCTTGGTTTGTAGACTTTATCGTTAAGATGTGTACACCAGAATTTATGGAATCGACAGTGAAATGCGTCAAGATTTGTGCCCATATAATTGTCGACCTGATCATACCACACTGTAACTCTTTAAAAAAGAAAAAGAATGAAAAAGCTAAATCTAAATAGTTTAACAGATACTATTAATTATACTTTTGAGAGGACAGTTAAATTTAACCCAGATGGATCTCTAGGACATACCTTAGATAGAGATGTTTTCAGAGTAATTGCAATTGCCATTGCATCTGATATTTTAGATAGACATAACACTGGGCTGTCTCAAAATTAAGAAGATAATTGACGCAGACCCGTTTATTTAGTATCATAAGTATATGAAACATATGGATAGTCTGATTTTGATCGCCCGAGACCAGCCTAAAGTTTTTGGTGTTAAGATTGCGTCATCCCTCTACCGAGGGAATAGGCTCATCGCTTATGGCTTTAATAGCCTTAAGTCTCACCCATTTCAGAAGCGTTGGGCGCCTCATCCAGAGGCTATCTATACTCATGCAGAGATTGATGCTATTCGTAATGCTCTCAAGAGGGACGAGGATCTTACTCGTTGCACGCTCTATATAGCTCGTTGGACTAATGAGGGTCAGGCTCTTGCAGAACCTTGCGATGGTTGCTGGTCTGCTATTAAGGCTTTTGGTATCCGTCAGGTCCATTGGACTATGGCTAAGAAAGGAATTGGCTCATATGAACGATGAGTTTTCAGATGAATATCTAATTGGATTTGCCTTAGGTAGACGTATCCCTAATAGGGACGAGGTTTACGAGCAATTTGTTTCAGCATTATTTCAACTAGAAGAACCACTAACTAAGCCTTGTCAAGATTTTATTGATGGGCTATTTGTGGGATTGATTTACAAAGAGGAATAACTATGAAAGTACGAATACTAGTTACTCTTAAAGAAGAAGTTACAGACACTCACGGTCTTGGGATCTTAAATCAGATCACTTTAGCAGGTCACAGTGAAGTTACTAAGGTAAGGTATGGTAGACTATTTGACCTAGTTCTAGATGAGGACGATAGGCGAATAGCCTATATGCGGGTTAGAGAGATGTGTGAAGCCCTATTAACTAATAATCTCATAGAAGATTACGAGATAACTGTAGACAGATAAAAAAAGCCGGGATCGCTCCCGGCTTTTCTCGTTTAGTCGTCTTCGTTTTCTAAGTCCAGTTCTTCTAGGAGTTCGTCCACTATATCTTTTACTTCTTCTGGTGATTGAGCGACCCAACGACGACCGTCGCAGTCTACTAGATAACCATTTTCTACACGTTCGATTTCAATTGACATATCTTCTCCTTCGGACTTTCTAGTCCGTGTTCATTTTAAGCGGTTAGAGAGTTAGTGTCAACTATTAAATTTTCCTTGTCACCTAGACAGAACTATGTTATAGTGGTTGTATGATTACAATATATCTTGATATGGACGGAGTTCTCTGTGATTTTGATCGACGGTTCATGGAATTATTCGAAAACAGAGAGTATGATCCTAGGCTTTTTAGAGAAGCAGTGCTTCGTCACCGGATCTTTGAAACTCTTGAGTGGATGCCTCATGGTAAAGAATTGCTTGAAGGTATCGTTCAGCTAGAAGATAGTTATCCACCGATTGTTCAAACCGAGATCCTATCTAGCACAGGCACTTCTGAAACTGTTATTCGGGAGCAAGCCATGTTACAAAAAAGCTCTTGGTTAGATAAACATGGAATTGAATTTCCGCGTAACTTCTCTACATCTAAAGTCGAGAAATCAAAGTGGGCACACAAGAGTGCTATCCTAATTGACGATAGACTTGGATGTGTACACCCATTTAGAACTAAAGGTGGGAATGCTGTCCTTCATGAGGATAAAGATTATCTTTCTACCCTCTCTCAGGTAAGGCATTATATCACTGAGATCTTGCGTCTCGGTTATACTTGTGGTAATATGGATCTATGAAATATACTTCTTTGCAGTTATATCTTATGCTGAAAGATCGCTCAAGTGCCGAGATCTCTGGGCGCTTGCTCAGTCGCGCCGAGGCTTTCGAGAAACTTGACACAGACGATCCTTTTTATCGTCGCTGCGCGGTGCTGGATAGGATAGCATCTGAGCAGATTGAACGGCTCGTGGCGATGCTAAATCCAGATAAGGATATCGCACACTGGTGCAAGGTCAGGGACGACTGGCGTAATCAAACATCACAAGGAAAATAATTATATGAAAATCGCTATTGCAAGCGATCTCCACCTTGAGGTGAGAGATGTCGCTTTTGAGAATCCCGGATCAGACGTCTTAGTCTTGGCCGGAGATATCTGTACGCTTCGACATATGGATGCAGATGGAACGCTAGGAGATAGGTTTAGAGCCTTTTTCCAGAATTGCACATCTAGGTGGGAACACGTCATCTATATCCTTGGTAACCATGAGAGTTATGGATACCGGATTGATAAGGCTCTTGATCGTGCCGGCCAGATCTCAGGAGTTCACCTCCTTGATAATAGTACTAAAACTATTGGTGGGGTGACCTTTTGGGGCGCTACTCTCTGGACAGATTGGGATCGTAATCCTATGGCTAGCCTTGCTAGTCGAGGTCAGATGAATGACTACCGAGTTATTCGTACAGATGGTGGAACTCGCCGCCTAACTCCTGAAGATACTCATCGGCTTCACGACCAGTCTATCCTTAGTCTGAAAAGCTCAAGGCCTGATGTAGTGATCTCGCATCATCTACCTAGCTGGAAGAGCATCCCTGCTGAGTATCAAAACCCAGACAGTTTCTTGCTTAACCATGCCTATGCTTCTCATCTAGATAGTCTAGTGGAGGAGCTCTCGCCTCAACTCTGGATTCATGGACATACTCACAATTCGTGTGACTATAGTCTAGGAAAAACCAGAGTTGTCTGTAATCCGAGAGGTTATGCAGGATACGAGAGGCAGGCTAATCTGTGGCAGCTCAAGGTAGTTGAGCTATGATAGAAATCTTTGCTTGGGCACTAGGGTTTGCAGTAGCAGCCTTAGTGCTCAAAGTATTTGCAGTTTTGGCAGGAGACATCTTTGATAACAAAAATAGATAAGATACTAGATCTCATTCAGGAACTACCTGAGATAGATCCAACAGATAGTAACCATTTCGTGTGGTTAACTCTCCTAGAAGGTGCACAGAGAAACCTGTGTGCCTTACAGACAATACTTACTAAGGAACAAGATGAATCTGACAGTTCAAAGATTAGTTGAGACTCATCATTGGCTCCAAGAGCTAAAAGTGAACTATCTCTCTGCAATTCGCGGAGTAGAAGTTGAAGGTGCCCAGAGCTTCATCATAGATATAGATCTTAGGTGTGAAGCTCTAAGAGATTCCATAAAAGATTTGCTTAATACACAAAAAAAGGATATTATAAAACAATGAAGACATTTAAGAATATGGCAGCCCAGGGTGATTTCGTTATCATCCGGGTAGACTCTATCCCTGAGGGGCTAGAGGAGATTAATGTAACCAACAAGATTGTGGTGGCTCATTCTGAGACTGGCCACGACCATGTTATGGTTCTTGAGAGGCCCGGCACTGTTCAGGCTTTTAAGGATAGCAAAACTAGTGAGGTAGATCTCTATGAGATGTTTCTGCTTGTGTCGGAGCCTACTCCGATCGAGCATATGCGTGCTTGGCGCACTCACGAGACTCTCCTAGTCCCACCGGGTCGTTATAAGATCCGTAGGCAGCGTGAGTATATTCCGCAGGGCTTTAGAAAGGCAGCAGACTAATGGCTAGGCTAAACGAACTTACCCAAGAACAGATTGACGCTATGCCACTTTATGTAGATAAGTGGGTTAAGGTCGGCCTGTCTACGGAGCGCGTTGACTTTGAGCGTGCTAAAGGTCTAGTCGCTAAGGCCTATGAGAAGGCCGGTCTGGCTCTTCCTAAGGTCTACCATTTCGCTAGGGGTCCCAGAGAGGGATTTGCGATTTACAAGTCGCACCCCACCGGCACCGGAACTTACAACGACTATACTAGTGGTTGTATGTTTGGCTCTCAGGAATCCTCTTGGCTTTCTTACTGGGACTACTACAAGTCAGAGACTTGTGTTGAGGTTGATGATCTCTCTTATATGAAGGAAATCGCTCTTCATTGCGGTTGGGTATACACTGGAGATACAGATGTAATTATTCACGACCGTCCTGAGATCATCAAGAGGGATGAGAACCACGCGCTTCATTGCGAAGATGGTCCGGCTATTAGGTATCTCGACGGTTACGAATTCTACTCTTGGCACGGGCAGATTGTCCCGAAGGAGTGGATCGTTGACCGAGCTAGCCTGACGCCTGAAATTGCTCTAGGCCAGCGTAATACGGAACTACGCCGTGCGGCCTGTGAGATTCTTGGTTGGGTTAATGTAATCGAGCGGCTTAACTGTAGAGTGATTGATCAGGATGCTGATGAGATGATTGGCACCTTACTCGAGGTTCATATTCCAAATATTGGAAATGATTCCATGTTGGAAAAGTTCCTTAAGGTTCGCTGTGGTACTGGCGCGGAATTTGCTATACCTGTCCCTCCCGAGATGCGAACTGCTCTAGAGGCTAATGCCTGGACCTACGGTCTGAAGCCTACGGAATACGTTCCAGAGGTTAGGACCTAAAGAGAACAGCGGCGAAAGCCGCTGTTTTTTTTACTATGAAACCAGTTCGAATTTTATCACTCAGTCACCCAATGTGGGGCCAAGCCTCTCGTTCTGTATATGACCACGCATATAGTCTGGTATATATCCCGACTGTGCGTCAAGTACAAGACCAGGTTTGTGATCTTGTGATTATCCATGAAACCTATCCCTCATATTAGATACGATAAACAAACCTACGGTCAGATCCATGACCAAGCAGCTAGTTCTTTGCGTATGGTTATTCAGGGACTTTATGTCCCTACTTGGACTCAGGTTAGGGATCAAGTCCATCTCTTAGTGAGAACCACCGAACCATGAAATTTTAAAAATTGTTAAATATCATAGCAAATGATAAGGATAATTGATCGTGAATAAATATTTAATTTCCATTCCTGTTAATCAAAAGATTTTTGACCTTATTCATACAGGCACACAACAAGATCAAGATGACAATTACGAATATTTTCGTGTGAAACTGCATGTTGGTGTAGTTGCATTCCGCCTTGTCTCAGACGACCAATATCGAGAATTTCTTACAAAAATTGTTAATGACGAATCTTCTTCAAAAGAAGAACGTAAGTCAGCAGCTCGCCTTTTGAAATTTTAAAAATTGAGGATTGTTATGAGATGGTTTAAATGGCAGCTAGGTAGACAAAACAGTGGCTATAGAAAGATGCTGTTAGCAGAAAGCAAACGATTTATGTTCGATTGCTGGCTTATTGACATTCAAACTGGGGTAGAAATAAGAGAACATACTGATCCTGTACCAAAAGGATTTACCCATCATAGAATTAATATGGTCTTAATTAAACCAAAATATGGTGGTAACGCACAGAAAATAGTCGATTTTCGTATCATTGATCTACCTAGAATCTATTATTTTAGACCAGATATTGAGATGCATAGAGTATGCGAAGTCCTGGGCGGTAGAATGCTAATTTTGAGCATTGGTTGGTGTAAAAAGACGCTCAAGGTTACGACATAGTGAGGGAAATTAAACCATGAAATCTGTTCATAATCAAATCTACTATCAAGTTAGAGAAAAAGTTCAACTAAATCAATGAATTCAGTTCGCAGTGAAATAGAAGACCCAATCCTAGATCAACTATGGGATGATCTCAGATTTCAAGTCAAACACCAAGTCTGGTATCAAATCGTAGAACAAATCAAGGAGGAAGTTCACTTCCAAATCGTGATACAAATCAGAGAGTATGTTGAAAATGAAATCTGTTAAGCTTCAAGTCTTACGTCTCATAAGGAGGAACCCATGAACCCACAACTTTTTCAAATCGACTCTCAGATTTGGCATCAATTTTGGCGTCAAGTCTCCCGTCAAATCTATTATCAAGTCGACCTTCAAATTAGGGATCAAGTCTATCATCAAGTTTACGATCAAGTCGTATCTCTTGTACAGAATACCGAACCATGAAATCAGTCAAAGCTCAAATCCGAGACCCGATTATAGGTCAAGTCGGAGATCAAGTCTCCGATCAAGTCCGCTCCCAAGTCTGGAACCAAGTTTGGGAGCCTGTCTTCGAGCAAGTCGCTCACGTTTTTATCTCCATAAGGATGAACACCCTATGAACCCTATCCTCAAACACGTCCGGTGCGCAATTAGAGATCAAGTCCTGTGCCAAACCCGGCTCCAAGTCACTTATCGAATCTGGAGTCAAATCGAACGTCAAGTCTGGAATCAAGTCTACCTTCAAGTTAGCGATCAAGTCTTTATGCATATGAGGATAAAACCATGAAATCCGTTAAATACCAAATCTGGAACCAAATCTGGAGTCAATTCAACCCTCAAATATCTACTCGAGTCGCTTGTCAAATCGACCAGCAACTCCATTATGAAGTCTGGAAGCAAGTCTATGAAGTCTACTATCCAATTAAGAGACTTACATGAGATCAGTTAAACGTCAAGTCTTCCATCAAGCCCTTAATCAAGCCTCCGATCAAATCAAGCATCAAATTTCCAGTCAAGTCCGTGATCAAGTTGCCGATCAAGTCTTTATTCAAGTCGACGATCAAGTCTGGCTTCGAGTCTCGCTTCAAGTCAGGAACTTTCCATGAAATCAGTTAAACCGCAAGTTTGGAGCCGAGTCGCCGGTCAAGTCTACCTTCAAGTCTTTAGTCAAGTATCTAGTCAAGTATATGATCAAGTCGCCAATCAAGTCTTTAATCAAGTGACTCATCAAGCCACTCGTCAAGTCTTCGATCAAGTTCGAGATCAAGTCAGGCACCAAGTCAGGAGACTTTCATGAGATCCGTTAAACTTCAAGTCGATCGTCAAGTCGATCGTCAAGTCTGGGATCAAGTCTTAGATCAAGTCGATCGTCAAGTCTGGAATCAAGTCTACCTTCAAGTCTGGGATCAAGTCGATCGTCAAGTCTACGATCAAGTCAGGAGACTTCCATGAAATCCGTTAAGCCTCAAGTCTTCGATCAAATCATCCATCAAGTCGACGATCAAGTATTCCATCAAGTCGACTATCAAATCTGGAATCACGTCTGGTTTCAAGTCTTTGATCAAGTCAGGAGACTTTCATGAGATCCGTTAAGCCTCAATTCAGTCAATTCTTCTATCAAGTTATCAATCAAGTCCTTCGTCAAGTCTCGGCTGAAGTCTGGGATCAAGTCGTCAATCAAGTCGACGATCAAGTCTTTAATCAAATCTTGGCCCAAGACTTTCCAAAAGTCAGGAACTTTCAATGAAACCCGTTAAATATCAAGTCGCCGATCAAATCTCCAATCAAGTCTTCGAGCAAGTCTGGGATCAAGTCTTAGATCAAGTCGACGATCAAGTATTCCATCAAGTCTGGCATCAAGTCAGGGATCAAGTCTCCATTCAAGTCTGGCGTCAAGTCCGTGATCAAGTCAGGAGACTTTCATGAGATCTGTTAAGCCTCAAGTCTTCCATCAAGTCTTCGATCAAATCAATCGTCAAGTCTCCAGTCAAGTCGAGAATCAAGTCTTAAGTCAAGTCGTCAATCAAGTTTGGACTCAAGTCTACCTTCAAGTCTCAGGAACTTTCAATGAAATCTGTTAAGACTCAAGTCTTCCATCAAGTCGAGAATCAAGTCTTCTATCAAGTCTGGGATCAAGTCTTAAGTCAAGTCGATCGTCAAGTCTTAGATCAAGTCCACCGTCAAGTATTCCATCAAGTCGATCGTCAAGTCTTAAATCAAGTCAGGGATCAAGTCAGGAGAACTCTATGAAATCCGTTAAACTTCAAGTCTGGGATCAAGTCATCAATCAAGTCAGAACTCAAGTCAGCTTTCAAGTCATCAATCAAGTCTTCTATCAAGTCAGAACTCAAGTCGCCGATCAAATCTCCAATCAAGTCTTAGATCAAATCTTCTATCAAGTCAATCGTCAAGTCAGGAACTTTCTATGAAACCCGTTAAATATCAAGTCGCCGATCAAATCTCCAATCAAGTCTTAGATCAAATCTTCTATCAAGTCAATCGTCAAGTCAATCGTCAAGTCTTAGATCAAGTCTTCTATCAAGCCAATCATCAAGTCAATCATCAAATCTTAGATCACGTTAGGAGCTTTCAATGAAATCTGTTAAGCCTCAAATATCTAATCAAGCCCGTGATCAAGTCTGGGATCAAGTCAGAGCTCAAGTCGACGATCAAGTATTCCATCAAGTCTTAGGTCAAGTTTGGAGTCAAGTCACCATTCAAGTCTGGCGTCAAGTCTGGGAGGAAGTCAGGAACTTTCAATGAAATCTGTTAAGCCTCAAATCTATAGTCAATTCTTAAATCAAGCCTGGGATCAAGTCTTAGATCAAGTCAGAGCTCAAGTATCCTATCGAGTCTATGGTCAAGTCAGGCACCAAATCGCCGATCAAGTCTGGCGTCAAGTCGATCACCAAGTTTGGAATCAAGTCATGCTTCAAGTCTTAAATCAAGTCAGAAAATATCAATGAAATCAGTCTTCCATCAACTCAACCTTCTAAACTGGCATCAGATCATCCGTCAAGTTGACATTCGAATCTACAATCAAATCCAAGGTCAAGTTCAAGATCGAGTCGCTGAACAAGTCTTTAGTCAAGTCTATCGTCAAGTCTGGAGACTTTCATGAAATCCGTTAAGCCTCAAGTCTTCGATCAAATCATCCATCAGGTCAGAGGTCAAGTCAACCGTCGAGTCGCGTATCAAATCTGGAATCACGTCTGGGTTCAAGTCTTCCTTCAAGTCAATCATCAAGTCAGGAACTTTCAATGAAATCTGTTAAGCCCCAAGTCTGGCATCAAGCCTTCGATCAATTCTTTAGTCAAGTCGATGATCAAGTCGCCAATCAAGTCTCCGATCAAGTCTTCGCTCAAGTCTTCAATCAAGTCTGGGATCAAGTCTGGCGTCAAGTTTGGGATCAAGTCAGGAGAATCTATGAGATCCGTTAAACATCAAGTCTGGGAACAAATCTGTTATCAAGCCTCCAGTCAAATCTTAGGTCAAGTCAATCGTCAAATATCTATTCAAGTCTTAAGTCAAGTCTGGGATCAAGTCAATCATCAAGTCAGGAACTTTTAATGAATTCACCTTTTTCTCGAATCAAACGTCAAATCAGGAATCTTTTCTGGAGGCAAGTCCAAGATCAAGTCTCGCTTCAAGTCTTCAATCAAGTCTGGGATCAATTCCATCTTCAATTCGAACGTCAAGTCAGGAACTTTCAATGAAACCCGTTAAACTTCAAGGCTTCCATCAAGTCTGGGGTCAAGTCTATCGTCAAGTCGACGATCAAGTCAGAACTCAAGTCTGGGATCAGGTCTGGGATCAGGTCTGGCGTCAAGTCGACTTTCCCCAAGTCAGGACCACGAACAAGTCTCTAGTTATAAGTTTAAAAAATAATATTGGTGAGGATGTGAAAGATCTGCTATAAATATCAATAGATATGCAACGGAGATTGCATAGCGTTGACGATAAGGACCGGAGATTGCATAGCGTACTTCATGAAAATATGTGAAAGTATAAGAAATATATGAAAGTATAAGAAATATGTGAAGTATGCGAAGTCCTGAAACTTCTCACTCACCGCCTCTCCAGCCCTCTCGGAGAGAGGTGGGGCAGGTCTAGCGAGTGATGTGAGGGGCCTTATCTACGTGAGACGGATGGTCCTCTGTGAACGGAGTTCACCTTACGGTATGCGATATAGTTGAGGTCAGAATTGTTTGTGCTCTTCGCCTCCCACAAGACTATATTTATCAATTCAATTCTTGGGGACTATACCTTGATAGAGAGATCTGTTGTGATATCTTCCCGACCTGTAGTGTCTTGACATCTTGACGTCACACTTTAGACGAAGTCTAAAAACGTAGGCCAGCACGTGACAAGTATGATTTTTCCTCGAAAAGTCCCAAAAAAGTACCTAATTTTAAAAAGTTTTACTCTAAAACACTCTAATATTTAATTTTTATCTTGGTAATTTGCCTAAAAAGTCTTATAATGTATATATGATGACAGTTCAGAAGAGCTGTGCATCAAAAAGCGTTGAGACCTGTCGCTCTCCGAGCGATATGCGGCTCCGCTAGTAGTGGTTAGGCACCAAACAGTGGTGAGATCAAGGCTGGCGGGTGACGTGGGGGCCGAGTCGGAACAAATATTCAACTTTCTACTTGCTCAATGGTTAACTTTGCAGTATAATAATTTATAAGCTGAGAAATCAGCGAGATCCCTCTCCCACTGGCGTGCGCGCTTGAGGAGGCCCGATCTAGGTTGTTGGGAAACCCTAGATCATCCTAGTCTACTGAGAGTATCTCTCATGGGGACTTCCGCACAGCATTGCGCTGGTAAGTTGGTCGACAATAGGATTCGACTTCCGCACAGCATTGCGCTGGTAAGTTGGTCGACAATAGGATTCGACTTCCTCTAGTCTTGAGATCGCCGGCAGGTTGTCTCTAGACTAGACTTCTAGAGACGAGAGACTATGGTGCTCAGATCTCTAGACCTCTAGTTGCCACGAGAGTGGCACTGCGCAGACTACGGTCTGGCTAGAGTAAAGCTGGTTAGCAAGAAGACTACTTACTGGTGAGTGAGAAATGTAATAGTCCCTCCCTTGCAACACCCAAGTCCCGTCAGCCGGGCATCAACCATAAAGAGAGCCATAGGATTAGAGCCCTAGGCTCAGGCGATAGCTAAATCCAAGTGATGGCTTGGTGGTTGAGAATGTCACCGAAAGGTGGAGTAGCGCTAGACAGTCGATATTGTCTAGAAATCTAATCAGGGCTTCCCTGTTAGTGGGTAGGATACTCAAGTCCCACCTAAAGTTGAAGATGATGGACTAGTGCCACAGAGTGGCTCTACGCAGACTGCAATCTGCTTACGGTCCCACAAGTCCCGATACTCCGGGCATCACCACAAAACCTCCGGGTCATCCCCCAGCGCTTCGGCGTCTGGGGGTTTTTTTGTTTTGGTACTACAACCTTAAGTTGACTTCATTCAGAAATCTACTTCAGAAATCTACTCTTAAAAACTACTTCTGGTTCCACGCTGCCAGCCTCCGGCTGGAGTTAACCTCTTGATTTCATTCAGAAATCTACTTCAGAAAACTACTTTAGACTGGACCTCTGGTCAGCCCTCGGCTGGCGCTAACCCTTTGAAATGGTTCAGAAATCTACTTCAGAAAACTACTTCTGGTCCTCTCTCCCCCACCTAGTCCTACGACTAACCCCTTGATTTCATTCAAAAATCTACTTCACAAAACTACTTTTGGAGGTAGTAGTGGGGGGTCTAACCCCTTGATTTCATTAGACTTTTCGAGCAGCCCGGAAGTGAAAGCAGCCGCACCGCGACACCAAAAAGATGTTAGATTCCAATTGCTTAGCGCCGAGCCCCGGCCTGTCGCTAACCTATTGAGATTGCACGCTTTTTTCGGGCTTGACCGGCTAGGGCGTTGTGGTATTGTAGGCCCATGTATTTCACATTTGACATTCAAGTACCTCATTGCGATTTCCAAAACTATGTCGAGAGCGTAGTGCAGGAAGAGATTTTCAATTTTATTGCTTGGGATGAACTAGGCCTGTCTGAGGAGGACGAAGATCGTATCTTTGAAGAGGCTCGGGTTATCATTCGGAATCTTCTTCAGGAGCTGCTAGACAACTGGTATGATGAGATAGACGCGGATACGGTCGCGCGCCATCTAGAGAATGTTGACGTACTAAAAAAGGCAATCCATGCCCTAAGGAAGAGGCGTGAGTCAGAAGAAGAGACTCGTTGTCGAGAGAATCGAGTCAATATGGCAAAGGCTCTCCTGCAAGCGGAGGGGTATAGTGTGATAAAGGCAGAGAAGTAAGCCGAGTCACAACCGAAAAAGCTAACCCCATCAAGGGGTTAGCGCCTGGCCCCGGCTCTGGGCTAAGCCTTTGATCCATCACGCTTTTTTAGGTCTTGACCGGCTAGGGCGTTGTGGTATTGTAGGCCCATGAAGCCAATTAAACTCATTGCCCAAGTCGAAATCCCTCGCGATGCGTTCGAGGCCCATGTTAGGGGATCTATCTGGGAAGATCTATACCCGGACCTTAAGGACTGGTCTGACCTCAATTTAACTCCTGATGAAGAGCAGGCTATTTATACCTGTGCTGAAGGTCTGTTTGAGGAAGCAGCCGAGGATGCCTTGAGTAACTGGGGAGACCTGTACGACGACCAGACGCTAGTACTGAATTTGCTTGATCGTGCTGAGGTCTTTAAGCGGCGCGTAAATGCTCTGTTGGAGGCTAATAGAGGGGTCAAGGTTTGGGCTGAGGGGCTAGATGAGGATGAGCGTGCTATCGAGCGGCTCAAGAGTCGAGGGTATAAGGTCGAAAAAATCTAACCCCATCAAGGGGTTAGCCCCCGGCCCCGGCCCGCCTCTAACCCATTGATCCATCACACTTTTTTAGGTCTTGACCTGCTAGGGCGTTGTGATATTGTAGGCCCATGAAGATGTTCGATTTCGGAGATGGTCCTGTTCCAGCACGCCGGCATCGCAATGGCGGCGGCTGGGTTGCGGATACGGCTTTTGTTGCAGATACCGCTTATGTCGGACCTAGTGCTCAGGTCTATGAGAAGGCCGTGGTTTGTAACTATGCTGAGATCTTTGGCAACGCTCGGATCTCGGGTAGTGCATGGGTTTGGGATGAGGCTCATGTTGGTGGAAATGTTCTGGTCTATGGAGATGCTAAGGTCTTTCAGGAGGCTAAGGTCTATGGAGATGCTGTGATCTCTGACCGGGCTCATATTTCCGGCAAGGCTCTGGTTTATGGCCATACATGGATCTATGGAGATGCCCATGTCTTTGACTATGCTCGAGTTAAGGACAATGCAAGGGTTTTCGGCTGGGCTCGAGTCTGCGGTGGTGCTGAGATCTTTGATCATGCTACGGTCTATGGCAATGTCGTGGTCTCGGGTAACGCCAGAGTCCGAAAAGATTTGTATTGAAAAAAGCTAACCCCATCAAGGGGTTAGCCTCCGGCCCGGGCCCATCACTAACCTATTGAGATTGCTCGCTTTTTTCGGGCTTGACCGGCTAGGGCGTTGTGGTAAGGTGTGCCTATGAAAATGACCTTCAACCTTGACATCCCCGACGACGAGTTTCGCTCCTTCGTTGACGAAGTGCTGGTGAACTACTATGACTATTCTCTTATGGAGCTTAACCTAACCGATAAGGGCGAGAACAGTCTTATGGAGGCAGCCAAATCTTGTCTTCAAGAAACAATTCAAGGTAGGGTGGATGACTGGTATGATATGATCGACAATCAGACTTTTGCTCATTTGCTATGGCGTAACCATTCTGTCTTAAGAACGGTGCTCCGAGTTCTCCGTTTGCGGGATGAGACAGAAGAGCAGACTCGGAATAGGGAAGAGAGTATCGAGCAGGCCAAGACCCTCCTGCAAGAGCATGGTTATAAGGTAACACAAAAGAAGAAGGGCTAACAAAAAAGCTAACCCCATCAAGGGGTTAGCCTCCGGCCCGGGCCCGGGGCTAAGCCTTTGATTCGCTTAGCCTTTTTCTGTAGTCTTCGACTATGTCCATGAGCCTATGGATGATGAATCCAGCATCAGACACACCCCAGGCCGAACCCGCATTGTATAGGTGAGCAATTCTAGATGCACGTTCTAGAACCCGATCAATCTCCTCTTCGGTCATCGGTGGTCATCCTCCATCCCTCCTCGGATACCGATTACAATCAGTCGCAGATTATTTAGGTCTTCTGCGACCGTCTCAGTATCCTTCGGGAATTGCAGGATATGCTTACGAATATCCTTGACCCGCGCTTCGATCAAATCAAGTGCTGCCATAATGTTCATTTAGTTTCTCTCCATAAAGATTTGATTCTGCAACCATTCAACAATCTGGGGATTGTGGATGAGAAATCCCAGCAAGACAGGAGCAATTCCGTTAACCACGCGCTCCTCGTCCTCGTCTTCCAGCCCCACGTTGCCATAGGTGCAACAAGCATGGAGAATCTCATGCAGGAGAATCTCCGCCTTGACTTGTGGACACAGATTTTCTGCAACCTCTATGAGAGATTGTTCGTAGTCCCACCATCCGTTAACCTTTCGGGCAGCGGCTTCGTCTCCGGGCATCTCGCGAATCTTGATTGCGGCATAAGAGACGACGGCTTCTGTAGGAGTGCTTTTCATGGATGTATAGTAGCACCTCTCTCCAAGATTTCAAGTAAGAAAAAATGTGGCGGATCAAGGGGTTAGCTGCGAGCCGGGGCCTGTGGCTAACCCCTTGACGGGGTTAGCTTTTTTGAGGCTACGACGGTATATTATTGCCATATCCTATGAACTTCCGCAACCCACTCCATGCCATCGTATTCCTCTATCTGCCACTCAATATCATCTGGGATATCCACAATGGTCAAGGCAGCGTAGCGTCCGTTAGCCTCCTTAGCCAAGGTCTCCACAACCTTGACAAGGTGAAGGTCGTCACGAGGGATATCCCTATCGTACATACCCTCATTCCCGGACAGTTTATAGTAAAGAGCAAGAGCCTTATCACTCAGGCTGAATCCGCCGTGGCAGCGATTAATTACGATTTTCATGGACGTATCCTATCATAGTGGTAGAGGTTGTCAAACAGAAAAAAATGTGGCGGATCAATGGGTTAGCCGCGAGCTGGGGCCCGGCCCTAAGCCATTGATATGGCTTAGGTTTTTTCAGTCAACGTCATAGTTTGACGCGCCGGGGTTGAAAGCATCCACCAGAATGTCGAAGGCATTATTCTTCGCCTGTTCGGCAGCAGTCTCATATGGACAACCGTTAACCCCACATGGCATAATGCCGGGTAAATTATTGTCCCCGTAGAGGTTGATACCGCAATGCTTGCATTCCCCGGTAGGGGTTACAGGTTTACGCATAGACACTCTCCCATCCTGCCTTATTGTATCCGTCCGCGAGGAAATTGATGACCTCCGTCTCGGTCATGCAGAAATCCGCACGCACCGGCACCCACATGGTTCGGAGTCGATTGTGGAACACCGTCGCATAGGTGTTATCGGGATTGATCCGCTTGATCTCCACAAGCCGATCGCCGGTATTTGAATAGTGCAGGCCAATCTTCATCATGCACACATTATCTCACAGAATACGGGTAAGTGTCAAGGACAAAAAAGATGTGCGTTGTCAAAGGGTTAGCGCCGAGCCGGGGCCCGCCCCTAACCCTTTGAAATGATTACGTAAATCCATCTAGGGTTACTACGTCCAGCCTTAAGATTAGTTTGCATCCATTCTAGATCCCGCTTTTTAATCTTAATAGTGTGATCTTTTGTAAGCTCTCGCAAGTCGGACGGGGTAAGATACCCCGCCCATTCTCGATTCTGGTTGTATTCCAGTTTATCTTTCGCCGCTTTTTTCATGCAGCTTTCCCGGGACCGGGACACCGCTTCTGCAAGGCGCGCCAGCCGCCCGGCATCCACGCATCGCCCTTGTAGACAGGCAGCCGCTTCTTGCGTCGGATTACCTTTTCCAGAACCGAAATGGCGTCATCGGTATCGCTCCATGCGGTATGCTTCTCCGCGTAGCCCTCGGGGTTATGGTTCTCGAACCGGAAAACCTCCTCTAGGCTAGACTTCCAGTTACCGTTTTCGGTAAGGCGCTCGGAAGTGTAGTGGCGCGGCGCGCTCTCCGCCCAATACTGCCAGAGATCAACCCACTCCGGCTCGAAACGGAAGAACCGAGAGCGGCGAGATCCGCCCATCAGCTCGGCCGTGCGCTTGAGAGCCTTGCGGTCGAAGTCCGCGTTATAAGCGACCAGCAGGATACGGTGGCCCTTCTCGCGTAGGGTCTTCACCTGTCGATTGAAGATATCCTTAACGTCCTGATAGAACCGCTGTTCCACATGGCCCTTAGCCACATACTCGGGATACTCTTCGTGCTTACGGAAGATCGGGGTGATGCGCTCGATGATGTCGGGCATGAAATAGCTGCCACGATTGTATTCCCGACCCTGTCGGTCTACAATGCGCCATGCCATGTCATAGACCGGGAAGGCCTGACAGGAGGTCTCGGTATCGAACACGACGAAGAGGGTCTGTTTCATGAGTCTGACTATACCACAAGTTCTGCCGGGTGCAACCTTTATTTTTGCGTGTCGTTTCAAGAGGTTAGCGGCGGGCCGGGGCCGGGCGCTAACCCCTTGACGGGGTTAGCCTGTTTCCTCCCAACGCTTGATAATCAAATGAGCAAGCTCAAGGGCCTGCCCAATAGTGAGACTAAAGCTCTTTCCGCCTTTTGGGGTTATCTCTACCGTGCATTCGTCTTCGTCAAATTCCATGAACAGATCGGACCCATCCTCAGAAATCTTGTAAACATTTTTAATTGTCATCGTCGTTCTCCTCGCAGAGTCGCGTTACAGCCTTAACGAGCAGCCTAGCAACATCCTTACTAAGATAGAGATATCTACCATCCTCCTCGATCTTAATTAGCCCAAGTCCGTCTTCGTCAGGCCCAATGGTTACG
>Ga0208975_1000542_pt1 | contig 17827 bp, 11 predicted proteins | sample GreLakmeER78MSRF_FD_187700 | JGI IMG/M metagenome (GOLD analysis project Ga0208975, IMG submission 187700) | Freshwater lentic microbial communities from great Laurentian Lakes, MI, USA - Great Lakes metaG ER78MSRF (SPAdes) | ecosystem: Environmental > Aquatic > Freshwater > Lake | place: Great... | reverse complement strand
ATTAGTAATTATAAACCTAATCCTGTAAATAACATACAAGAATTATTAAATTTTAGAGATTCCGATAAAGCAATATCTAATTTTTTGAGTAATTTTAGAAATGAATTTTTAAATACATTACCTGAAAATTTAAACTCTAATGTAAATAAAAGAAATTTAATTAAAAATGTTAAATCTTTATATCAATTAAAAGGTACAAAAGCGGGACACGAAATATTTTTTAGATTACTTTTTGATGAAATATCTGAAACATTTTTTCCTCGTGAACAGATTTTAAGATTATCAGATGGTAAATTTTTTTCAAACACTATTTTACGAGTTGTAAATCCTGTAGGTTCAATATTAAATTTAGTTGGTAGAACAATAACAGGAGTTGATTCTGATGCAACGGCTATAGTAGAAAACGTAACTCAATTTTTAATAGGAAGTGTGAATGTTACGGAGTTAGTTTTAAATTTTGATAGCGTTGTAGGAAATTTTATAATAGGTGAAGAAATACGAGGTACAATATCAGATACAGATGATAATTTGGTAAAAGCTACAATTTCAGGAATTCCTATTTCAAAAATAATTACTAATGATGGAGCATTACACTCACAAACAGAAACAACAACTATAATTGGAGGAGGAGATGGTGCTGTAATTCAAACTGGTGCTGTTGGTTCAGGAAATATTACAGAAATAATAATTGACTCTGGAGGATCGGGTTATTCTATTGGCGATGAGTTAATTTTTACTAATACTAATACAAATGGTGGTGGAGCTGCAGGATTTATTTCTATTGTTAATGGTGGAATAACTTTAGAAGAAAGTTCTAGTGTAACAGAAGATCATATAATATTGGAAGAAAATACTACAGCAGGTGATACATATTCAGGTAATAAATTTGTACAAGAAACAGGAACAGATATTGGTGATATAACAGATATATTTTTATATAATGGCGGTTATGGTTACACTTCATTACCACTTGTTAGTATTACAAATACTTCAGGGTCAAGTGCAATTTTAAAAAGTTTTGGAGGAGAAATAGGTAGAGTATTAAATTTAAATTTGGTAGAATTAGGAATAAATTATCAATTATCACCTACACCACCTAATATTGAATTTTTTAAAAACTGTATAATAACTGGTGTTTCAGGAAGTTTTAGTCAAGGTCAAACAGTAACTACAAATTTAGGTACAGTAGCTGAAGTTGTTAGTTTTAATATACCAAGAGGATTATTAGTTTTAAAAAATAATACAGGTAATATTTCTGCAGGAAATACAATTACAGGACCAGCCGGTTCAGGTACAATTAAAAAATTAGATTTTGCAACAGCTAGTTTAGTTATAGGTACATTAACAAACACAGATGGTCGATTTACAAATGAAGATGGATTTGTATCTGAAAATACAATTAGAATACAAGACAGTTTATTATATCAAGATTTTTCTTATATAATTCGTGTAGGTCGTTCAATAACAGACTGGCGAGATGACTTCAAAAAAACAATGCATACATCAGGTTTTTATTTTATAGGACAAGTTAATATAGAATCAAGATTGAATGCTCGTATAACTACTCCTATTTTAGGTTCGGTTTCAGGAATTTTAGATGAACCTTTTTATAACATAATAGATACTCTATTTACAACCACCTTTGGTAGAAGATTGGGAACAGTAGATGATGGTACAACATTGAGATTAAATTCTAATTTAGGAGTTGGAGCAGATTTAAATTCTCAAACAATATCTTCTTTTAGTAATACAACTAGAGATGTTACTTTAGTTAGAGTGCCTATTAAAATAGATTATCTATCAAGAATGAGAGAAAAATTTAATGGTACAACTATATCTCAAGGATTTGTTTATGGCGGTCCTCGTTATCAAACAATCAATAGAGAGGTTTTTAAAACTTTTTCTATTTCAGGAACAAATTATTCTTTTGAAGAAATGAGTAAAAATGTTACTTTTGGTACAAAATCAATCTATGACGGTGCAGATAATACTATGTTTTTTAGCTCTACAGATAAAGGTAGAATGATAAAAACAAAATTAACTATGCCTGCATTTATAGATATTGATATACCTCAAGATTTATTTGATAACACAAAAGTATTCTTTGATACTAATATAAAAACTTTTGATGATACAACACCTTAAAATGATTATAAATATAACAAAAAGATTAATCAATGGCTAAACAAACACTCAATATAGGTTCAGTAGCAAACGACGGAACAGGTACAAACCTACGTGCTGGTGGTACAATTATAAACGCTAACTTTAATGAAATTTACACGGCCCTTGGTAACGGTACAACAATTACACTTACTGCTACACCTACAGAATTAAATTTATTAGCAGGCCAAACTTCTATAGTTTCACCAAGTAGTTCGGTTACCTTTACAAACAAAACAATCAGTGGTGCAAGTAATACATTATCAAACATTGGCAATTCTTCTTTAACTAATTCAAGTTTTAGTATTAGAGATGATTCATCATCAGCTATAACACTTTCGTTAGGTGGCACTTTAAAATTAAAAAGTAATGACGGCATTACAACAACAGTAAGTCAAGGAGACACGATTACAATTAGTTTAGATAGTAATGTTCTTACTGAAACTTCAACAGATACTTTAACAAATAAAACAATTGCGGCCGGTTCTAATACAATAACAGGCCTTACAAATACAAATTTAAGTGGTACTGCTGGTATTACAAATGCTAATTTATCAAAACCTTTTATTAGAATTACAGATGAAACTTCAACAGTTGGTACTGTTAATTTAGGAGATAGATTAGATTTTTTAACAGGCAACGGTATTGATACAGTTGTAGTAGGAAACACTGTAAGAATTTCTACAAGCTCTATACCTAATGCTTCTTTATCCAATTCAACAATTACATTAGGTTCAACTTCAACATCACTAGGAGCTACAACATCTTCAGTTGCTGGCCTTTCTTTAACAGGTTCAGCTAACACAATTGATTTAACAAGTTCAGGAAATAAATTAAAATTTAATTTTGCAAATTCAGGTGCATTACCTGCTGCTACAACTTATGCTGGTATGTTTGCAACTACAACAGGCACTGCTAAAGCATTTTTTGCTGACAGTGGTGGTTGGAACGAAATTGCTTCTGAAAACTCTAGTATTAATTTATTTTCAGACGTTGACTTAGTAACTGCAGCTCCAACAGGAAAACAAACTTTAAGTTGGGTATCAGCAAGTGGTAAATTTATACCAGCAACTCTTGGCGCAACTACATTACTTACAGGTGACGGATCAACAGTAGCCTTTACTATAACTAATTTATATAACGTAAATAATATATTAGTTTTTCAAAACGGTTTATGTTTAAGACCAACATCAGATTATACAGTATCAGGAACAACCTTAACTTTCTTATCACCACCACCTTTAGCTGCTGTTATTATGGTAAGATATTTGGGATAACACTATGAAAAACTTGTATAAATATAACAAAAGAAACTAAAAACTATGCCAGCAATTATAACAAATAAGTTTAGAGTTAATAACTCCAAACAGTTTAGTGAGTCGTTTTCAGAAGCTTCACCAGAAGTTTATTACTTAGGTATCGGTAGACCACAACCATTTGCCACACAAACAAGAGGTGATTTAAGAACGGAAAATCAAGGCACAGATAGTGCTCCTATTACACCCACTGATAGCGTTATAGAAGAATTTAATACGTTTGATGATTTATTGGCAGTTAAAAAAATTACATCTTCAGATGTTTCTTTTGTAATACCAAGAAGAAACTGGACTACAAATACGGTTTATGATTATTACAGACACGATTATGGCAATCGTATTACAGGTACAACAACAACACAAACAGCAAACAGCGGTGCAACAACTTTATTTGATGCAACGTTCTATGTATTAACTGCAGCAAGAAACGTTTACAAATGTTTAGATAATAATGGTAATGTAGTTTCAACATCAGAACCAACAGGAACATCCACATCTATTTTAACAACTGCTGATGGTTATAAGTGGAAATATATGTACTCTTTAACGGCAACACAACAAGCAAATTTTTTATCAACAGATTTTATGGCAGTTACTACTGATGCTACAGTATCGGCTGCAGCAGTAAACGGTTCAGTTAACACAGTAAAAATTAAATCTGCTGGTTCAGGAGGCACAAACGGAACATTTACAAATATTCCAATAAGAGGAGATGGTACAGGCGGAACAATTTCTGCTACAATATCTGGAGGCATTTTAACATCAGTATCAATTACAAACGCAGGAACAGGATACACAATTGCTTATGTAAGAAATACGGATATAGTAACGGCAGGTGCCACAGGTTTAATAAGTTCTGAAGTAGACGTAATTATTTCTCCAAAAGGTGGCCACGGTTTTGATGCAGTATCAGAATTGGGTGGTTTTTTTGTAATGTTAAATGTAAGTTTGGAAGGAACAGAAACAGCTAACACAGGTGACTTTACAGCTGAAAATGATTTTAGAAGAATAGTTTTAATTTCAAATCCTTTTTCAAGTGGTTCAGCAGCTTCTGCTACAACATTAAGAGCAACAAAAGCAGTAAGATTTGCTGTTTCTCCAACACCAGGAACTTTTTCAATTGACGAAGAAATTAATCAAACATCTACAGGCGCTGTCGGCAAAGTGGTAGAATGGGACGCTACAAATAGAATATTACATTATATACAAACAAGATTTAATGATGAAGGAATTGACAGTTCAGCAAATAGAACGGCATTTTCAGGAGCAAATGTTATCACAGGCCAAACTTCAGGTGCTACAGGCACACCAAGTGCAACAGCGAGTGAAACTGCTGACCAAATTACATTCACAAATGGTTATAAAGATACAGAATTAGATAGACATAAAGGCGATGTTTTATACATTGAAAATCGAGCACCAATAACAAGAGCTTCAGACCAAACTGAAAATATTAAATTAGTAATTGAGTTTTAGGGAGATTTATGCCAAGTCCAACAGACTTTAACCTCTCACCTTACTTTGATGACTACGCTGAGTCCAAGAAATTTCATAGAGTTCTTTTTAGACCAGCTTTCGCAGTACAGGCCAGAGAGTTAACACAATCACAAACAATTCTTCAAAACCAAATTGAAAGATTATCCGACCACATCTTTGAAAAAGGTGCTATGGTTATACCAGGCGAAATTTCTTTTGATTTAGATTATTATGCTGTTAAACTTACATCTAAAACATTTTCTACAGTCGCTGAATACATTGGTAAAGAATTAACAGGTGTTACTTCAGGAGTTATAGGTATTTGTGTTAATGCTGTTGCAACAGACGGTACAGATCCAGATACTCTATATGTAAAATATAATAAAACAGGAACAAACAATACATCTTTTGCTTTTACTAATGGTGAAACAATACAGGCCAGAACAATAGGTGCTGCAACAGTTTTAGCAACTGCTGTGGTAAATTCAACAGCAACTGGTTCTGCTGCTAGTATAGCTGCAGGAGTTTATTACATTAATGGATTTCACGTATCAGTTACAGCACAAACATTAATATTAGACAAATATACAAATACACCAAGTTATAGAGTTGGATTAACAATTGTTGAATCTTTTGTTACTTCTAATGATGATGTTACTTTAGTTGATAATGCTCAAGGTTCTTCAAATCTAAATGCACCAGGTGCTCACAGATTTAAAATAGATTTAACATTAGCAAAAAGAACATTAACTTCAACAGATAATGCTAATTTTGTAGAGTTACTAAGATTGTCAAATGGTATTCGACAAAACCAAGTTCGTTCTACTGAATATAGTATATTGGAAGATACTCTAGCAAGAAGAACATATGATGAATCAGGTGATTACACTGTAAGAGAATTTGATTTAGATATAAGAGAACATTTAATATCAGGAAATAATAGAGGTATTTACACATCAGGTAATGGTGGTGTTGAAACAAAATTAGCTGCAGGTTTAGGGCCAGGTAAAGCTTATGTAAAAGGTTATGAAATTGAAACTATAGGAACAACTTATGTAGATATAGACAAAGCAAGAGATTTTAATACACAAAATAATTTTAATACAAGATTTGATGTAGAAAATTATGTAAACGTTACAAATGTTTATGGTTCTCCTGATATTGGATTTGTTTCAGCTGAAGTTGAAGCATTTAAAAACGTAAATCTATTTGATACAGCCACAGCCACAGGCGCAAGAGGTACACAACAATCAACAGTAGGTGTTACGGTACCACAAATTGGTCGTGCTAAGTCAAGAGGATTTGAATTAAACAACGGAACGGCCAGTGCAAACGTATTTTCTAGTACATCCTTAACAAGTGCAGTTTATAAACATTATCTATTTGATATAGAAATGTTTACACATTTAAATGTAAGAACAGCACCAGCATTTACAAATGGAGAAAAAGTAACAGGTGGCACTTCAGGAGCTATAGGTTTTGTACAATCAATTTCAACAACAAGAAATACAGCAGTAACAAGTATTTCAGTTGCAAGTCCAGGGGTTGTTACATTAAACTCTCACGGATTTAAAGAAGGCCAACAAATTACATTATCAGGAGGAACTTGGACAGTTAATTCTACTTCAGGTGCAGTAGCTGCCGTTTATACTGTAAAAAATCCTACAACAAACAACTTTCAACTATTTAATGCCGCTGGTGATACAGCATCAAATGTTACAGCTTTTTCTTCAGCACCAACAGTTACACACGGAGTTACAGTTTTAAATAATATAACGGGAGTATTTGTAGCAGGCGAAACAATTACAGGTGCAAGTTCATCAGCTACAGCAGTTATTCAATCTGATATACTTGGATTTAAAGGAGTACAATCTTTTGACTTTACACAAGTAAAACAAATTGGAATGGCTGGTACACCATCATATACAGCAGATGTTGCAACAGACACAACTTATGGAGAAAGATATCCTGTGTTTGGTTCTATTTCAGTTGCAAATAGTGGAACAACAGTTACAGGATTTGGTACTTTATTTAATACAGAATTAAAAATTGGTGATTCGATTACATTTACTACTGATGCTGGCAATTCAGTAACAAGAGTAATAGAATCTATTTCATCAAATACAAGTTTACAATTATTAACAGCAGTCGATCCTTCTGATGTATCCACTAAAACAGTCGCATTTAGAAATCGTGGTAAATTGCAAGGTTCAAATAAAAATATTGCAATATTTAAACTACCTAATAAGAGAATTAAAACTTTAAAAACAGCATCTAATGGTGGTAATACAGAAACAAATTTTAGTGTAAGAAAACATATTGTATCAACATTAACTGGTGCTGGTTCTGTAACATTAAATGCAGGCACAAATGAAACGTTTGTATCTTTAACTGAATTAGATTATACAGTTTCTATTATGTCATTAGGTTCAGGAACAACAGGCGCTGTAGGAAATGTTTTAAGTTTATCAGGCAATAATCATTTAGGTGCTGCTATATTTACACTAAACGTGGCAAAAACACAATTAACATTAAATTTTGGAACCAATTACAACGGGCATAAAGTTAAAATATTAGCAACAATAGACCGAGCAGTTGCAGATTCGAAAACAAAAACATTAATATCTAACTCTACACTTAATATAGGAGATTCTGCTGTTTCTGTTGGTGGCCTCACAGAGCAACAGATTGTTCAATCAGGCGTAATTGGTTTAAAAAAGGCAGATGTTTATGAAATTAATTCTATTTTTATGTCTCCTAATTTTTCTACTCCTGCTACAACAAGTCACACTGACGTTACAAGTAGATTTACATTAGATACAGGACAAAGAGATAATTTTTATGATATAGGAAGAATTAAATTAAAAACAGGTTCTCTTGTACCTACAGGAAGATTATTGATTAATTTTGATTATTTTTCTCACGGTTCAGGTGATTACTTTGATGTTGACTCTTATACAGGAACTTTAGATTATTCGGATATACCATCTTATACTTCTGATACTACAGGAGAACAATTTGATTTAAGAGATTGTTTAGATTTTAGACCACGTGTTGATGACGATTCAACAGTTACAAGTTCTACACAAGACAGGGGATTTGACGGTACAGGAGCTTCTACCGTAAACGTTGTTAAATTTAATTCAGATGTATCTACTGATTTAGAATTTTATTTACCTAGAATTGATAAAATATTTTTAGATAAAGATGGAAATTTTAAAGTAGTTAAAGGTTCTGGTAATATAACTCCTCAAGTTCCAAAAGGTCTTGAAAATGCTATGCACTTATACACATTATTTTTAGGTCCATATACCTTAGATACAAATGATTTGATTATTGATAAACAAGATAATAAACGATACACTATGAGAGATATAGGTCGTTTAGAAAAAAGAATTGATAACGTAGAATACTATACACAATTATCTTTATTAGAAACAAGCGCTCAAGGTTTACAAATACAAGATGCTGAAGGATTTGATAGATTTAAAAATGGATTTATAGTAGATAATTTTACAGGTCACGGCATAGGAGATGTTACTAACGTAGACTATAAAGTTTCTATGGATATGTCTGGTGGATTCTTACGACCAATGCACAACTCTCAATCTGTACAATTAATTGAAGCAGATGATGATGGTTCGCCAATTGTTGAAGCTGATAGAGTATTAGCTAACTATCAAAAAACTGGAGATTTAATTACACTACCTTATACGGAAACAACAATTATTAATCAACAATTTGCTAGCAAATATGTAAATGTAAATCCTTTTAATATATTTACTTGGTCGGGTTCAGTTACGTTAGACCCACCAGGAGATGAGTGGAAAGAAACAGAAAGAGTTCCTGATTTGTTAATTAATGGTGTTGGCGGGTTTGATACAATGTTAGCAGATTTGGGCAATCCAAATTTATCGCAAGTAGAAATTGGTACAGTATGGAATGAGTGGCAAGATTTTTGGCAAGGAAGACCGGTTGAAACTGTTAATACTTTATCAACATTTATGGATGGAAGAGCAGTAAGAGCAGTTCAAGAAAGAACAACATCACAAGACGTGGTTGAAACAAGAACAGGAATTAGATCGGTATTAGTTCCTCAAGTTGTTAGAACAGCCTTAGGCGATAAAGTGTTGAATATAGCATTTATACCTTTTATAAGAAGTAGAACAATTAATTTTACTGCTACAAGAATGAAACCAAATACAAGAGTTTATCCTTATTTTGATAATGTAGCTATTACTTCATACGTAACGCCTACGGGCGGTATTATAAGTGGTAATTTAGTTACAGATGCTAACGGTGCTGTGTCAGGAACTTTTGTTATACCTGATTCAACTAATAACGCTAATCCTAGATGGAGAACAGGTCAAAGAGTATTCAGACTTACAAGTTCAGTTACAAATTCAACAACAGATGTTGAAACTTCTGCTGAAGCAGATTATATTGCTAAAGGTTCTTTAGAAACAGTACAAAATACAATTGTGTCAACAAGAGAACCTAGATTAGTAAGACAAGATGTGAATGATGTCAGATCTGTTACAAGAACCTCAACAAGAACAACAGTAGAAACGATTGGATGGGTTGACCCTATTGCACAAACATTTTTAATTGACGATACTGGTGGAGTTTTTGTAACATCTATTGAGTGTTACTTTCAATCAAAAGATGCCAACATTCCTGTTACAATGCAAATAAGAGAAGTTGTAAATGGCTATCCTTCACGTACAATTGTACCTTTTGGTGAAGTTGTATTAAACCCTAGTTCAGTAAGTGTTAGTGATGACGCAACTACACCTACAAAATTTACATTTCCTTCTCCTGTTTACTTACAAGAAAAAACGGAATATTGTTTTTGTTTATTAAGTAATTGTAATAGTTACAATGCTTGGGTGGCCAGATTAGGAGAAAAACAAGTAGGTTCTAATAATACAATTTCAGAAAATCCATATGCAGGAGTTTTCTTTAAATCACAAAACGGTTCAACTTGGACTGCTGACCAAGAAGAAGATATAAAATTTAAAATTAATCGTGCCGAATTTGAAAATGTTGTAGGTACAGTTACGCTTGTAAACGACAACTTACCAACAAGAACATTACCTATCAATTCTTTAAGAACAACAAATACTTCAGGAGTAATAAGAGTATTCCATAGAAATCACGGAATGCACGGATTAAATAATAATGTTACAATAGCTGGCGTGACAGCAGGTTTAAATAACGGAATTGATGCAGCACTCATTAATAGAACATATACAAGTATTTCAAACGTAACACTTGACAGTTATGATATTACAACTGCTGGCACAGCGACGGCTACAGGCGATATTGGTGGTGCAACTGTAACAGCTACAGAAAATAGATTAATTGATGTAGCTTGTTTAAATTTAGGCGTAATGACCGTTCCAGGAACAACAATTAATTACGATATAAGAACAACGAGTGGTGCATCAATAGACGCTCCAGCAAACACTCAAACCGAATTTCAGTTATTACCTGTATCAAGTGCTATAAGTGTAGTTCCTGGTGATAACATTTACTTCACTGCACCTCAAATGGTAGCTAGTACAATCAATGCAACAAGTGAAATGAATAGTGAAGGTAAATCTTTATTTTTAAATCTTACGTTAATAACAACAAATACAAAACTTTCACCAGTGTTAGACATTAAACGTGTGAGTATGGTTGCTACACAAAATAGATTAAATTCTCCAGAGGCGGGAGATCCTAATTTTGTCGCCGATACTGCTGCTACAGGAACTTCATCAGCGGCCGTTTATTGCACAAGACCTATTACTTTAGAAAATGAGTCAACAGCACTAGAAGTCAGATTAACACAAAATGTTAGAGCGAGCTCTTCTGTTGAAGTATACTATAGAATTACAGGTGCTGAAGAAGTAAGAAACATAAACGATTTAGCTTGGGTGCCATTTAATGGAGATGGTTCAGAAGATATATCTGTAACTCCTGCTGAAAATGACAGAACATTTAAAGAATACAAATATTCAGATACAGGATTAAACACATTTACAGCATTTCAAATTAAAATAGTAATGAAAGGTACAAATTCGTCTTATCCTCCTATTATAAGAGATTTAAGAGGAATTGCTTTAGCGGCTTAATATGAAACTGAAAGTAGAAGGTCATAGTTCTTTGGAAAGAGATGTAAGATCTAATGCAATTGTAAATACAAATAAAAGTGAATACCAAGTATATATGAATAGAATTAAATCACGTGAACAACAAGGCGATCAGATAAGAAATACAATAAAAGAGATAAATATTTTAAAACAAGAATTGTTTGAAATAAAAGAATTATTAAAAGAGGTAATTAAAAAATAAACAATGGCATTTACAGTAATCAATACTACAGATACACTAGAACAAATGCGAGTTAAGTTAAATAACTTGACTACAAATGATTTTGGTAATCCTTCACTTTTAGCTGGTGCTGGACTTGCGTCCACATCCATAGTAGGTGCAGTAGTAGAAATAGCTGGCGTTGCTTTTTCTGCTGCAGGATTTACAATTAGAGATTCAAGTTCATCAATTCAAGTTGTAGGTGCAGGTCAAACTTTACAAGTAAATGGCGCATCAAATCAAATTACAGCAGTTGTAAGTTCTCCTGACACTTTGACAATAGGATTAAGAGATGATGTTACTATTGTAGGTAACTTAACAGCAAATGGACTAATACATTCTTTAGGTACTATTTCAATTAATAACGATGCTATTTCTTCTTCATCAACATCTAAAATTGATTTAAATGATAATATAAATGTAAACAATTCTCTTTTTAGAGTTGTTGACGCTACTGGTACATTAACTATTGGTGATACTAATAGTACATTTATTACACATTCAACAGGTAATATAAATTTTGGCAATAATAATCTTAATACATCAGGATTTTATTATACATCTAATTTAAACGGTTTTGTTTTTGAAGGTTCTACTAGTGATGCATTTGAAACAGCTTTAAGATGTGTTGATCCTACATCAGACAATGCTATAATTTTTCCTAACATATCAGGAACAGTTATAACTAGTGGAGACACAGGAACAGTTACCAACACAATGTTAGCTGGAAGTATAGCAGGTACAAAATTATTAGATGACGCAATTACAGAAGCAAAAATAGCTGATGATGCTGTAGGAATAGATCAATTAAAATCAGTGGTTACTTTACAAATTTTAAATTCATCCGGAGGAGTTTTAAAAACTATATACGGCGCAGGAGCGTAATACATTATGGCAGTGAGAACACCCTTATATTATGTTGGCGGCAATTTAAGAGAAATGTCGTCTATTTTAGTTGAAGAAATAAAAGCATTAGCAACATATCTGTATTCTTTAAGTCCTACAAAAATATTAACCGTTGTACCTTCTGGAGGAAATTTAACTTCAATTAGTGATACAAGACTGCAAGCGGGAGCATTATCTACAAGTACAACTGCGTTTCCTACTGAGGCAACAACTGCTGAACCTAGTATTGTAACTGTTACCTATGAAAGAATCATTCAAACAACAAGCACTCTTACTTTAACTGCCGACACAGGAAAATTATTTCCTTTATATTACACATCATCAGGTAATTTAAGAGCTATGGATGCTACAGATTTTTTAGATACTTTTATACATCCTGCAATTACAAACCTCGCTTTATCAACAACAACTTCAGATCAAGCAGGAACCTATTTTGTTTCTACAAGCACCAGTGTTGCAGGTTCTACTCTAATTTCATCAACACCAATATTTTTAGATACAAGAGCAGATACTACAAAGTATTCTGCTGCTACAGCTGCAGTAACAACTGTTAATGATGCTACTGCAATTCTTAATGATACAACTGTAACAGTTGCAGATGCAACTAATATTAGCATAAACGATAATATACAGTTTGCTTCACCTACTGCTTTTAGCGATGGTCAAACATATAAAGTTACAAATAAATCTTCAAATTTACTAACTATAACAAGATTTCCTTCTCTTACAGGAGGATTAGCAAGAGCTGTTGCAAACAGTAGTGGCGTGAGATTAGTTATGCCTGAAGAATTAGATCAACCAACTACAATAAATAGTTATTATTTACATAGAGTTAATGGTAGTCCAGTTGTTTTATCACAAGTGCCTCTTTATATAGATGCAGCTAATAACATAAAAGAATTTACTCAAGCAGAATTAGAAGCTTTGTTATCTAACTATATAAGATATGAAGTAGCCTCATCAACATTAGGACATTCATTATCTTATAATTTAGGAACCACAGGTTCAGGAAATATTAGAGGTTCTGGTATGACTGATACTCGTTTAAACGGAACAGGAGATTACCAAACGCTTTTTGTTGGTGCTGACGATTATAGAGCACAAGAATTTCCAAATGGTACTCCTGTGTCAATTAACACATATTATTTAAGAATAAATAAATCATAGGAGAATTATGACACTAACTGAAGAACATTTAAAAGACAATTTAATAACTGCATACTTTGTAGATAACGAAAGAAAAAACATAGAGGTATTAACAACAAGTGAAGATAAAAAAATTACTCTTTCCACAATTATACCTTTTGATGAAAATTTTGTAAGTTTTAAAGCTCTTACTAAATTTATTACTATAGATCAATTACACGAATTGACATATAAAAAAAATAAAGATGCAAGAGAATTATTTGAAAAACAGGTTATAGATATAGCTAAAAGAGATGGGTTGTTAAGTAACTTAGACAAAGTAACAAGTGATATTTTTCCATTACTTGTAAAAGCTATATTTGAAGATGATAATACAGATCACTTATTTGCATTAAAGTTATCTTTATTTGAATTAGATAAAATTAAAAATTCTACAAACGAAGAATTTAAGAAAAAATTAAGACAATCTCAAACTAAAATTGAGGCTCTTCAGGCTGCGTTTGAATTAATTAAATAGTTTGACCACCAGCCGGTCCAACCTTTTTCTAAAACGTGATGCATTTGTCCTAGCGTTACAATACTAAAGTTTTCTGGTTTTTTGTAAACATAATCTTTAATAGACGGACAAATATTATCATATGTGTTGTACTCTATTTCTTTAAAGTAAAATTCATCACTACCTTTGTTGTATGTATTTAAATAGTATTGTTCATTTGATTTAAATTTATTCCATATGTGTGATACATCGCCTGTCCACGATACAATAGATGAATTAAGTGGTGTATGAGCAGGTTCTCTCCACCAAGTATCATTTAACAACGTAAAATTATTTCTAATAAGATTTGGTAGTTTATCGTAGATAATCATATCTAAATCAAAGTATAGATTTTCACCATCTCTAAACTTATCATACATTTGAAGTTTATTATACCAATTACCATACAAATCATTCTTTATAACTTCAAAACTATCATAAGATAGGCCTGAATACTTATCAATCATATGTTTAAGATTTTTAACGTGCCAATCTGTAAACTTTTTACCAAATCTACAACAAATTATTCTCATTATTTAACTTCTATACACTTAATTTCTCTAGGAAAATGTGATTGTATTTTAATATAAGGTATCTTAGGAATATTATGAACGTTGCCATACGGGTCGATTTCTTTATCATTAGCTGTTCGTACATCAACTATTTTTGTTTTTCTCCATTTATGATTTTTTACTGGATCTCTACCTTCTTTATATAAAGTCATATTGTGAGCGTTAGCTGCACCTATTGCTAATTCATAGTCATCAATTTGATTTCTTGCTCTATCTTTTTGTGGATACCCTATGCCTATTCCAAAAGTAAGTTTTTTCTTTCCATCTAAAACGTCTTGATATATTCCCATTCTTTTTTCCCATTGATAATCATAGTCAGGACCCATACCATTACTTTTATTACAACCAGTATGATATCCTAAATCGCCAGCTGCTTTCATAATTAATCCTAATGTTAAACCTATATGAGTATGAGCATTGTCCCACATAAATCCTTCTTCAGGTTTTGCGTCTGTTCCATCATTATAACAATTATATAAAGGATAAGTATGTTTTGCAACAAACAACATATAAAAATTAGCATTCATTTGTGGATTTCTCCAAGTTGCAGGAGGTTTTTTTGTGTGTGTTGACCCCCAAGTCCATTTATAAAATTCTTCAATTACTTTTCTATCTTTAAAGTAATAAACATCATAAAATCCTTGCCATTGTTTTGACGGTGCATTTTGAGCTATCCATAAAAAATGTTCTATATGTTCTTCAGGAATAGTTTTAGAGTAGTCCCAATTTCTTTGACATTTTTGAAGTTGTTTGATTATTTCTTGTTCTTTTTTAATATCCATTTATATCCAATGTTTTTCTATAAATTTAAAATTATTTTTATGTATTGTTTTTTCTACTCCCGTAAAATGAACAATTTTTATATATTTATGTGTTTCATCTAATATCATATAATCGGTATTAAATTTTTTACTGTAAGCTTTGTTAAGATGTAAATTTTTATTATTGTCGTCTGTGTACTTGCACAACCATTTTTCAGGAGTTAACGTTAATTTGATTTTGTGTTCTTTAACTTTCCAATTCACATAATTTTGTTCACCATAGTATTTTGTATGAACTATACCTTTACGATAATAATTTAGTTGCCAAAACTCTACATTTTTAACAAAATCGTCCCATATACATTTTAAACTTCCTGATTTAAATTTGTAAAATCCTCCATTTATTTTTAATTTGTTTGTCCACCATTGACCATACGTTAATAATTCATTTTCAGAAATTGGCCAATTTAATAAATCATCAACATTGTTTACTATTATTTGATCTATGTCCATTATAATAATATCATCGCCTGGTTGTTGATATCCAAATTGAGGGCTAAAAAATTTTAATTTGTGCCAATGTTTTTTTATATCACTATAATTATTATATGGTAAGATAACATCAGCTTCTATATTTTTATTATCAGATATACAAATAAATTCAAAAGGTACGGTTGAGTTTCTTTTTAAACTTCTATAAAGTTTTGAAACATAATCAGGAGTATAAAAACCTTCAAAGTATACTGTGCAAATTTTAAGCATTATATTTTCTCCAAACTATATCAAATTTTTTGTTAATTGCGTGTACAAATTTTGTTTCGTTAGGTATAAAACCTTGTTTGTCAAAAAAATAATGCCATTGATTATTCAGCCATTGAATAGTTACATTGTTTTCTTTTATTTTTACACTAAACAAAGTTTCATTGTCGTAACCAAAAAAATCAACAATTTTTTTAGGAAAAATATCATAGTTATTTTTTAGCTTAGTCATTGTTTTTAAATTGTTTTCAAAATCGTAAAAATAATTTAACTTGTTTAAGTGTTCTTTATTAGCTCCTATTATTCCTGTATTAATTACATTATTAGAAGAACTTAAATTTTTTTCAATTAACATAGCCTGAGCATTATAGTACTTTGATGTTGGACTTCTAATTGTTTGTGTTGTATCAGTAATTGATTCCATTTTTTTAACATTATGTGTATTTTCATAAACACAAATGCCTTTGTTTAAATCCCAAACATCAAAAAAATTATCAGTAGTTAGGGGTATTACATCAAAATCTAAAAATAAAATTTCATCAAACTCTTTTGAAAGTTCATACAGTAGATGTATTTTATAAAAATTTACAATATTATAAGTTGTTATAAATGGATAATTATTTTTAAAGTGTTCTTCATATTTTTTGTATTTGTCATCATATTCAAACATTTTGAAAGGTATTTTAACATTATTTGCGTAATTTATTTTACAGTTTAATAAATTTTCATAATGTTCTCTAAACTGATATTTTGTATAAACATTAGTGGGCGTATGGCTTTTTTTTAATATGTTTAAATCAAACAAATCTAATTCACTATTAGGAATATCAATATAAAAACTAAATATTATTCTTTTCATAGTCGACCAATTAACGTAAACTTAATACCTCTATCTTCCTCTACTTGATCTTCTATTAATATTTTTGCTTTATTGGGTAATTGCTTTTTAAATTCTTCTATATTTTTTACACAATTTATGTGTGTTGGAATATCAAACATATTGTTAGATTGAAAAGCAAAGTATGAATTTATATTATTTAACACTGATAAGTTTTTCATAGGTTGCATATGTTCACAAGAAGTATTAATAATTAAATTTGTTCTAAAAATTCTTTCATTTGTCATTGACCAAGAAAAAACATCTTCATTAATAAAGTCTATTTTATTATAGTTTTTAAATAACCTGTTTTTAGCTATACGTATATATTTGTCATTTATATCTATAGCTGCTATTCTTTTTACTTCATTATAAAATGCAGGTATTAATATACTTCCATACCAACAACCAAATATTACAATTTCAGATTCAGTATTAAGTATATTTAATTTTTTTATATGATTAATTAGATTTTCTTTAGATTTGAATTGATTAGGACTATATGAATCTAGTAAATCCGAATTGTGTCTTCCTTCTTTTATAATATTTTTAAATAAATCTAAATCAATCATTTTCTTAATATATAGCTATTTATGACTAGTAAGTCTAAGTTGGTTTTATTAAATGTTTTAATAGCATCTTCTGGTGTTTCTACTATAGGCTCTTGGCAATTAAAGCTCGTGTTTAATAACATTGGAATTCCTGTTATCTTATAAAACTCGTTAATTAGATTATAAAATTTTTCATTAAAGTTTTTATTAACTGTTTGTATTCTTGCTGTACCATCAACGTGTGTTATGCCTGGCACCTTATTAGATTTAACTTTACATATCCTAGACATATAAGGACTAGGACTATTAGTATCAAAATATTCTTTGTAATGTTCCTCTAATACGGCTGGCGCAAATGGCCTAAAATCTTCTCTCTTTTTAATTGTCTGATTAATAATATTTTTAATA
>Ga0208975_1000541_pt1 | contig 17842 bp, 23 predicted proteins | sample GreLakmeER78MSRF_FD_187700 | JGI IMG/M metagenome (GOLD analysis project Ga0208975, IMG submission 187700) | Freshwater lentic microbial communities from great Laurentian Lakes, MI, USA - Great Lakes metaG ER78MSRF (SPAdes) | ecosystem: Environmental > Aquatic > Freshwater > Lake | place: Great... | reverse complement strand
TACCCAATATGATTGCCCGTTAGTGGTTACCGTTCCCGGTGTTGCACTCAAATCATAAGATTTCTCAAAATACCTCTGACACAAAGCCAACTCAGTCCCATATGAACGATACTCAAACGGGGATGCAGTGCTTCCCTTTTCAAGTTGTACGCCTGTGATGTAGAAAGTTGCGCCTGATGTAGCTATTAAATTTGAACTTGATGTTGCCTTTGGGTAAAAAGAAGTTGCCCATGCATTTGCAGTTCCAGCATAACCCGAGCCACTTCCCAAGTCCCAAACAACTTGCATACCAGCAGATGTGTTTGTAGCCCAAGTTCCTGATGTATCTCCTGCAATTGTTATTGTTTTTTGCTCCCAAGTGTTTGCGGAAGAAATTGTGTAATTAAATGGATAGCTTCTACCGCTGGCGCTTGTCACGCCGTTATTTAAGCATCCAGAAAACGTACCTGTTAACGAACTACGAACCCAAAAAGAAAATGTAACTGACGATGCAGAAGCTGTACCAAAGGATAAATCAAAAACATTATTTCCTTCAAGCAATTGAGCCACATAATTTATGTCAGCGGCTCCGGGCGATGCCCCCGTACCAACAGTAATCAACATACTATTTGCAAATCCTGTTGGCGCAGTAGAAGATTGTGCAACTGTTGCTGTAGCCCCTGCCGTTCCTTTTATCATGGTGAATCGGTCAATGTAGTATGCCAAACCTGTAGTTAGGCTCGTACTAGCAGTCGCATATCTCTGACTTATAACCATTGCACCATTGATTATCCTATTGCGGAAGGTGGTGTTGTTTGAGCCTTGTTGAGCAATGATTACTGCGTTGGTCATGCTGCGATCTCCGTAATTGTTATTGACGATGCCATAACACCACCAAATATTTGAGCGGCTGCCGCGCCATTAAAGGTAAAAGTTCCTGCGCCAACTGTTCCGCATCTAACTCTAAAAGTTGTAGAACTTGTTGTCCCAGAAGTCATAAAGTGCGTAAATCCAGAATAACTAACAACATTGTTTGCCGCCATGTTGTAGTTTGTAGCCGCTAATGCATTTACTGTTGAATCTTGAAATAATGCGGTTGCCCATGAATTTGAAGAACTACCAGCACCGTTAATAACAACATCAATTCTTAATTTGCTTGTTGCTGATGTTGGTGTAATTGCCAAGGTCATAAACTCAGTTCCCTCTGTAATCTGAGGGATAGTGTTATCTTGTGGAATAGTTGTTGTTCCAGTTGCAACAGCACCATTCATGGTGTTTACAACTTGCAACACAGACCCTGCTGGCATCGTTCCTTTGGGGATTGTTCTTGACCCAGTCAACTTAGACGCTGACATTCCAACAATATAACTATCCGACACGCTACCCGCTGTCGCAGGGATTGCATTCAGCACACTGGAGACATAGAAGCTCACTGTGGTGACTGTGTCGCCTACCGTACATGCGTTAGCCAAGACGACTGTTGTTCCTGTGGTGGCTGTGAAGTCTGCGGCTGCAAGGCGTACGCCGTTCCTGAAGACATCTACGTACCCAACGGTGTAACTTGGTATGGTGAAGCTGGTCTGGCTTGCTGTAGCCGTGGTGTCTGTCACTGTCCTGTACGCAGTTGTGGTCACACCAGATGCTGGGATGCCAAGGTAACGAACAGAAATGTTGCTTGTCCCGCTCGGCGGGGCAGCAGAAAATGTCAGCGTTGTGCCAGATACAGAATATGTCGATGGGTCTTGCACCACACCAGTCACAGCCACAAGAATAGATGACGTGTTTGCCGGAGCCACCGTCATTGTGAAAGCTGTGGTCGAGCCATTCCCGCTGAACGTGTCAGTCAGGAAGGCTACTGAGATTGGTGTGTTGCCGATGTAACTCATGGCATGGCTGCTTTGATTTCGTCTACGGTTGCGGCTGCATCAATGGCAGTTTGCATGGCGGCGTACTTAGTTCTGATTGCTGCTCTTGCAGTTTCAGCGCCATCAATCTGACCGGGAATCTGTTTGGCAATGGCCTCGTCGTAGGGTTGAAACTCTACTGATCGCGCTGCACGGCGCAAATCGTGGGCGACTGCTTTGGCTTTGGTGATGTTGATGGTAATCATGTGTACTCCCATGCTGATCTAAATGTGCGGTCGTGCTTAACAACGCCAAACTCATCAAGCACTGGATTTCCCTGTGTATCAAGCTCAAGCGGAAAATCAGTAATGTCCACAATCTTGAATGGCTTGCCAGCAGGCACGTCCTTGGCTGCGATCTCTTCAATGGTAAAGCCGCAGTCAGGAGCGGGGATGAGGACTTTTACGCCGCCATCGTCTGTTGGATAAATGATTCTTGAGTTCATGGTTTCTCCTTATCTGAAAATTGCGACACTAACCCACTCAGAGTCATGCATTGATTCGCCTGAGTAAGTATCTTCGACGCCAGTACACACTTGTGCCGCAGATGCTGATGTTGGTAATAAGGTTGCATTACCGTAAACTTTATAAATTGTTGCTCTTCTACATGTTGCAAGACCTGAATAATTTGCATCACTCATTGCTGTGGTGAAGTTAACTGTGTAGTCCCCTGTGCCATTGTCTGTGATAGAAGTCACATTCCCACTCGCACGAATTGCCACAGTACCTGTGCCGTTAAAGTTTACCCAAGCCCTTGCCATATACAAAGGAGCAGTACCAGACACAGTAGCAACCTGCGCTGAGTTGATGTTTGGTGTTGTCAGCGTTGGGCTGGATATAGTCATCCCCGTCAATGGAGATGTAAGCCCTGCTGATCCAATTGTGCTTACTGGCATGGTTGATCCTTTAGCGGAAGATGGCGACAGCCACGGTGTTCATGTCGTAAAGAGCGGTAGCACCACCATATTTTCCAGCAACTCTAGCTGAAGTTGTAGTTAATGGCGTGGCAATACCTTTAATTTCTAAACCCATCAAATTGTGGCTTGCTTCATTCCCACTAGTATCAAACTGAACAGTACCAACAAGAGAATAATTTGCATCAGGCATTGCCGTTGTAAAGTTCACAGTGTAGTCTCCTGTGCCGTTATCCGTGATGCTCGACACGTTCCCACTCGCACGAATCGCCACTGTCCCTGTGCCGTTGAAGTTCACCCAAGCACGACAACCATAAGCAGTAGCAACAGAGCCGTAGCCTGAGTTGAATCTTAGGTCGCCCGTAGAAGTAAGCCGCATTTGCTCTGTTAGCGTTGGCGCTCCAGTAGCAAATTGAATATAGCCAGCCCACCCCCCGTCACCAGCATCTTCTTTACGACCTGCAATAGCACCAAAAGTTTGGACAGAACCATCGGTTGCGTATTTGCCACCGAATGAAAGACTGCCGCCCTTGTTTATAGCAAAGGTGTCGGTTGAATATATATTTGTAACACCGTACTGGTCAGATACAGTTTTGTTTGCACCACGCACATCTAATGTTGTTGCCACGGAACTCGTACCAATCCCCACATTGCCAGAGCTATTAATCCGCATCGCCTCCACGCCACCTTCAGCAAAAGCAATGGTGTCAGCGGCGGGAAAGAAGATACCTGTGTTTGTGTCGCCATCGTTTGTGATGGATGGAGCGGCGGCAGTGCCGTCTGCAAAATTAACCGTAAGCCCGTTCTGAAGCTGGGTCGTACCAACCGTACCCTGACTTGGCGCAATCACCTGCGTGATCGGGCTTGTGTAGTACACATAGATGTTGTTCGTGCCACTGGACGGGGCAGAGGTGAACGTGATGGTGTTACCACTGACCGTGAAGGCATCCGATGGGTTCTGCGCTACGTTGTTGACTACCGCCTGAACCTGAGCAACAGACGCAACAGGTCTGGACAACGTGAACGCTGTCGTCGATGCGTTACCACTGAAATAATCAATGGCTGGTGTAAATCCCTGCGTGGTGTTAGTGTTGCCTATGTAGCTCATGTGATGTTCAGTACAGAAGTTACAACGTCAATGGATGATGCAGTAGAGGAGACGACCTTCAGAACATCCGATGTCGTAAGGACTACCTTCTGGTCTCCGCCAACAATCACTAACGCACCGCCCACAGGAACCGTCGCACCTTTCACAAGGTAGTAATCTACAGCGGAGCGTGTGAAGTAAGCGTCTACTGTCACTGGGCTTGTGATCGTGTTTGCACATGACATCCCAATGATGGTTGTCTGCGTGGACGCTCCGATGGTCACAACAGTTGCCGCTGATGTTCCGACAGATTTATTTGCGTAAGAGGTGAATACATTTGCCATGTTTTATCCTAGTGCGATTGCAAGAGCAACTGCTGTACCTGCTGGATCGACTTGCAGATTTGCTTGTGCGGCGGCAATCACTGTTGAGTTTGAAGCAGATACCTTTTGCCATAAATTTGCACTTGTATCGTACACAAGCAACTCTCCATTTGTTGGAGTTTGAGCAGACACATTGTGCAACTCATCCATCTCGTAGCCGTTCTGCACCTTGACAAACAACTCACCTTGGGTTGGGTGAGAGCGCTCAACAACAGCCACATAAACAAGATGTTGAGGGGCGTATGGCTTTGTAGCCGTCAATGCGCCAGCAGTTGTAGGGCTAAGGTACAGTTGATCGCCATCAGCAAAAGCAGATGTGTCAATATTTGCAATCAAGCCAATAACAGTGACGTAACCATTTGAGTTGGTCGCCAAGTCAGCAGTCATCAAGCCAAGAGTTTGGGCTGAATTTGTGTCGCTGTTTGCCTGTGCCTTGGTTACAGTTGGATTCTGGCCGACTGCGCCATTGATATAAACAGCCGTGCCTTTGGTAAGCGTCGCTCCAGTTGCATTGCGAACCAAAACAACCACATTGGTGGTAGAGCCTGCAACAGTAACACTCAGATCACGAGTAGTCCCAGATGTAGTTATTGCAACAGATCCATCTGTCGATGTAACAGATTCAATCTTGTCTGTGTTTAGATTGCTGAAGTTGGTATCGACCTCCGTGTTGGTTAACGGAGATCCTTTAACCGAGCGAAGGACGATTGTTGACATTTACTACCCCAATCAGGAGACGGTGATAGTCCAAGTGATGCTCATCGCATCATCAGCACCCTTATTGACCACAGAGAACACAGTACGGCACAGCATTGTTCCGCCAGAAGCCGCATTGAAGATACCAGCTTCAGTGACTGCGCCTGTTCCTGTTCCGGCTGGAAACGATGCCACGTAAGTCACCACGTTGGTAGAGCTTGTTCCGCTACTCAGTGCAGTGCGCGAGGCAGAGATGACGGCCTCAAGAGTTGTATTGCCAACTGCCGCCGCAGTAGTGCCAGTGCCAAGCTCCATGTGGCTCATCACGTTGCTGGATGTTCCAACCATGCGAGAAGCAATGAATGTCTTTCCAGAAGTGACGACCAAGTTTTTTACTTCTCGGCTGTCTTTGATAACACCATCGGAGCCAAAGACATCAATCTTCAACGAGCCAGTGATTTTTAATGATTCTTCAAACATGTTTCTTCCTTGTTAAAAAGTTCTGTACTCGCCAACATAATCCTCTGCGAAGTAAGTCAGGTCACAGTAGCTCTGAGAAAACAAATACCCACTGTCAGATGACGACACGGTATCCTGAATTGACTTACTGCTCAACAACAACACCAAGTCAGAAGATGACACGACGTTGTTTGTAAAGTCGGCAAATGAGATTGTTGTTCCATTTACATCAGACAAGTCATTTAAAGCAAATGAGTCTGAGAGGTATTTGCTAAACGTAAACGCAAGCGTCTCGCTGGTAGCTACGCTTTCTGATTTGTTGAGGTCAAAAGACTTTGTGATCACATCAGACAACGATGTCGTGTCTTGAAACAACCGAACAAAAACCAAAAGCGACTCAAGAACGTCTGTCAATGAAACAGAGTCTGACTTTGCAAGGCTCATCTCTTTGAATAAAGCATCTGCCAGAGATATTGACTCTGTCGGAGACTTCGTGAAAGAGATCACGCTTCCATCTGTCAGCACAACAGAGTCTGTCGTGTATCTGAACAGGCCGGAATTGTCTATCACTACATCCAAAAACAAATTGATGTACGCGATGTCGGCGGCTGGTATCGTGTAGGCCACTGTTGCAGTCGGGATGACCTGCGATCTCGTGATGACCGGAGTAATCTTTGATATGTCCGCCTTGGCTAAGACGCGATCAGACTCAACAACAGCGTCGACCAGAGTGACGCTTAATCTAGGCTTGGCATTCTGTACAGATGCCGATACCTTCCCTGTCATTTAGAAATCCTCGCGGATCTTGAACTTCAGCAAGTCGTAGACAGTTTGAATTTGACCATCAGCGAATGTGATCTCGATCTCGCCTTCGTAATCTCCTGCATCTCCTGTGAGCATGGCTGGAGTAGACGCTGGGTAAAAAGCAACCTGCCCCGCAGAGCCAGATGTCACTGTTCCGGAAACTGTTGCCTGAAGGGTTGTTGTACCCACTGGCCGGAACTTCAGAACAACAGTGGCTCCGGTGATGTTCACTGGATCGCCTGTTGTCTCGTCAGTGATTGTGCAGACGATTGCTGGTCGAGTGTCGCCTTGGACGAGTTTGATTTTGTCTGTCATGGGTTCCTCACCAACTTTACTCGCAAACTTGATCTCACATTCCCACGAGAAGCACGTTGCCTTGCGTCATTCAGTCCAGTCATGTACCGCACCTGATTGAAGTTTGCGGCCTCATTGTTTGAGTACGGCTTGCCCGGTGTCAGCATGAGCCTTGCCTTCGTCCCGAATCCTAGCGTCTCACCCCAGATTTCAAACAAGAAATCAGCAACTTCTGTCACTGTTCTCAGGGGAACAAGCGCCACTCTCATTGTAAGGGAGGAGGCATACTTCTGATCCGGTATTGGCAGGATTGTGAACGTGTCCACGTCTTTCTGGGTAAACCCAGCGGGTGGCCCTTTACTGGCTGTATATCCAGCAATGTTGGTTCGGTATGCGTCCGGCAGGCCAAGATCGTCAGGAGCTAAAGCCTCAAGCTCTTGCCCCAGATACCACATCTTCATGATCTTCTGAATGCGGTAGTTCTTTGGCGGCTCCAGATCGTAGTCGGTGATGTTCTCGTAGACGGTGATTGCGTCCATCGTGTCTTGATGTATCAGGCTCTTCTCGCAAAACTCAACGATGGTGTTTCTGAGGGCGCGGATCGCCATATCGGATGGGCATCCGGGTACGTCCGGCAGGATCTCTGGCAGGAATGATTCAAGTGTCTTCATGTGATCCCCAACAAGCCAGATTTGAACTTCTGATACAGGGTGGCCGAGCGACCATCCACTGCGAACTCATCGTCTCTCAACTCTGCCCGATGAACAACGTAGTCCACCATTGCAAGCAGGTAGTCATCAGAGATCGGGATCGTCGATGCCGCTGTATATGCGGCGAATGAGGTGGTCAGGTTGGAAAGGAACAGATCTGGCCGCACCCGTCGAGCCTCAATCAGCGCCGAGCGAGCGTAGCTCATCAACTGGGCCTCCGTATATCGAGGGTCTGGGTTCAACGCAGTGATCTGATCATTGAGTATTACCCGAGCATCGTCCATTACAGTTTGAAATGTTGCCATTTATACTACCAAAGTACCTTTCTAGCCCAGTGATTTGCACTGAACACATCATCCTTGGTGGGCTGACCGCTTTTGTTCTTGATCCCCGCTGACCTCGCAAGGTAATTCTTCCTACGCTCTGGGTCTTTGTGCTGGGTAAAGTCTTCCATTCCACGTAAACCAAAGCGCACGAGCTTGACCTCATCGCCCTTTTTGGCAAGGACAACCTTCTTTTGCTTTGCCCCTGCTGGCGCATTCTTCGGCTTGTTAAAGCCGTCGAACTCCTGTCCGTGGTAGATGAGCTTGCCGCCCTCTCGTTTAACGTCTTTGGCTTTCATGCGGCCTCTTTGTAGAGCTTGACTGCGATCTCGTCCTTGACGGAGACCTCGTCATCCGTCGGCTTCTTCGGCTTTTCTTCTTCTTGAACTAGCTCGTACCCCAGTTCCAGCAGTTTTTCGTCGTAAACCACCAGACGACCCGTGCGTTTGTTTCTCATGTGCATGCGATTCTCCCAACTGGAATACTGATTCTGGTCTGATTGACTGCAAAGACTCACAGTTTTTTGAGCATCGCTCGTCCCAGCCCCGATCTCTCTGCCAATAGCACCCAGTGCATGGCATGTCAGAGCTTATCCCAACGATAGATTCTCCGCAATCAAAAACAAAGTTCTTGTTGGTCGGGCCAAGAACAACAACTGCTGGCGTTCCAAGCAGTCCAGCCACATGAACCATGCCGCTGTCATTGCCATACAGGATTGTCGCACTGCCAATCAGTTCAATCACTTCTTTGATTGGCATATCCCAAAGAAACCTGTCCGCAGGAATCTTCTCAACAAGTTCTTTACCTCTACCGGAGCCTATGGTTGCCACTACATAGCCCGCATCTGTCAACAGATTTGACAGATCTGTCCATCTGTCGGCGTTCCAAGATCGAACTGACCAAACACTAAGAGGGGCGATGATCGCCAGCTTCTCGGTTTTAAGGTACTCGGCCACATTTGCTGGTCTCTTGGCCGTGCAATCAGGGATCTCGTAGTAACGCTGGAGGCTTTTGATGTACCAGTTTGGTCTTGACCCGCCGACAACACCAGATTTAAGCTGTCCGCCGTAATCAAGATTTGCATTTGCAAAGAGGTCTGATTCTTGACAAATGCTGACATTAGGATGCGAAACAGCAGAGAGCCAGTCGACATGTCTTGTATGGAACGTGACATTGAAACCTTGATCTGCTATCCCGCAAGCCGCATACATTCCGCAAACAGCATCCCCGATACCCAACGCAGAGTTGTAGAACGTGATGTCCTTCGTCTTCTTTGGCGGATCGCGTGGATCGTCCTCATACTCTACGAAGTATCCAAACTCAAGTAAGGATCTATCGTAAGCATGAAGCTTGCTGGTTTGGGTGTTGCGTATATAAAGCATAAAAAGGGAGGAGGCCGAAGCCTCCCCCAATCCCTCGGCAACTGCTTAGGCTTTGGAAACCAGAGCGTTGACCAATGCTTCAGGCTTGGTTACTTTGTAGCCGTACACATTCAAACCACGGACGATATTACCGAAAGTGGATTGAGCGCGGATGGTTTCGACGTTTGCCATTTGTGAAGCGAAAGAGATCGCGTCGCGAGTACCGGCAAGGATGTTCCAGCCAGCAACGTCAACAGCAGTGCCTGTACCGCCGGTAGCTGAGTCGGAACCCAGATCGGTGGCTGTTGGCAGGTTGTTGGAGACGTACAGGGTGAAGCGGTCGATCATGCCCAACTTGCCGTTACGCAAGGGAGACTGGCTGTCGCCGGTCAAGTACGCTTGCTTCAGGTCAGAGTTCTTGATCATCGCGGCCATCCAAGAAGGAATGACCAACCAACGACCAGTCTCAGGGACGTTCTGCTCATCCAACACTTGGCCCATGTCCAAAATCAAGTCCAACACGTTGGTCTTGCTGATGGCACGAGTAGCGTAGGTTGCGCCCAAGTTGATGTTGCCGGAGATAGCGCCAGCAGATGCGCCTTTGTTGGCGGTTGCCGCGCCAGCCTTCACACCATTCAACACATCTGCGTCGATGGTGATCTTCATTTGCTCGCTGGCATCGTTGGTGAACATGTCCATCAACTTAACGTCGGCTTGAACGGCATCCACATCATCCAACACCACGGAGAAGTATTGACCTTGGTCAATGTTCAATTCCAAAGGAGTAGAAGTTGGGACTTCGTTTGTCAGGTTCATACCTTTTGTGTATGAACGGATAGTGATGGTGGGGATTGAACGGATATAGACTTTATCGCCTTGACCCTTGATCTCGCCTTCCCAATCGTTGTTGGTGATCTCTGCAAGAACAGTGCTCTTGTAGAACTTAGCTTGCAACTTACCAGACCAAACTTCAGGGATGAACTTGGTTGTACTGGCAGTTGAATACTGAGGATATGCACCAGAGATAAGCGCTGATGGTGCGCCGGATACGCCTAAAGACATGATATTTCCTTAAAAAAAGATTGATTTGTTTGGGTCATCGAATACGACCCTCGACTGACGCTGATGCAATATCAGCTTCAATGGCAATTGCGTCTGCATCTGAAATAGATCCTCGTCTCACTCTGTCGTAGAAATTTGTAATTTCTGCGCGAGTCCAAATCTTCTTCGCTTGCGGTGTCGATGGAGCTTGGTTTGTAGAGGGGACGATTTGCTGTTCCAATGATGCGGCGCTTTTTGCCGCCCACGTTTGTGACATCTTCTTGTACGTGTTGAAGAACTTTGCCGCACGGACTGGATCACGCGACTGTTCTGCTCTGCCGAGAAGCGCCTGTCTGGTTTCTCCTGTTAGGTCATCAACTTCATCCAACCAATTTAAAAAATTGGTGTCTGCGTTGAGGGCCTCCCAGTCGGGAACCATTTCAGTCAATGATCTAAAGAAGCTATCTTGAACGACGTGTGATTGAACAGATTTAACTGAATCAATTTCGGATCTGAGTTTTGCGATCATCGCATCCTTAGAGGCCAGTTCTTCTCTGGCAACTCGACGGGCTACGTCAATCAAACCCTCACCGTATTGCTCAATCTCCTCTGGCTTCACCAGTAGTTCAGGAGGTTTTGCATTCTTCATCTCTTCGAGTTGATCCTCTAGAGATTGAAGACGGCTCTTCAAATCTTTATTCTCATGTGCAAAGCGCGGAACTTCTGCGTTGTACTTCCCTTGTAAAACCTTGAATCGGTGTTCCCAGCTTTCCTCTTGAGGAGGCGTGGAGTCGGTAGGAGGTTGGGGAGCAGGAGTCTCAATCGATTCAGCGGGTGGCTGAGGATTTTGAACTTCCATCTGGTTCTGCTTTGACAAACTTTCCAAAATTTCATCTGCCCGCTTTTCAGCGTCGATGACAGCACGAGGCAATGTAGACATCTTTTCTCCGTGAGCCGAGACAGTCACATTCGAGTCTTGCGGTATTCGAGTGATTTGTTCGGTGTTCAACGGTTGCTGGGATAGGCCAGCACCTGTTGCGGCAATATGCCGCTAGACAGTCTTTCGACCATCTACCGCAATTTTCGGATTACCTCTTCGGCATCCTTTGATTTTTCTAAAAACTCACTGACAGCCTGCGCCGCTCCTTGTTGCCAACGACAGAGGACTTCGTCCTTTGTACTGGCACTGTCTCGGTACAGGTCTTGTAGTGAGGCCTCCATCCATTGAAGGATGGTCTCAAACTGGTTGTTGCCCTTGAGCGATGCAAGGGCGTTAAGAACTTGAATGCTTGGCTTTTGAAGCATTACCTGCTTTGCCAAAGTTTATTGAAATCAGCCGCGCCTTTTTTACCTGCATTGTCTTTGATTTTCTTTTTATCTTCGATCATCTTCTCGATGTCTTTTACAGACTGACCGGCTTGGTTAGAGCGAGCGATGGTTGATTTTTTCTTTTTCTTGACGGTCTTCGGGGTGTTGCTAGAACGAACAAGAGAAGGTGGGTTAGAAGCATTTGCGTCTGGCGCATTTGCGGCAGAAGCATTTGCGGCTGGCGCAGGGGCTAGAGCTTGTACAACAGTATTTGGTTGCACTACAGCGGCAGACTCTGGTTCTTTCTTTACCATGTAGTCTTCTATCTTGCGGCGAGGCTCTTCTGCTTTTGCTTCTACCTTTGACTCTGCTTTTGTCTCGGCCTTCTTCTCAAAATCCATACCGCCGGACATGGCTTGCTTCTTCGCAACATCAGAGTCCTTCATGCCTGAGTTGCCAGTGATGTTGGAAGGAGAGGACTCGGGGGCTTTGTCTCTTGAGAAGAAAGAGCGGACAGATTCAACAGCAGATTTCAGGCGGTTCAGATTTTCTTCCCCTGCTTTCATTCGGCGATCGTAACTGCCGGGATCTACTTTCCCAGTACGTGGATCGGTATCTCCGATCTCGTCGTCAGAGCGAGTGCGAACAGATCCGCCGTCAGCGAACTTGCGAACAACAGGCTTGGGGGCTTTGGGCATGTTGTTGTTGGCCGCACTGATCTTGCTGTGCAAGCTGGACATGCCAACTTTTAATTTGGCGTGTGTGGTCGAGGGGCCAGTAGGTGAGCTTGACTTTGCATAGCTCTTGTTTTGCCAATCTGGTTTCATTTCTTTTCCTTCAGCTTGTTGATTTGTTCTTTGATCTTGGCGACCAAAGCCTTGGCTCGCTCAATAATCTGGGCAATCATTTTCCACCCTTCATACACTTGCCCATAGCCATGCATTTCTTGGGCATTGGGCAACCAGCGCATGGCTTGAATGCCTTGCCGCCGTTCGCCATCTTCATGCCGTATTCTTTGGCTTCGGCCATCATGATTTTCTTACTAGCACCACCCTTCTTCAGAGCGGCCATTTCTTTCTTGGCGTGACCCTTGCCTTCTTCTTTCTTGGCTTTACCACCGTTGGCGTAGCCTGCGGGGATCATGCCCTTCTTGGCTGTTTTCTTCATCATGCTGATACTCCTTGTTGGGGTTGTACGGTATTCATGGGTGGAGGCGCTTGGTCTCCGGCAGGGTTTGTCGCCTCTGGTGCGGCAATCTGTTGTGGCATTGCGGCTTGAAGCTGTTGCATTGCCATCTCGATCTGTTCTTTTTTGAACTTCATCATCTCTGTCGACGGAACCAATCTGTCGGTGTCCATCTGGAGACCCATTGCGGTTTCCCTCAAAAGGTATGCCGCTCCCTCTGGGCCGACGATTTGCAGAGCGATCTGGTTGCTCAGGATCAGATTCAGGAATTCGTTGCGACGAACTTGGATCTGTTCCTTGGCGATTAATCCCATTGCGCCTTTGGCGATCACCCGGAAGTCACCCTTGATGTAGGGGTCTGGGTTGTAGATCATGTTGTGAACGTAGAAGCGGTTCACGACCATCGTGACCACATCGTCGATGGTTCCGACGGCGGTCTTGATTCCCTTGGCGGCGTTGTCCATCAGCATGGAAAGGCCAGAGGCTGTGCGGCCAGCGCCACTTGCACCAGAGCCAGATCCGTAGATGTAGTTCGGGATGCCGGTCACTTCATCTGCTTGCTTGGCAAACTGGTTGTAGATGCCCATCAGTTCAGCGGCCTTCATCTCAGGCTGGAAGAACCTAACGCCAGCTTGACCGCCGCCTGTTTTGTCAGAGGTGGTTTGCCAGATCTTCCAAGGATACATCTGGGTGATGTCTTCTCCGTCGGCCAATCTGTCCACAGACACTTCTACCTGTGGGCCAGAGCCGATGCCCATGTTGTTCGCCAAAGAACGTGCGGCCGCATTGCACATGATCTGCACGTCGCGCATATTCTCCGGAAGAGCAGAACCCCAGAACGCTCCGGGGATAGATCTCCATGAGGCGATCTCGTAGGGGCGCTCACCCAGTGGATCTGGGTTGATCACAACCTTGATGGTGAAGCTGGCAACTTGCCAAGCATTGATTTCGTAGACCTTGTTGGGTTCTACGTCTTTCATGCCCCACTGAATCAAGAGGTCACCCATCACAGGCCCCCAGAATTCCAGTGCTTCGATCAGGTGATCGTTGTGCATCTGGGAATTCGTCTTGCCCTCGAGGTCATCTCTCTGTTGGTCGCCGAACTCGTTGTATCGGTAGCCAGCCTTTCCGTAGCGGATGATGACTTGATCGATGTCGTCGTCGGAGTAGCCGGGAACGCCCTTGAGAGATTCCAACGTCTTGGCGGACAGGCGGTGTCTTTGAATCAGGAAGCCATCATCCACGCCCATTGAGTTGGCGCTTGGGAAGATGTCGTATGGAGAAACCCGAGAGACCTCACGCACCATGTCGTTGACGACAACGGGTGTGAAGTTTGGCCCCCACTGGAGTTGCTTTTTGCGGCGAACGCTTGGCCCCTTGAGGATGGCGGTCGGGAAGGTGACGAAGTCGTCGATGAAGTCCTGCATGGCAGGTTTGAACTTGCCGGTATCCAGCTGGTCTTGGATAACCTGAGCCATTCTTTCTGCGGTGGCCTTGGCTTCTTCCTTGACCCGCAAAGAAATCATGTCGTGGACTTCGTTCATCCGCTTGCGGAAGGTCTCTGGGTGGAGTTCTTGTCCGGCCAAGACGTAGTCTTCAGCTTCTGTTCTGACCAAATCAATGATCGACAGACGAACTTCAGGGGGAATCTGGGGTTCTTGTGCGGGAACGAGGTCAAAAGGACGGGGTGCTTGGAGCATTACGTCCTGAATCCACGACTTGGCGGCGGCGCACTTCACGTCTGTCAGCATCATGAAGATGTCCGACCCGCCAGTTTCGGCGATGTCGATGGCTTTATCAGGGTCGTATTCACCACGGCGCTGGCGTTCGCACTGAAGTAAGCGCTCAGTGATGTCCTGCTTTGCCATCTTCGCTTGAGTCCAGCAGGAGTTGATGTGTCCAGAGATGCCAAGCGCGATCAGGTCGGAGTTGTCCACGCCTTGTGCTTGGACGGCGCTGATGTCTGCTTCGACTGGCGCGACTGCCTGATACACCTGTGTCATGGTTTATTCCTCATGCCCATGCTTTGCTGGACGCTTTTTTAACTGGTCTTGCTCTCACCTCAACTCTGCCGCTTCGTGCCGCTAGGCAGAGGTACTGGAGGGCATCGTGTGGGTGACTGTATCTGTCTTTGACTGGTCTGTCGCGGTATCTTTCTCCGGCGACTTTGAGTCTTTCATACCGGAAGCCACCAAGGAAACCCTTGCGTAGTTGGCGGCAGTTTGGCGAGAGAAGAAATCCCGGTTCTCCCCCAGCCAACTTGTTGAGGAAGTACGCAACAGATTCTCTGCGTGGTATGAAATCATTTGTACTGGCTGGCTCACTTGCAATCCCCGCTTCTAGGAGTTCTTGGTAGCAGGTTCTCTCATCCGCTTGTGAGCGATGGGTTCCTGCTGGGTCACCAGCGGAGATGAATCTCATGCCGGAGTAGGTGGTCATCAAAGCGGGTTTGACGATCTCCTGAGCGAACTGTCTGATGCCCATGTCTTCGGCCACGAATTCCTCAAGGATGACGAGTTGTCCTCTTGAAGTTATCTGTCCGACGATGCAGGCGGGGGTGAGTCCAAAGTCCCAGCCGAGGTAGAGTGGAAGTCCTCTGTTGACTTCGATCTCTTCTTCGGCGGTGTGAATTCTGTCGTTGTATTCTGGGTAGACGGGTTTGCCGTCAGCGGTTGTTCCGTACTGGCCGAGGACAAAGACTTTGATCCAGTCGTCCGTCTTGCCTTTGACCATCTTCAGGTAATACTCATACCCTTGAGGAAGATTGAACACATTCTCCGCTTCTGGATTCGGGTCATACCGGACATCATCGCCTTCTTGGATACGAATGAGACCACCCGGTTGGTTAAAGAATTCCCATCCTTGGGGGGTGTCTTCTTCTGCAATCTTGTAATACCAGTGATCGTCGTCAGGCGGGTTGGTATCGAGGATGACGCACGGATGTACGGGGCCGCCGCCGTGAGTCTTCGCGGGGTAACGACCGATACGTTGAGTGACCATGTTGAAGACTTCATGCGGAACCTCTGAGGCTTCATTGATCCATGCTCCGGTGAGTTCAAGGGATCGCAGTTTGCCGGTTTCGGAGGCTTTATCTAAAGCGATGAAGATGACTTCGAGGTCGAGTCCGTTGCCGTCACCACAATCTTTGATCTTCATGTGGGCGGTGATCGGTGCATCCCACCTGATGGGAGCCAGTTCGTCATTGAACCAAGTCTGCCAAGTCTTGATTGTGGTGGACTTGAGTTCGGGGTAGGTGTTCCGGATGACTGCCCATCTTGCTTTTCTCCAACCATTGTGTGGAGTTTGCTTGAGGGAGTGCTTGACGATTTCCATACAACAGGTTGAGGATTTTCCGGAGCCTACTGGCCCTTTGATTCCTCGGACATCGGCCATAGAGTTGTGGAACTCAGCGGCCACTTGTCCGGGCGGGTTGTATTGGATGACAGTCATTCAGGCTTTGCGAAGGTTGTACCAATCATGAATGTAACATTCTTCGCATCTGTCTCATGCTTGACGGACGCGAGGTTCGGCAAAGTCTTGTCGAGAAGCATCTCAACGGCTTTAAGCCGAGTGGCCGTCATCTTCGGGCCAGTTGTTTTTCCGAGGGCGAGGTCTTCGAGAACCTGAACCAGCTTGCTTACTTGAATTCTTTCGCGGACAGCAGTGGCGTGTTCTTCCCGAAGTTGCTCCCGACGAGCGCTTACCGCTTCAGTAGATTTTTTTGTTGCCATGTGTTCCCTTGTAGGTTGTTGGTAGCTTGCTCACATAAAGCAGTGTTCGTTAGCTGTGCATACGATGGCGCTCCAAATCGGCGCTAACCCGATCGACATACTACCAACACGGCTGGAGACTGTCAGGCTCAACAGACGATCTTACGGTAGTCCGACAGACAAGAACCCTTTTAACTGTTCAATCCCCATGCGTGTAGGCTGTTGGTCGGTCTGACAACCCAGACAGTCGGCGATTGCAGGACTCAATGCCTTGCCATAGCGAACCAACACGAATGAGGACTGGTTGGATTCACCAGCTTTAAAAGTGACAATCCTCATACATCTTGAGATGGTTTGTCCATCATTGGCATGGAATATACCTACTTGATCCGCAATATGCAACACCCTTTCCAACGATTCCTGTAATCAGAACTGATCTCAGACCCTCCCTCCAGTAGAGTGGGTTATTGGGTTTATGGGTTTATGGGTTGCATCCTGTTTTCAGCTCTGATTTCAGAACTGATTTCAGAGAAATTGAGTATTTTGTAGAAAAATTTAGTAGCGGTGTTTGTATAGACCCCGTGGTTTTTGAGAGATGTGTAAGAAAAATGGACTTGTTCTTGTGTGGTACCCATAAGTAGAGGCTCAGGACGCACGTCACGCGACGCACGGCCACGCCACCCCGTCACCCGTCATAGCACCCGCACCGCACTCCGCGCCCGCACAGTCCCTATGGGACAGAGATCGACAGATTCTGTAGCTGAACTGCCAAATAAACGGTGATTTATCCCTCTTTAGAGGGTAATGGGGTGATGATGGGATGGATGGCATGGGGTAAATGTACGTATTTCCTACGGAAACGTGCGTGATTTACTGAAATCTGTTTTCCCCATATCCAAAAATTCAATTGTTTCAACACCTTGCATAATGCGTATGTTGACTATCCCTACCTATTTATCCCTTATATGAAACCCTGTAAGGGTCGTGTGTGGGATGTCGTGCCAAGGGCTTTTCCGGCTTAACCTTGGCTGTAACCCCAAAACAACACCTATTTTCAACTTTTTTACGTAGTAATAGGGGCCAAATCGAAAAAAGTACTTGACACTGCATCAACTTTCTGTTCAACTTCAAATCGTCAATTCGGCAACAAACCGAAAGCAGACTCAGTAAGTGCTAAAGCACTGTGTGGCAGATAGGTGAAGCTCCTCGAGGCAGTATTCGAGAAGGGGCTAAGCAAAACCACAAAGTGACGCATCGAACAAGTCTCTTGACCCCAACGGCGGGATGTAGCGTCGGACTCCGGAGGAGTTGTAGCACGGTGTGAACCGTCCATCAAACAACACCGAAGGGTTGGTTCAAGGCTTTAGCCTTGTGTCCTAGAGGACTCGACTTCATGTGGTTAGCTCCTCCTAAGGGAGAGATTGCATCGAGCATCGAGATAAACACAGACTTTAGTCTGTCAACACTCAACAGAGTTTCAACGGTATGGCAGTCTCTGACTGCTATGCACTGGACGCTCTGTCCAATCTTTAGAGGCTCTGCCTCTATTTCGCAACTCATCGCATTCGAAAGGAAATCCCATGCGTGACTCTCTCCTGACTCGCTCCAAACCCGAAATCCTCTGGATTTTCCGCACACTGAACGGTGGAACCGTAGGGTTCGATTTTGAACCGATCAAGACTCCC
>Ga0208975_1000540_pt1 | contig 17900 bp, 28 predicted proteins | sample GreLakmeER78MSRF_FD_187700 | JGI IMG/M metagenome (GOLD analysis project Ga0208975, IMG submission 187700) | Freshwater lentic microbial communities from great Laurentian Lakes, MI, USA - Great Lakes metaG ER78MSRF (SPAdes) | ecosystem: Environmental > Aquatic > Freshwater > Lake | place: Great... | reverse complement strand
GGCGCCAATGACTGACTCAGGGCCGCGCAAATAGATGGGCACCTGGCTTGCATACTCGCGCACGCTCGTCATCATCATCCGCAAGCACTTGCCCTTGACGGTGGCAACAGCGATGGGAGAGATCAATCCTTGGCCCCGACATTGATCGTGATCAGAGAACCCATACCGGCAGACCCGGCATCATTGCCGCTGTATTCTTCGCCCTCTTCCTCATCTTCGCCCTCTTCGCTCCCAGCAACCCAGGCGTCACAAGTACGGCTGGCGGCACACTTAAAGTCAAAGATCTCGCAGTACCCAAGGTCACCGGCATCGATCATGGCCCAAGGGTCACCCTCGTCACCAATACCCGTGGCGATGCACTTGAGCATCGATTCATCTTGGTTGAATGCGGAGCAGTTACCGCATCGACTTGTCTTGGCGTCCTTGATGCTGACTTCCCACTCGTCAGCCTTTTCCTTCCAAAAACCAGTGTTGGGCAGTGCTGGGTTCTCTGGGCCGTAGGCAGCAGAGTCGATGGCCTTGCCACGGTTCTTGAGGTTCACCGTGATGTCTTGAGTGGCCGTGGGGCACTTGTCCCCGGCGCCCTTCATCATCTGCTCGGCTGCACGTTCATAGTCTTTAGTTGCCATAGTCGTTCACCATTTCACTTTGTTTGCCCAGTAGGCCGCGCTCATCTTGCCCTTGGCAATGTTTTGCGCGTGCCTGGCCTTGAATGCCTCATTCCTCTTGGACCCGTCAGGGGAACCAGAAACACCCTGCTGCCCAAACCTGATGAGCTTGACCTCGTCCCCAGACTTTGCCAGCACCGCATGACTCTTTGTCTTGTGACCCGGCGTGCGCTTGGGGGAGTTGTAGTCTGAGAACGTCTCAGATCCGCGCTTGATCATTTCTTCTTTGCGGCCTTGGCCGTCTTGGCTGACTGCTTAAACGCTTTGGCAGTGGGGGCGCCGGGCGAGCCGGGTTTGCGCATCTTCTCTTTGGAACCGGCGGCGATGCGCTCACGCTTGGCCGCGATGTTTGAGTACAAACCGGGTTTCATTTCATCCCCCTGGTCTTCATGTTGGTGGCGGTACGCTGGCCGCGCATAGGCATCTTGGCCTCGGACATGGCAATGGCAATGGCTTGCTTGGGGTTCTTCACCACTTTGCCGCCCTTGCCAGAGTGCAGCGTTCCAGACTTGAATTCACCCATCACCTTGCCAACTTTCTTTTGCGCTTTGGTCATCTTCATGCTTGCTGCTCCTATGAATTCCCCAATTATGCAACCCTGGGCAGGTTCCTGCGCAATGGCTGTGACCACTTCCCAGACATACTCGACCCATACATCCCGACAACAGCGTCACTTGCAAACGTCAAACAAAACGCATCGGCCCGGTCAGGGGACGGCAGGCCGCGCTTCCTGATCTCATCTTTCCCCTCAATCTGGATCTTGCCCGAGCTTGTGAATGAGTAGCGCACTGTCGCCAGTTCAGCGATCAAAGCCTCATCCCTTGGCATCCGACAGTCACGCGCCTCAAGCCATGCCTTGGCCTTGTGCCACAACTCAGCCTTGAGGTTTCTGTACGTCTGGCCCATGGCGGGGCTTTCCGACACATTGATCCCGCGAGCAGGCAGACCCAGCTCACGCAGCCGGTCAACCACTCCAGCGCCCAAGCCAATCGAGTCCACCAAGATCTCTGCTGGCCTGGAGCTTGGCATAAGCACTTCCCACTCAGCGACAACGGCACCCGTGAGCTGCATTAAATCGAGGTTCTTCCACGTCCTGATGGGTTCAGTGACGGCATTGCCCTGTCTCTTACACAGGGCTGACTTGTCAGAACCAAACCTGGCAACGTCCAAGCCCCACACCATCCTGGCGTGTTGGCTGGCCTCAACGTCCCGGTTGGAGGCCATCTCCAGCAGTTCCATGGGGATCACCGTGTCATCGTCACTGCGTGGGAATTCACCCAAAACCCTGATGCGGTAAGCGTTGGACTCTTCACCGTAACGCGCCTTCATCTCCTCAATGTATTCCTGGCTGACTTGAGGTGAGTCAGCGCACGCTACCTTCATGGTCACCCAGTCATGGGCAAGCCGGTTGTGGGTGTCGTAGAAAAATCCACTGGACCTCACCGGGTTACCCAGCAGCAAGGTGACGGCATTGTGTCCCGACATGGACCCGCCGGCAGCCTCGAATACCTGTTCGGGTATACCCGATGCCTCATCCCCAACAAGCATCACGTTGTCGCTGTGCACGCCCTGGAGGGCTTCGGGCTGCTCGGCCCTTGATGTCCTGGCTGAGATGAACGCTTCGGTGGCGGCATCCTTGACCTCGATGCGGTCCTGCTTGACCTCGAGCTGATCCTGTAAGAGTTGCGGCATGGCCTTGATCCAGCGCTTGAGTTCCGCAAAGAGTGCGTCATAGAGCTGGCTGCTGGTGGGGGCCGTGACCACAATCTTGACGGGGAACCGTAAATGCAAATACCAAAGCATGGCCCAGGCACCAGCGGTTGATTTGCCAACGCCGTGCCCAGACCTGACGGAGATGCGGCGGTTGCCCTTGGCAATGTGCATCAAGAATTCTGCTTGCCAAGGGTCAGGGGTCACGCCCAGCACTTCTTGCACAAACCTTACAGGGTTGTTCTTGTAGAGTCTTACGAATTCGACAAACGGGTTCTGGGTGGGGTCCAGCGTTGTCTCCACTTTTTTTATTTTTTTTGGGAGAGTGACGGTGATGGGGTCGGGGGTAGGGGGGTGGGTCATGGTCGGTGTTTCTCAAGGTGCTGCATCAGCCTGCCCCCAGCCGCGAGCGCAAGGGGGGGGTCGGCGCGGCCAGCAGGCCAGGGCCGGCGCCAGCGCCAGCACCGGCGCGGCCAGTAGCCTGTGCGCAACTTGCACGCGCCTGTGAATTGCTGGTTAGTGACTGCTTGCGTGCAGTGCCGCATGTACGCTGGAATCGACTGATCGTTATCAAAAGCCTAATCGCTACATTGTCCATTATGTTAAGTTATTACGGGCATACGACAGTGCTTATGCACAGATATGTCCATTATCCACAGGCAATCCCCTCTGATCTGTGGATAAGTGGTCACTTATTTGTCCTGCCCTGTGGATAACTCGACCTCGATCACCTCGGCATGGCGCAGCGCGTCCATGCGCATCGAGTGAATGTTGACCTGGACCTGTGCCTGTTTGGCCCCATAAACGCTCGGTTTCCACTTCTCAGCCAGCCACTGGCGCGTTTGGATGCGGACGCGAGCGTGCGCGGCGTGCTCGGGATCGGTGTTGTCGGCTATCGCCAGCGTCTCACAAGCCAACTCATCGGCTGCTTTTGCACGCGCACGGGCGATCATATCAGGACGATCCTGATCTTCGATCCACGTCTCTAACGCCTTGCGCCCAATGCCCAGCTCGATGCAAATCACCGACATTGGTTTGCCAGCCTCGACCATTGCAAAGATCATCTCTTCTGGCAGCTCCTCCAGCAAAGCAATGTCACGTCTAAATTTCGGTCTTCCAGGCATGTTTTTAGCCCTTTCCAGAGGTTTTAACGCGCTCAAGTACCCAGCCCCAGCATTTGGCACAAAGTGCCTTAAATCGATTGATTGTGTCCATGCTTGAATTTCTCCGCTGTTTCACTGTCGAACATTTTAGGGTTCTTCGATGGTTGCGAGAGATCCAGATCATTGACAAAGTCATCAAAGCCTGTTTCTCCACCGATCTTGACCACCACCGGGTCAAACCTAGCGTACCTGATCTTGGCCTCGACCACTGCCTGGTTGATCTCGGCCTCAATCAGCAGCTCGATCTCCTCCATGCACCAGACGTGCTGCCCGGTAACGTCTGGCCGGTTTTCGCGGTACCAAGTTGCATCTTGCTTGGTGGCGACCACCACCATCAGCTTCCCATCTTTCCCAACATGCTCCACCGCGCCCACGGCTGGCCGCACAGGCACCGCGTTCTGAAATGCCCATGCCTCGAGCGCCTGGTAAGCCCTGACCATCCCGGCTGCTGACTTCTCGAGCTTCTCGCTATCCCTGGCCTGACAAGCAGACCAGACTCGCTGCTGTTGTTGCCAGAATTTCTCTCGAAACGCTGGATCAACTAAAGTACACAATCTGTCAGTCCCCCATTTTTGATCCTGATCCACCTTAATGCGATCAATCTCAGCCAGCCATGATGCCTGCCTGATCTCAAAATCTGTTGCCGGGAAATCTGGCTTAACGCCACGGCTGGGTATGCGACTTTTGACCTGACCCACTTGGTTCTGTTTTGCGTTCATCTTTTGCCTCCAATCCATTAATCATCAAATCAATAATTACTACACCACAAACACCACACTACACACCACACTACAAACAACCCCTTACAGGGGTGTTTGTAGTGTTTGTAGTATGTGTAGCACTACAGCTGCACTACATCTGTGGTGTTTGTAGTATTTGTAGTGGATAACATTGTTAACCATTGCATGACTCACTCATCAACCAATGCGGCCATTTTCCCTGCCTTGAGCAGTGCCTCTGCCTCAAATCCAGTTGTCACGTCCTTGCGGTTGGCCCAAACGCTGCTGTTCCTGATGGTCCCAAAGCCACTCTTTATGACGTGATCCTTGGCCCTTAACCAGTACGTTGCCAGGTCTTTTGCGGACACATCTGACCCGATCATGGCCGTGAATTCGGCCTTCCACTGGTCCAAAGTGATGGTGTTTTTGCGTCCCTCTGGAGTGTCCATAATGGAGCCAAAGGTTTTAATTGCAACATTCAGTGACTTCTCGGCAATCTTCTGTTTTGCCCCAATTGGTTTGCCCTTTTGTGGCTTATTTTCTTCGGTCTTGTCCTTCGTGTCGCCAACCTCTGATGCCTCAATCACTAGACTGGAACCGTTTTCCAGGCCCAGCTCAGACCTGTCAATGTCCACCGTGATGGCCTCAAACCCGTACCTTTCACCTTGCTCGCCGTCCTTCTGTTTGGACAGAAATATCTGCCCTTTCATGGAGTCTGTGAACCTCAAGATCTCCATTTGCGTGTCCACGGCGGCCAGGAGTGAGCTATGCCCACGCAGACCCTTACTAGTGTCCTTGCCTGCATGATGCAGCAACATGAGTGAGCACTTGTAGCGGTTCTGGATCTTGCCCAATGACTGGATATAGACCCCCATATCATCCGAATTATTTTCATTTCCACCGCCAAATGACCGTGCCAGCGTGTCGATCACGATCATGCGCAGTTGAACGCCGATCAACTGCACCAGCTCATCGATTGCCACAATCAGGTTAGTGAAGTCATCCGCACTGGATCTGAGGTTGATCATGGAGCGCACAACATAGAGCTGGGCCGAGTCAGGGGTCTTGTGGTGCTGCTTGATGGCGGCGATCCTGGCACCTATTCCCCCGTACCCTTCGCCTGCGATGTACAAGACTGGCCCGCTGCCGTTGATCTCTTTGCCCATCCAAGGTCTGCCACTGGCGATGCACTCAGCAATGGACATTGCATGGAATGACTTGAATGAGGCTGGCGGCCCAAAGAGGGCAACCAAGGACTGATCGGGGATCACGTCTTGTATTAACCACTTAATGGGTTCATCCTTGACTGACTGCCAGCTTTCGATCTTGAATGGCTTGTAGGTCTTGTCTGTTTCTTGGTGGACGTTGCCTGGGGCGGTTGCGTTTGTTGCGTTTATTGCGTTTGGTGTTGACCCACTCAATCTTTCCGGGGTTGTTACGTCATCTTCATGGCGTATCAATGGACTTAGTTTTGCCAGCTCCACCAGTGCCTGCCTGGTGCCTCCCAGGACATTGACCCACTCCCAGGCATCATCTGTCAACCCTTCCACTGGCAGGTCCAAGATCCTGAGTGACTTCACCACAGGGATCAGTGCCGCTGCCACCTTGCCTGCGTACATCCAACCCGCCAGGTCGTTGTCTGGGACCATGATGACCACTGCCCCGGCAAAGTACTGGGTTATCTCTTCGGGCCATGACCCTGACCCAGCGTGAGCACTAGTGGCGATGACTCCAATCGATACCAGGGCATCGGCTGCCTTCTCGCCCTCAGTCAGGAATATGGTGCGGCCTGCAGTTTTTGCAGACAACAACTCGGGGAACCTGTACGGCACCAGGCGCGTGTCTTTGAACCCTGGAAACTTAGCAATAGTCCCATCTGGCTGCTTGACGCAACGCATCTGGCGGTAGTCTTTGCCCTTGGCACTTTGAGTCTTGAATCTTTGCTTCACGAACAGGGGTTCACCGTCCTCGTCCACATAGACCCATTCGTGCTCGAGTACTTGCGGCGTGAGTGCTGGCAGTGGCTTAATGTTTGCCAATGGATCGCGTTTCTCGATCTCTGGCAGCAGGCCGTAATTCCTTATTGCGTGAAACAGCTCATGCTGATCGCAGCCAGAGTGGCACTTGAACAGCGGTTTGCCGTCCTCGCCATCACTGATTGAGAGGCTCGGGTTCTTGTCTCCATGCCCTTGTCCATGCCCTGGCAGTGGGCAACTTGCCAACCATCCTTTGCCAACTCTCTTCGCGTTGCCAAGCGCCTTTGCTATTTGTTCGGCTTGCATTTTTATCCTAAATGTCTTTGTTTAATAATTTGAAGGCGGTTGCTGCACAAAGTGGTACTTGTCCATTTCCAATGGCTTTAAGTCTGTCCACCCTAGCGGCCACCCCATCATCCATTCCGAGAAAACTGGAGGCATAAGTTGACCAGTCATCAGTTTGAACGCACCACTTAGCCTCGCTCCAAACTTTGTTCCCGATGTTTTGCTTGTCCTTACAAAGCGCCCGTTTTGGCAGGTTGTCGTCCCCATTGACGGGGCCATATAGTCGGTTGCCACTGGAGTTGGCAACGATCCAGATTCGTTCTCGTCTATGAGGTGCGCCAACGTCTGCTGCTCCCAGCACTCCCCATCTCGCATCAAACCCCATTGCGGCCAAGTCTCCAAGAACATCTCCAAGCCCCCGAGAAGTGAGCATTGGTGAGTTCTCCACAAAGACGAATTTGGGTCGTACTTCACGAATGACCCTCGCCATTTCTTGCCACATTCCACTTCGTTCTCCATTAATGCCAGCCCCCCCCCCCGCAGCGCTAATGTCTTGGCATGGAAACCCGCCAGATACAACGTCAACAATTCCTGCCCACGGTCTTGCGTCAAAGGTTTGTATGTCATCCCAAATCGGGAAAGGCGGGAGAAGTCCATCATTTTGTCGGGCGCACAAAACGCTTGCTGGGTAAGGTTCCCACTCGACTGCGCAGACAGTTCGCCATCCAAGCAAATGTCCTCCGAGAATTCCTCCACCAGCGCCCGCGAATAAAGCCAGCTCATTCATTTCCTCTCTTCTCCATTTTTTTAATTCTTTGCTCCAATTCGTACACCCGCCGGGCCAACATGAGCACCAGCAGTTGCCAGAATTCTTGCTTCGTTTCCATGAGGGAAAAAAAAGCCGGGGACAAAGCCCCGGCCCTTAATTCGTTACGTCTTAGAACAAATCCTCGTCAGAGTGAACGGGGATGGGTGCGGCGTGTTGCTTGGCCGCGGGAGCTGCTGGTGCCGGTACTGGCGCAGGGAAAGGGTCAAACTCGTCAATGGGCGGTGTCTGCGCGTCCATGCCTGCAGGCCGTGCGATCCAACCCGTTAAGTTAAATGCAGGGATGCGGGTTGTGCCCTTGCCGATCTTCTCCATGCGGCTGCCTGTGTACTCGATCACCGGGAGCTTGTCAGGGTTTGCAGCACGCTGCTCAGAGCACTGCTTGTAGAGCTGCTCCAGGCCCATGTTGGGGCCAACGCCATTGCTGGACCACTCGACAGTTCCCAGTGCCTTGGAATAAAACACGATGGAGAACCCGCGCTTGTGGTTTGCAGTGGGCTGCGGACCCTTCTTGCCCAGGGCTGCATCAGGCTGCCAGTCCCTGACTCCAACGCCCAGCTCGAGCCAGCCAGTTGTGACGTTGTCAATGTCAAAGACCACTTTGCCAAGTTGGATCTCTCCATCTTGATTGGTCCAAGCATTGGCCTGGGGGGAGAAACGTATGTAGTTGCCGGAGCCACTACCAGAGGACAGATTTAGCATTTTGCGTTCTCGCTTTCAAGGTTGTGTGTCATTGACACGGTTGGGGGAATGGGATTATTGGGCAATCTCTACGGCACGGCCTAGAGTCAAACCCGTGGATTCTTTTGTGGTCAGCTCATCGACCATGGCCTTCTTGTCCTTGCCCAGCAGCTTCTCGGCCACCGCAGGCGTCACCATCTCTGTCAGGACCAGTTTGGATTTATCAAGACCAGCGTCAGTGAGCGCTTGCAAGGCGGCATCTTCATTGGTCCATTTGCGCGTTGCACGCTTTGGCACCATCTGCCAGCCATGGATTGACTCACCGTTCCTGATACGTTGCACGGCGTGATCTCGCACAGCGTCAATGAATTTCTCCACCACTGGCGCACGCTCCAAGAGGTCAGCAATCTGCTCAACTGAGAGCGAGACCATGACGGCCTGGATCTGTTCCTTGTCCAGGGTTCTGAGGTCTGGCTTGGCCGCGAGCACCTCAAACCCTTTACGTTGGGCAGGGCACACAACCTTGGCAGGGCAATACTGACAGGCGCCATCACTGGGGTTTGGTTGGGCGTCATCCACAGTAACCTGGACAATGGCCGGGCGCAAGGTGTTTTGATACCAGTCCCAGAGTTCTTTATACGTCATCGAGTGGCTGCGCACGTCACCATGATGGGGCTGCACAATGCGCAGCTCGATCTGTCCAGGCGGTGGGATACCGTTCTTTGCGGCTGACCTGATGGCGCCCAAGGCGTAGATCTTGAGCTGGGCAGAGTCAGCATCCACCCAGCCTTTACCGCTCTTCAAATCGCTCACAATGAGCTTGCCAGACCCCAGGCCCACAACGTCAGCAGTCCCACCCAACTTGACCTCATCAGTGTCCACAATGGTGACGTACTGCTCGACCCTGACGTGCCCCAGCTCGTCCCTGACCCGCTTGATCTCATCGAGGTGGAGCTGCGCATACTCGGCATTGGTGGCCGACATAGTGATGCCTTCCACCTCCTTGCCGACATAGTCCGCGGGGCTTGACTTGGCCTTAAAGCACAACTCGGCCAGGGCATGGATGGCGGTCCCGATCTGCGCGGCCTCGCCAGAGGGTTGTTCTGGGATGCCAACAGACAACTTGACGCTGGCCGGGCAGGCGATCCAGCGGGACGCTGCTGACGGTCTGAGTATTATTTTTTGTTCCATGATTCGCGCTCCGCATCCTGTTCGTTGATGATGATTGTGTAGATGAGCTGGCGCACCTCATTACTGACAGCGTGCCCCAGGTCCTCGGGGTTGAGCATTCGGGCCATGAGCAGCGTCTTGTCCTGGTTGGCGCGTCTGGCCTTTTCCAGTTCCTGAGTGAGCCAGACAATCTGATCCCTCATGGCTTTGCGTTCTGCGTCATCCATGCTTACGCCCCCAATGTGCAATGAGTGCAGCGTCAGCACGGCCATCGTCCTTAACGCGCTTGAAGAAATATTCGTAATTGGGAAACAGCTCCATTGCCCTGGCCCGGCTGGCATCCTTGCCAGGGCTGCGGCCAATGGCACGGGTCCAAGTGGCAGGGGCCACAAAGGTGACGGGCATCTTGAGCGCTGCCAAGATCCCCTCGATCATTCCAAATGAACGGCCAAACGAAAAGACACTCGTCACGCCCTGGCCTGCCATGGCACTCACGCGCTCGCAGTAGACGTGACAGTCTTTGCCTGCATACAGGTTCAGCAGCTCGGCTAGCTCATTTGCTGACACCTGCCGCTTGGCTTTGCCATTTCTGTCCACGGTCATCACCGGCATATCGTGGATCTGGAGAGAGTCATCTGTGAGCACCGCGATGGCGCCAGACAGACCTGGGTCGATGCCTATGTGCCTCATTGGTTGGCCTCGTCCATGGCCTTGTTGAGCACTTGCAGCCTGGCCGCTACCATGGCATCCACGACCTGATTGAGGCGCACCACAGAGGCATACAAGGGCTTGGTGCGGCCACTGAGCCACCTGCTGGCTTGGCTTTGATCGATCTCTGCGACTCGGCAAACGTCAGCCATGGAGTAGCCAGCGGCACTGGCCTTGGACATAACGTCTTTGATGGGGTTGTTGGTTGTTTTCATGGCATAGATGTTAACCACAATTTGACAACTTGTGCAAGTAGTCAAAAAAATGGGGGCCAGACAGTGATGACCGGCCCCCTAAATGGCAACTGCGCTCGGGTGGAGTGCCCGGTGCAATCAGCAGGTGTTGGCCTGCCGGGGTTGATTGTATGGGGTTAATAGTTGAGTGGATTGTGTGGGATTTGATGACTTAGTCAATGTGTGTATGATCGGCAGATCAACAAAACAACCAGGAGTATTTAAATGATCACCAAAGCAGAAACCGAAAAAATCTATGCCGATCATGGCATCGACTTGACACCAGCAGAAATCATTGAAATCACTGCTGACGCAAATGAAAATGGTGAAAAAAACCATCGCGGTTTGGATGCCCATGAATGGGTCATGCGTTGGGCCTATGGTAATTTTCTTGAAAATTTGGATTGCCCATCTTTTTCTGAGCGCCTCGAGTACGAAGATTGACCATGTACTCGGAAGATTATCAAGAATGGCGGTGGGGTCAGATCCTCACCCGCCGCGCAGACTACAACCCAGACGATCAACCCCCAACTGATGAGGAGCTTGAAGATGATGATCATTGACTTCTGCCGGGTTCCTCGGACCATGCGCGAGTGTCTCGATGAAGGGTTCACAACGCACCAGGTCTACAACGCCGTGCGCAAGAACCAACTCTCCAACGTCAACCGCAAAGATGCCTGGGGACGCACCAAGCGCGGCGCTGGACTCTTTGTTGTGCGTGATGAGTCCATGCGTCTGGATCAGCTTATCGTCTCCACCAAAGACCTTGCAACGGCCCTCGCGGCCTGGAGATAAAGATGCCACGTCCAAAGAGTGAGATCACCTCGGTGGCCGTCACGGTCAGCGCCAGGCTGATCCCGGCGCATTATGCTGAGTGGAAGCGCCTGGGCGGTGTCAACTGGCTGCGCCAGCAACTGCGCGAGTCAATTCAAAAACGTAAGGAGCAAGAAAATGAGCGCGTTTAGATTCGGTTTTTTCCTCGTCTGTTTCCTGCCCTTCATCGGGTTCCTGTGCCGAGTGGCAGTGGAGCTTTTCAAGTACGGGTACAACGCGCTATGACCGGCTGGCGCAAACAACAAATTAAGGAGTGTGAGATCAACAAAGACCATACCGCGCAAGACCTCAAAATGGTCACCCCACCACAGCGCCCGTGGGTAGATCTGACCGACACGCAAATTGAAAATGTCTATTTTCAAATGGTGCAAGAACACAGGGGCGCACCCATGCCTTGGGGACAGGTGCAGTTTGGCAAAGCATTGCTGAAAAAATTCAGAGAGGTGAATAAATGAAAGCACAACAAGTCTTTATGGCACTCATGGTGAGCAAAGGCTACACCCCAGCAGATCTCGCCTGGGACGGGACCAAGTTCACCAACAGCAACATCGTCACCCGCTGGAATTACTTCCTGCTCGGGTGGGAGATGAGAGGTGTAATGTGATCAATATGCAAACAAGGAGTGAAATCATGGCAATTGACAACAGTACGGGCAAAGACAAAGAATTTTATGATCTTGGAAAAAAGATGTTTGATCGAATACAGCCGATTACTCGGGGCGTTCCTCAGACTCCTCAAGAGCGTTACTCAAAGCGTCCCTGGGTTGGGTTGACCGATAGGGAAATACTGGCAGACGATGTATTGCGGTATCACTTTGGATTAAATGGCGGTGGTGGGCCAGTGTCAAAAAGCGGCAGAAAAATAGTTGATGCAATCGAAACCAAATTAAAGGAATTGAACCATGGCAAATGAAACAACCCGCAAGTTCCCCAGGACATTTACTGAGGCATTCCCCAACTCGCTCGAGAATGGCGCCGCCATTGAGATCCACGTCCATGAGTGCAGCACCGCTGAAAAGCTCATCCGCGTGATCAGCCTCATTGGCCTGATCGTGGTGGCGATGGACTGCTTGGTCTGGAGGGCATAACCATGAACAACAAAGATACAGGTGGGCCAGCGTTTCCCGTACACCCAGATATGGCAGCCCAGTTGGGTTGCGTCCCCAGTCAATCAGACGCAGGCATGAGCCTGCGCGATTACTTTGCGTCAAAGGCATTGACTGTTTACTGGTCGGGACCAGATGCCTTAGAGGCGAGCAATGATATAGACGCAATAGCCGATTGGTGCTATTGCATGGCAGACGCAATGCTGAAAGCGAGGGAACAATGAGCGAAACAATGCAGCAACAGATTGACCTTGAGGTCAACAAGATGCGTGCCCCTGGCGGCATGGCCGCGGTCATGCTCAACCGCCATGAGTATGAGCAGCTCATCCGCAAGGCCATCACCAATGGCACTCTGATCGGGTACGTTCATGGCGAGACATTCACCCGCGAGCGCCTGGAGCGCAAGTACCGGGACATGGACCAGGAGATGCAGCTCTTGCGCGAGAGGGTCAAAGACCTTGAGCTTGAAGTCATTGCCGCTGCCAAATGAAGTCTGCCCAGCTCCCCCGCTTGATCAAGGCCATCACCGACATTGGCCTGACATCAGCGGAGGTGGCTGAGACGATCCATTGCACCGACAGGTCTGCCAGGCTGCTGATCCTGCGGCTGCGCCGTCAGCACCTGGTCCACATACAAGAGTGGACCCGGTCAGAGGTCAGGGGTATCCCGGTGGCGGTTTACAGGTACGGCATTGGCATTGATGCCATCAAGCCTTTGCCCAGTAGCGTCAGCGACAGAGTGCGCAAGTGGCGCCGCAAAGAGTCCCTCGATGACAAAGCCTTCAGACAGGCGCGTGATCGAGGCCGTAAAGTGAAGATCAGACGCGATCCGTTGGTGGCTGCTTTTTTTGGAGAAGTGAAGTGATTGACAAAGAAAAATTGAAAAACTACCTGCTCGCATTGATGGATGAGGCAGAGGAGGTGCAGGCCGCAAGTGGTGAAACACCATCAGCACAAGAGGCCATCCAGCAGATCATGGACTGGGTTGATCAGTCATCGATTGAGAGCAAGCCGCCTTTGGTGATCCCGCCAGCGTAAGCCTGACCGCGAATGATCATGTCTCTGGCAGTTTCTGGAGAGATGCCAAGACGTGTCGCGGTTTCTCCGATTTGCTGCGCCAGCAGCTCGAGCTTGGGCGCACCAATTGGCGAGGTCACACCAGTTGCGCCAGAACCTGCGCCCCAGATAACGGCCTGCGCAGGCACTGCCTCAAGCCCCATGGGTTGAGCAATTCTCTGGTTAAACCAGGGTGCAAGCGCAACCATCTCAGGCACTGACGCGCTGGCCTTTGGTATGGTTGGCACGCCCTTTTTGGTTGTCGCACCGCGCACGTCAGGCAAACCAACCAGGCGCGACCAGTGGGCGTCACCAACCGGGTATTGCGTCTGGAACCCAGTCTCTGGAACGCCTGACGCATGGATATAGCTCGGCACTTTGGCTGAATCCATCTCAATCAAGCCAGACGCCAGATACTTGCCCATGGGGCCAGCCTGAGCTGTACTGTGATATGGATGGCCGATCACACCGGCCAGCTCTGGCGGGAAATCAGCGCCCCGCTTGAATTCAGACACGCCGCCGTATTTTCTGAAATCTTCAAAACGGCCCAGCGTATCCATCATGTTGGCAGCGGTGCCGCGATTCAACTCTGTCAGCACCTCGCTGCCGGGGCTAGACATGCCCGTCAAGGCGTTGAATTTGTTGTACTCGCCAATGGCCTTGTCTTGCCCATAAATGTCCACAAAGCGCTGATACAGAGGGTCCATGGTGTACCAAGATGCCATGCCCTTGAACAACTCAGGCTGCAATCTTGCCTCGGCCACAATGTCTTGCAGGCGCTGCTCATTGCGGGGGTTCATCACTTGAGGCGCATGAGCTGCACCCTTTGGGTTTTTGGCGGTCTTGAAGGGTACGTCAGTGATGTTGCCAGCTCGCGTGCCTTGCTGGGAAATGTCGAACAGGTCTTGCCTGGTCACGCCAAACAATTGCTGGAGCAATGGGTTCTCTGGTGCGACCCGGCTGGTTGCCTCTTGCACCAATTCCTTGGGGTTTTTGTAAATGTTGGGGAATGCAATGCGCTCAGGGTTCATCACGGTGGCCTGGCGCTTGGTCACGTTGCTGGTTGTCCCCTGCGTCAGATCCTGCAACAACTGAGCAGGCAGGCCGCCCCGCGCCATCACATTGGCCGCGACTGGTTCCATGGCACGCTCTGCCGCCATACCGGCACGCTCAAACTGTGAGGCATACGTGCCCTTGGGGATCGCGGCCAGCAGCCCAGCCTCTGGCAATACTGGTGGCAGCTTGGTGGATTCAAGCAGGCCAGCAACGCTTTGCAGAGCGTTCTGGGCCATCTGGCCGCGGGGTGCGTAGGTGTACTGCTTGATGAAGTCTTGAGTGGCCTTGTCGGCCAGCTTGACGCCTTCCTTTGTGCCGTACTTGCCTGACCTGATGTTTTGCATGATGCCGTAAGGAATACCGGCCAATGTGGCAGCGGCACCGCTACCAAGCGTTGCGCCCGTCTCACCAATTGCCTCGAGGTAATCCAGTAGACCAGTTGCCATCATTTCACCTCAAAGATCATTGACCAAGTAAACCGCCAACCAACCCGGCGCCAGCCGTGACTGGTAATGCTCGGCGCATCAGTTCTTCCATTGCTGGATCAACCGCGCCACTAGGCATCAAACCAGTCTGTAACCTGCTTGCAATTGCAGTTGATGGGGCTGACGTGTAAGCCCGTGCAGCCAGGTTTGTTGGCATGGATAGCATCACGTTCAAAGGTGTGTATTCCATCATGCGTGCCGCTGTGCCTGAGTCTCCCACAATAGGTCTGAATGCTTGTGCAAAGCGTGCGGCCTCATACATTGGAGTGGTATTACTTCCCTCCATAAATCCGCGAGGGTCTTTGCGTGTCAGAGCTGATGCCAAATTCAATCCTGAGACATTCCCTGATGATGGATTGACAACGCCAGAGGAGGTTCTAATTGTCATCAGGTTTCGGTAATTGGCACGCGCTGCTTGAAATGCTGCCTGATCTGCTGCTGACAATCCAGACATTAAAGCATCATCGACAATTTCTTTCATCTGAAACAAAGCCTCACCAAGTTCACGATCTCCATTTGGAGTTGTTCTCTCGTTTTTCGCTTTCTTGCCAATTTTTGATGACAAAACGGCCAATTGGTTTCCAGTGGCCTCGCCCTTCATAGCATAATCTTGCAACTGCTTTACAAATATCTCAGATTTAAATGGTTTTGTAGTCAAACCCTCAAATGCGTTGTCAAGCAAATCAATGCCGTTGAGCACATAAGGCTGATCTATTTTTTGAACCGTTGGACTTGAAACCTTGTCGTAGACCTCGCTGATTTGTCTTTGAGCTTTTGCCAATACAGGGTTGCTCAATTCACTGGCATTGACTCCAATGGCCTGAGCTGTCGATTGGTTCAAAATCCTTTGATTGGTTGCTTTGATCTCATTAAATGGGCCAGACGTTAATGGACTGGACTCCATTCGAGCCTCCATCTGCTGCAAAGATCTGCTGCCAGTTTCCTGGCCTGGAGTTGTGCGAAACCCCATTGCCTTGCCGCGATCAAGTATGGCCTTTTGAGCCTCAGTCAGGGCTGCTGATGTGTCAGCGCCAACAACGCCAGGCGTAACCTGGCCGCCAGTCACTGTGGCAGTTGGAGTAGCGGTTGCCGTTGCACTGCTTTGAGCTTGCGCAGTTGCTGGCCCAGGTGCCGGTCCCGGTGCTGGAGTTGCCACACCAGGCGCTCTTGAGCCAAACAAAATGCTCATCATCTTGTCGGTCAGGTATCCACCGCCAGCTCCCAAAGCCCCGCCAAATCCAATTTGCTGGGCCTTTTGCGTGAAATACTCTCCAGCGGACATGTCTCGCGGCCTTGTCTCTGTCACCAGGTCGGACAATGTCGGCGCTGTTGCACCAGTCTGGACCGGCTGCATTGCACCGCTGACGGCACCAGAAACAGCGCCAGCCTTGACGGGCTTGGCGGCCAGGTTCAATGCCCTGACGGCAGCAGTGCTTGGCAACAGTGTCCCACCCACATTGCCAACCATACGGCCAACATCAAGCTCATCTGGACGTAGCTGCCCGGTTCGATCTTGGCGGTATTGTTTTTCGCCAGCAGTCATGGCTTGCTCAAATGACTGACGTGCTGGACGCATGAATTGACCAATGACTGGCAACTGTTCAGCGCCCCTTGCTGCAAACTGCGCAGTGCCTTCAGCAACATCACGCAGGCCACGCACAACGCCACCAACTGGAGATGCCGCGAGCTTCTCCATAACGGTCTGTGGTGCTGCTGGAGCTGCTGGAGCAGCAGTCCCAGGCAATGGCGGCAGCTTCTTCAATGCCTCGGCCATCTGCTCCCGCGACATTCCATCTGGGAAAGTAATCGGGCCATACCCAATTACGTTAACAGTTTGTGCCATTGATTACCTCACTTGAATGATTGTGTGGCTGGGTCCCATGAGAGTCCAGCACTTGGTTGCGTTGCTTGTTGGGCTTTTTGAATTGCCTTGAGTGCAGGGCCGCCACGCACTTGCATTGCAATTTCTGATGATCTTCGTGCATCAGCTTTTTGCTTAATGGTTTGTGGCTTGTCATCTGTTTGTGGAAAGTATTTTTTAATTTCCTTTTCCATCTCATCAGTACCGATAACAGCACCAGACTCTGAACGTAAATTTGCAGTCACCCAGTTTTCTTGAGCTTGGCGGTATTGCTGACGGCCACCACTTTCAATATAGTTTGCAAACCCAGTGGTAAGACCGGCAGACGGTATGCCGCGCAAAATTGCCTGCGTTCTGCTTGGACTTCCAAACACATCCTCAAGCGTCAACTGCTTTCCATTCATGTCCACAATTGGCTGCTGAGTCAAAGGATCAATCAATGGCTGATTGAAGATTTGCTTTGCCTGGTTCATCCGCAAAGAGAACCCGGCAGACTTTGCCTGATCCTCAGTTGATGCGCCCTTACCAGTCAACTGTTCACCGCCAGCACCTGCAATGGGAATGATTGGCAAACCTGGCACTTTAGGTACATAAGCAAACCCATCCGCTGTTTCGACACGGTCATACTGGCCGCGATCAAATTCAGCTTTGCTGAGTTGCAAACGATCCAAAGCAATACCCAATTGAGCACGCTCAAGCCGCAATCTTTCAGCCTCTGCCGGGCTTAATCCAGTCAAGTATTCAGCATTGGCAGGGATTCTATTTTTGTCAACCCAAACGATCTTGTTGTTCAAGTTCATTTGGACCATCTCGCGTGGCACGCCAAAACCTTCAATGGTCTTGACACTGCCGTCTTTGTATCTCTGGATCAGCACAGGATTACCGTTGGCATCAGTAACCTCTTTGGGTTCACCCAATGCCTCAAGTGCTGGAGCTTCACCAGTTGGAATTTCAATCCTTCCACCCGTCTTCAGTCGCTGGAATGTTTTGCCGTCAGCGGTTCGATACGGTTCGCCGATCACCTCTGGAGTAGGTCTTATTGTTTTTGCAAGATCCATATACGCTTTTGCTTTTGCGGGATCTTCAGTAGAAAACACCTGGGCATACTTCATATACGTGTTGTACAAGGCATCAGACTGATCTTGTGCAGCAGCAGGCATAACCTGACCGATCATCCCGGCACGCTGTACTGTTGGACCGACAGGCAGTTCCTGAGTTACTGGAGCAGCCAGTGCCTGGTCTGGCGTAATGGTTGTTGGTTGCCCAGGCATACCAATTGTTTCCAGTCGTTTTCTAATATCTTGCTGGCGCTTGTACTCGTCCAACTTCTGGCGCACCATCAACTGCTGAATCGCACCCTCCTGG
>Ga0208975_1000535_pt1 | contig 18077 bp, 12 predicted proteins | sample GreLakmeER78MSRF_FD_187700 | JGI IMG/M metagenome (GOLD analysis project Ga0208975, IMG submission 187700) | Freshwater lentic microbial communities from great Laurentian Lakes, MI, USA - Great Lakes metaG ER78MSRF (SPAdes) | ecosystem: Environmental > Aquatic > Freshwater > Lake | place: Great... | reverse complement strand
TTGTATTCCCTGTATTCCCTGGATGCCTTGTTCGCCCTGAGTACCTTGTGCGCCCTGAGCGCCTTGCGTTCCTTGAATGCCTTGTGTACCTTGTGCACCCTGCAATCCCTGCGCTCCCTGAATACCAGTGATACCCTGAGTACCGATAATACCCTGCAGACCCTGAGTTCCTTGCGCACCCTGTAATCCTTGAGCGCCTTGAATACCAGTGAGACCCTGAGTACCAATAATACCCTGCAGTCCTTGTGTACCTTGAGCGCCTTGTAATCCATGTGCGCCTTGAATACCAGTGTTACCCTGAATTCCTTGAATTCCCTGAGTACCAATTCCTGCGGCAATGAGTACCTGCTGAGCTTTGATTGCCTCAACAAGAAGAGGAACAACTCGACCGTAATCTACTGTGAGATAATCAGCACCCGAAACTGAATAGGTGGTACCATCTTCATTATACTCTTCGTCAAAGTCTGCACGAATGACTGCCTGAGGAAGCACACCTTGAACCGCCTGTGCAATGAGGCCAACCTGTGGCGTCGTTGTATCAATCTCAATTCCACTTCCTGAAGGAATTAAACCATTATAGGTGAGACCCTGCAACGCCTGAACTTTGGCAATTGGCGTCGAGATTGCCGCAAAGTTTGTCTTTAGCCGACTATCCGAGAAGTCTTTATTAGTGTAAGGAGTCGATGCCATGTAATAGAGCGATGTACTCTATTTATATTAAGATTTGAGGTATTGAATGAAATCACTATGCCGTACCATTGAACCCTTCACAAAATTAAGGTTATGTGTAAGAGAATCATACTGTTGGCGATACTGGTTGATTCGATTGCCCTGTATGAAGGACTCAAGAGAGGCAGTGGCTTCTTCTTTATTAAAGAAACGAACACCCGCTCCAACATGCTGCCAGCTGCCAAAAGTAAATGAATTTGTGAATCCAGTCATGATATCCGAAAACCGAGTGATGTCTCGCTTTGCTTCCGTCAATCGGCGAATCATCTCGGGTGGACTATTCTTTATCTGAAAATCACGCCAGAATGGAGTATCGAATCTTTCCGTGAGATAATGAAGATGCACAAAGGTAAGGACTTCATCAGCCATGACATTCACTCGGCTATTATGCTGATCGATATGGGCCTGAGAACGATGAGTGAGCCCCTTTACATTTGCAAGGAAACTCTTCATGGTTTGAATGCCAATCCAAATTGCAGTTGATTCAAGTGGCTCAATGAATGCGGATGCAAGGCCAACGGCCATACAGTTTTTCACCCAAGGGCGAGTATAGGCACCACCATCAAAATCCAGAATTTTGCGAACATCCACCTTCTGGCCGACTGCTTCCTCAATTTCACGATGTGCCTCTTCATCCGAGATATAATCAGAATCAAAGGTGTAACCGCATCCAAATCGATCCTGAACCGGAATCTTCCACATCCACCCATACTTCATTGCAATTGCCTCGGTGTAAGGAGGAATTTCTTCCGCATCAATTGGAAGGTGAAAAGGAATTGCTCGTTTTATCGGAAGATGTGCACGATAACTCTTCCATGGACTTTGAAAGTGTTTACCAATCAGAATACGATTGAATCCTGAGGCATCAATTACAAAATCACACTTCATGGATCCGCCCTGTAGAAATAGATTTGTAATATAACCTTCCGCGTCCTCCTTGACGCCCGTGACAACAGAATCAACGGTATTAATTCCTCTGTCCATGCCGATGGTCCGAAGATACTTAATCATACAATCCGCATCAAAGTGAATCGCAAAGTTTCCAAGATTCTTAAAGTGAAATATCTTATTTGAATTTGGATCAATATTGCCATTCCGAGTGAATTTAAGCTGATTCTTCTCAGAGGCAATTGCTGACAGTTCAACTTCATCGAGACAATTACCCGAGGCAATTGCCTGAAGTGCAAGCAGAGGAACATCGCAGTGATTCAAGAGTGTGCAGTGTTCATAACTCAGTTCAGGAATGGTTCCGAATCCATGAAAGAAATGCTTTCCATCTCCATGCCAATTCGTGAACTTAATGCCATTCTTAATTGTGGCATTTGTATTCTTGAGTAGATCCGAAACAGAAATACCCAATTCATCAAAGAGTTGAATGATCTGAGGAGTTGTACTCTCTCCGACTCCGACGGATCCGATTTTAGAACTTTCCACAACGGTAATGGTTGTACCCGGATACGACCTCTGAAGAGTGAGTGCGGCAAACCAGCCAGCAACTCCACCACCCGCAACTACAAAATTAAAATCCTTATCATCTAGTGTTTTCATTATAAAATTATTTATATCACCTATTCTCGAGTACCCCAGGATATTCGAAGCCAGATTCTTTCAACAACATATTGCATCAGAGCAAGAACAAAATGAATTGCAATTGCCTTTCCAATGCCAGTCCAGAGTGCAGTTATCAATAACGCAAGAATGCGATAACATAAAGTACGCACAAGCGTACGTGTACAGGTCTCAGTCACAAAGAGAGGATATATTAAGTCTCCGGATATATCTTTACCCAACTCAGACTAGGTTCATCCCAACGGTGAAATGGTGATGGCTGAGGCGAAGGAGGAATCCACTGAAATATTTCTGTATTGAGCGTCCACGAAGGAAATGTACATACAGGAATAAAAGCATCTAATTCTGCATTATATGTTGCTCCAATACCAGCACTTTTTCTTTTTGGATCCGTGGGATCCTGACGATACCACCCACCACCCGGAATATTATATTCTTCTTCATGCGCATGAAGAGTAGTGAGGTATTCGATACCCACTTCATTCGCAGTATAGCTCGGAAGACATGAAACATTTTTAACAATGTTATTCTCTCCGACATATGCAAAGTTAATTGTTTGAAGAATGGGAGGAGCGTTCATAAGTTTATTTATATTAAGCTGTGTAGTTTCCCGAAGCACTAAAATCATGATAAGTGTTACCTCCGGTGGTATAAATTGATTGACCGCCGCTTCCCCTTTGGGAGCCAGCGTAGTAAAGTCGGCAAACACCTTGATAGCCATTACCTCCAAGGCCAACACCTAAATTGCCGCCACCCCCACCACCGCAACCCCAATTATATGCGGCCTGACCAGATGCGGATCCACCACCACCATTGCCGCCGCCGTATGATCCGCCTGTTCCACCACCAAATCCTCCACCACCACCTCCGGTATATCGTGACCACCACCCAACCGCTCCGGTTCCTCCGTTCTGGCCTTGACCAGCTTGTTCTCCGCCACCACCACCTCCACCGTTATAGATACTACCAGTGCTTGCGGTATTTCCCGCAAACCCCTGACCAGCAACCCCGGCTCCGCCGCTAGTTTCATTCGGATAACCACCACCACCACCGCATCCGCCAGCCGCTCCGGGGCCACCATTGCCAGTGCCACCGCCATAGCAGGTAACTCCAAATCCAGATGAGTTACCGCCGTTGAATCCTAGCCATGCACCGCCCTGAGCATTATATCCGGTGCATCCCGTCCCGGCTCCGCCCACGGTAAGATAATATGCGGTACCAGAATTTACTGTTGTAGAACCACTTATGAGACCACCCCCTCCTCCGCCTCCTGCATGCTGCATTCCACCACCACCACCGCCCGCAACTATCACGTAATTAACAACATAAGAGTTGGATTTACCCCACAAATTGCTCATCGAGATCGTTCCGCTTGCAACACCCGCAAGAGTACGAACCGCTGCCTGATTCAATGAAATGTTTGCAGTTGCACTTAGTCCCAGCTCAGTATTGACCTGGTTGAGACTAATGGTTGTATTATTTGGAAGTGTCATAACGACTCAACAATACTTGAAATTAAGCCGCAGGAGGACTCCAGGGAAATTTGCCATCCTGAACTTCAGTGACGGGATTCTTCTTTGCGTCAATCTGCGCTTGAATCTGCTCATTAACGTGTGTCTCGTAACCTCCGGTGACAACTGCTTTCACCCAATTCAGAACCTGTGTTTCCGTGAGGTCTTCAAACTTTGCAAAAGTTGCAGGATCCGCATCAGCCGCAGGTGTGAAGGGAGTTGCTCCCGAGAATTCACCGACGTTACCATCCGAGTCGGTTCCGATTTTTTTCCAATAAGTCTGGCAGACAAAGTCGTCGAATGTTCCGACGGCCACCTTCTTCAAACTCGTGAGTTTCCATGTGTATGTAATTGCCATTGTAGTGTTATTTATGTTGTTGGAGTCCAAGGCATCTTATCCGACGTCACACATCCTGTGCTAGAAGGTGTTAATTGATGATTGATCGAAGAAAGAATCTGAACGTCAATAAATGTTTTTTGTTCCTCGGAGAGATCCGATTTTACCCATTCAAGAACCTGTGCTTCCGTGAGTTGATTCAGTGGAGTAAATCCACTATCAGCAATTGCACTCACGTTGAATCGTGTCACTCCGGGATATCGCCCTGCAATGCCATTCTCATTTGTGCCGGTCTTTGACCAGTGAATCACCGTGACGGCATTTGTCAAACCAGCCGCCGATGCGGTGTGCATCATATCAATTTTCCAGGTATATGTAGTGGCCATAAAATTATTTATTCTCTAATTTATTCAGGCGATCTATAAGGATTGCCATCTGTTCTTTGAGTGATACAACTTCCTTTGCCAATTCCACAGCAGAGGCCATCGCCGCATTGCCATAGGATACTTTGAGTGTCTTAAAGTCATCGGTACCTTCAATCACTGCTTCGGGAAGGAGTGGTCGAAGTGACTGAGCAGAAACACCCACCTGACGAATACGTTCTCCATCAATACGATCATATGTACCGACACGAACCTTTGCAAGGCGCTCCACAAAATTCTCGGGCATTGCTGACCAGTTTGTCTTGAGGCGTTCATCCGAGTATGCCGTCACATTCCCAGAGGCAACAATCGAGTAGGACATTGCTGAACCAAAGCCACCATTGATTGCAACGATCATACCGTGCGAATCAAGGTTACCGGCAATACCACCCGCCGATGGATATGACCAGGCCATACCGTATAGATTATTTATACCGCCGCCCGCAGTTGTTTTAAAGCTATCACCCATCGCAAAGACTAACTGAAAAATTGTGTGAGTATATAATCCGACAATTCCATACCCATAATTATTCGCGACGTAGGACCAGCCGTTATTGACGGTAAGCGTGCTGCCGATCGTGGCGCCGCCGCTTGTAGCAAAAGCACCTACTCTCATTGCTGTGTATCCTGCGCCCGCAGACCATCCGTAGGTTGAGAACCAGTTGTCCGTGTCCAAACCAAAGTGTGCACCGTAGGCATTTTCGCGGTGAAAGGAAATATTGCACGCTCCGCTATTAGCATTGTTTACCTCGATCTGAGCAGAATTGCCACTGCCTAGACTGACGCCGGACTGACGCGCCGTTAAACGATTAATGGTATAATTATTCCCCGCGACCAGTGTGCTTGCACTTCCGGTCCAAGAACCACCCTGTGCAGCTATCTGGGCCGTGAAGTTGGCAAGAGTGTAATAGCGGATGTAACCATCACCGGAGGCATAGATGCGGCCGATTGCGGCAGTGCCGTTGTCGCCCGATACGGTATTAATCCAGCCGGTAAAAAGATATCCATTGCTGCCAGAACGCATGATCTGGTTTGCGCCGGGGGCAGCCTGATCGCTCTGAATAGTATACCCCGAGATCGTGCTAGCGGTTGACGCATTACCGCTTAATGCACCACTGAACGTTGTAGCTGTTACGGTACCACCAGAGCCAAGAGTAATAACTGCACTACCTGTTCTATTTCCGCTGTGAATGCGAACACCACTAGAGAATCGCATTGCGCAATAACCATCATTTAAATCAACAATATCACCGTCATCGGCAAGAATAATACCACCACCCGTTGTATTACCTGCACTGACAGTAATGCTATTATTGAATGTATTTGTTCCCGTCCAGGTTTGAGTATTACCTAAAATTGTGGCTCCTGAAGTACCCACCGTACCTTGAGCACCCGTCACACTTGTTCCAATCGTACCCTGTGCACCCGTGCTACCTGTCGAACCCGTCGTTCCTGTACTCCCTGTTGTACCTACAGTGCCTTGTGCTCCGGTCGTTCCTGTAATGCCCTGAGCACCAGTGCTACCAGTTGATCCTGTATTGCCAGTTGTACCTACAGCTCCCTGAGCACCAGTCGATCCTGTATTGCCAGTTGTACCGGTAATACCTTGAGCACCGGTAATACCCTGTGTTCCCTGAGTACCTTGAATTCCCTGAATACCCTGCGTGCCTTGAGTACCCTGAGCCCCAGTGATACCCTGCAATCCTTGAATTCCCTGAGTACCTTGTGTTCCTTGAGCACCCGTTGAACCTGTGATGCCCTGAATACCCGCAGTACCCGAAAGGTCATTCTGAAAAATATAGATTGATCCATTCCAGAGATACAACTTCGAATTGTCCGCATCCTCAACATTCGATGTATTAATGAGTGCAAACTGACCCGATACAATATTTGTAGGAGCCGTATCAGCCGTGAGTGCAGCAACAGAAACGTATGTCTTTGCAATCGTAAATGCAAGACCCGTAATTCCCTGAATACCCTGAATACCCTGTGTTCCCTGAGTACCTTGGATACCCTGAATGCCTTGAAGTCCCTGAGCACCTTGTGTACCTTGAATTCCTTGGATACCTTGAATGCCTTGCTGACCCTGTGTGCCCTGAGCACCATTGGATCCTACAAATCCTGCAGTGCCCTGAATACCTTGAATGCCCTGTATTCCTTGAGTTCCCTGCGTACCTTGGATACCCTGAACACCCTGTGTTCCTTGGATACCCTCATTGATTGCATTCCAGATCGTGCCATTGAATTTCCATCGTTTGCCCGATGCATTCGTGTATATCTGATTCTGACTTGCTGGCGTTGGAAATTGTAATGGCATGGTATTATGTGCTATTTATATTAAGATTTTGAGTCCTGAATCCAGCGCTGTTCGTCTTCAAGCCATAGATATTGAACACCGATTTCTGCAATGTGAACTACGGGCGCCTCATATAAACACGTTTCCTCGTTTAATATCCAGGAAGGATATCTCTTTATCGGAATAAATGCATCTCGCACCTCATCATATGTTCCACCAATCGCCGCGTAATTTTTGCGAAATGGCGCACCGCCTTTAAGGTGAGTATTTCCATAGGTGTTATACGATGTCTGGAGCCAACGCCCCTCAATTCCAAGCCCATTAATATATTCCTGACCACGATGTTCTTGGTCATTGGGAATTACAATAACAGTTTCAACAGTGCCGTCTGATTTAATTTTAGCGAAATGTGCCATTTTAATATAGATATCGAACGATTACTCTGCCTGAACCACCCGCCCCGCCCGGCGCGCCGCAGCATCCACCACCGCCACCACCGCCACCAGTGTTTCCTCCGCCAGCGCTACCGTAATTACTGCTAGTTCCACCAGCACCGCCACCTCCATTACCGCCACTACCAGCGCCTTGAGTGTGAGAGCCTCCGCCGCCGCCTCCCGCATACATCGTACCATAAAAATCAATACCAGCGCCTCCGTTAGAAGCATTTCCTCCATTTGCAACGTCTCCGCCAGTGCCACCCATACCGCCACCGCCAGCAGAACCGCAAGAATATCCAGTATTTCCTCCGCGGTAACCTTGATTTCCAGCTCCTCCAGAAGCAGAGCCAGAGCCTGTGTATGTACCGCCTCCGCCACCTCCGCACCCGCCTCCAAGACCTGCGCCACTTAACACATAGCCTCCGCCACCTCCTCCGTTTCCAGTAACACCGTTAATACTAGAACCAGCGCCACTATTTCCTGCAGCAGCACCACCCGCACCGTCTTGTGCACCACCCGCACCAACTGTAACAGCATAATTTGTTACAGATAGAGCAAACGACGATGATGCCGCACCACCGCCGCCCCCGCCGCCACCCCAGTCTTTACCACCTCCGCCGCCGCCTCCAATCACTTTTACCTCTGCTGTTAATGCTCCTGCGAGCGATGTAACCGTCAGAGTGCTCGTGCTATTAAAGAAGTGATAACGATAGCCTCCGCTATCCACAATCGATCCGCCGCTAATGACTGGCTTATTCGATTTGCCATGACCATTGCTATATGCAATTGTTCCGGATGGAACCGCGAATAATGTTCGGACACTCGCCTGATCAAGGGCCATCGCGGTTGTTCCGCTTAAACCCAATTCGACGTTTACATTATTCGCCGATATTGCATTGGGTGAAACTGGAAGCGTCATGAGGAAAGTAAATTACTCGGTCGGAGTAATCCAAGGAAATTCTCCGGGTCCAACACGATCAATTGCCTGTTCTGCAATACGCTGAAGAATCACTGCTTCGGTTCCTGCAATCTGAGAATCAGTCATAACCCATTCAATCACCTTTGCCTCCGTGAGGTCCTCATAGGCAACAAAAGATTCGGCATTCATTTTGCTTAGATCAAAGGTGGAGAGTCCCTGAAATGCAGCTGAAACATGATTCTCATCCGTGCCGATACGGGTCCACAGAACACGAAGAATGGCATTCGATACATCATTCTGTGTTTTCTTATCGAGGCGGTCGATCCGCATTGTATATGTAAGTGCCATAAAATTATTTGTTATTCAATTGTGTTTGGAGTGAATCAACCTTTGCATTTAGATCTTTGATCGCCTCAATAAGCAAAGGAACAAGTTTGGAGTAGTCAATTGTTTTATAGTTCTCACCCGATTTAGAAACAATCGTGCCATCTTTCTCGGCTTTTAGATCGAATGGGGCCAGTGAGACAATTTCAGGAAGTACCTTTTCAACCTCTTGAGCCGAAAGCCCAACCTGCTGATTTGTACTGGTATATCCAAATGTAGAGGCTAGCTCGTTATTGACGTAGTAGAAACTGTTTAGGGAGAGAACCTTTTCAAGGGCATTCTGAATACTTCCGGTTTTACGCTTTAGTCGTTCATCCGAGTAATAAGCTGTAATGTTGCCAGTCGCAGTAATTGCACCTGCTAAATTCATTCCGCCGTCTCCAATGAATGCTTTTTGCACGCCATTGACCACTGAATAAAATCCCCATCCAGAAGCTCCACCCACCATCAATCCAGTATTTGAATGAGTGTAACCAACGCCATGCATGGATGCAAATGTCGTAGATGTCGGTGCATACTGTGCGCTATTGATACAATAGATGGGGCCCGTTGTGGTCGAAGTTTCCTGACTAGCATATCCGCCATTAAGGTACCCAACTCCTGCTGCACTTCTTGCGTAGGTTGCGCTAGTAGTAATGTTACCTGTGGCTGTGATGGCTCCGGTTACTGCAAGGCCTGCGGAAGTGAAACTTCCGATTGTGGTTTTACCTGCATACGTGTTTTGAGCACCTACCTGCATGTTGATTCCGCCATATCCACCAATAGACATTATGTCTGAAGGCGATCCATTCGCATTAGTGAACCCAATGTACCCGCCTAGATTGTTATCGACAAATAGGATTCCTTGATGTGTTCCGTTATCCGCAGTATTTCTGAATTCGATAAAATTGTTCGAACCACTTTCAAGGATTAGATTTGCGCCAGCCGTAACCGCCTGAGCACTAGTCGCAGTAGAATTAAATATATGAAACTTACTCCCAGGACTCGTCGTCCCAATGCCGACGTTGCCAGCGCCTGAGATTCTCACCTTTTCAGATAACTGAGTTCCATTGGCTCGTGTACAAAAAGCAAGATAACCGCCATAATTACCAGCTGTAGCATCTTCTTTACGTCCACTAATCTGCGCCGCTGTAAATTGCGATGTTCCGCTATATCTACCCGCAAAGCCAATCGAACCGCCTATGTCTATACCAAGAGCATCATTTGTTGCAACTATAAGTGTAGCGTTTGATGTAGTAGTTAATACATTTGGCCCAGTTACGTGTAATGTTGCAACGGTAAGACTATCTCCCGAAGTATTTGCAGAACCATTTATTACATGCAGCTTATTCTGCGGACTCGTAGTCCCAATGCCGACGTTGCCGCTGCTTAGAATCGTTACTGGCGTTGTATCGCATGAAGTTGAAACTGAATTTCTAAAATAAATGTCACTACCTACTGTACCATTTTCTATGTATGCGCTAGAACCTGAATTTGGGTATTGACGGATAAAACAATGTGCCGTTGTGCTTTGATTGTAGATGTACTGCTCGCCGCTTCCATAAACGTGCAGATGACTGCTAGGACTCGCCGTCCCAATGCCGACGTTGCCGCTGCTCGTCGCAAAGTTGGCTCCTGTGGTGTTAGACAAAGTCCCTGTGACTGCAACGCCCCCCGATTGATTAATTTGCAACGTTGAAGCTGCTGCAGTAGCAGTGCCAAAATGAAATCCTATAGTGTCTAGGCTTCCTATACCAGCCCCTCCTTGAAAGTAACTAAACCCATACCCATCAGCGTTTCCAAACCTCCAAATAGGGTTTCTGACTGCCCCTGCATATGTTGAACTAGCAAACCCGCCAGTTCCAGAAGCAGAAATAGTTCCAGTTGCACTTATCGAAGTAAAAGCATTTGTATTCGTGAATGTATTTGCTGTACCAAGAATGGATGCACCAGAGATACCTTGGATACCCTGTGTACCCTGAGCACCTTGTGTGCCTAGAGTTCCTTGCGAACCAATGGCGCCTTGAATACCAGTAATTCCTTGAATGCCCTGGATACCTTGCGTTCCCTGAGTGCCTTGAAGGCCTTGTGCACCTTGAGTTCCTTGTGCACCGGTAATACCTTGAAGCCCCTGAGTTCCCTGCGTGCCTTGAGACCCAGTAATTCCTTGGATACCTTGAATACCCTGGGTGCCCTGCGTACCTTGAATTCCTTGGATACCTTGAATACCCTGTTCACCTTGAGTTCCTTGGGCACCATTGGATCCTACGAATCCTGCTGCACCTTGAGTTCCTTGAATTCCTTGAACGCCCTGAGAACCTTCTGTGCCCTGCAGACCTTGAGTTCCTTGTGCACCTTGAATACCCTGTATGCCTTGAACACCAGCATTGACTGCGTACCAGGCACCTACTGAATTATTCCAGGTCCAGCTTCGCGAGCCTACCGTGTGTAACTGATTGGGTGAGGGTGATGTTGGAAAATCAATTGCCATAAGAGTATTTATTTAAATTATTTGGCTTCAAGGGCGGCAAGGCGTGATGATTGATGAAAGTGTTGCCATGATTAATTATTGTTTAAGAGTAAAATTCTTCAACGTGGATTAGTCCAGCAGCACCGTTACCACCCTTCCAAGATCCCGCGGCCCCGCCAGTACCCTGTGCACCAATGGCGTATGCGTAAGTTGCAGAGGGTGCGTGAATAAGTTTTTCCGAGAATCCGCCAGAACCTCCACCCCCGGCCGAATTTAATGAGCCTGAAGCCCCGCCGGCGCCGCCTCCTCCCGATCCGGCGCCCTGAGCATTTTTTCCTTCGGCGTCAGAGGTGCCTACTGCCCCCGTGATGCCTCCGCGACCTGCGCCTCCAAAAAAGCTTGCGCCACCGCCGCCACCAGGAGGGCTTCCGTTGTCTCGGCCGCCTGACTGCCCATCAGACCCCGCAATGTTTAGATCACCTCCGCTGGAGGTGCCGCCAAGACCGCCAAGACCGCCAAAGGATCGACCTGCCTGACCTAACGCCCCACCATTACCCGTCATTGAGCCAAACGTAGTATTACCGCCAGCGGTCCCATCAGCAGTACCGGCTGACGCACCACCACCACCACCTGCCCCAACCAAACGCACGCGAATAGCCTTCACTCCGGCAGGAGTGGTGTAGGTCCCGCTCCCTGTAGTAAAAACTTGAACGCTGTGAGACAGACCAGAGATGCTTCCGCCAGAAACAGTTAAAATCCCTGTGGCCGACAAAGCCCCTGTGACCGCAAGTCCACTAGTGTTGATCCGGGCGCGCTCGGTGTACGTGATAGCATTTACATTTCCTCCAGTTCCGCTAGGTGCTGAATAAAATATGAATCCACCATTGTAATACTCGAGCCGAGACGAACTATCAGTTGCGTTATAGTTATAAACTGCGGAGGTAGCCGTACGAGCAAAATTATATCCTGAACTTGGATAATCGCCACCAGATGCGCCTGCACTGAAGTTAGTTTGTCCGGTAATCTGACCCGTGGTCGACAAAGTCCCAGTGATTGCCGCGCCTACTGAATTTATTACGACCGTTATCGCATCTGACCCAATGCTTGTGGTCGAGGCGTTAATAAACAATGGAACAGTCGCCGTAATTGGATTATTATAAGAATCTATGCGGTTACTACCAGAAAGAGTGCGAAGGTAAATCATCTTTGAGGCTGAACCTACCTGTAGTTCGCCAGCCAGAGCAGAAATGCTACCCGCACTTGTGCTTATGTTTCCCGTGGCCGTTAGTGACGTGAACGCATTTGTATTCGTGAATGTATTTGCGGTACCAAGAATTGATGCACCGCTAATACCCTGGATACCTTGAGTACCCTGCGCGCCTTGTACTCCTTGAATTCCTTGTGTGCCCTGCGTACCTTGGATACCCTGAATGCCTTGTACACCCTGCGATCCAGTGATACCCTGAATACCAGCAGAACCCGATAGATCGTCAACAAAAGTATATGCAGAACCCGTCCAAATGTACAATCTTGAATTCTCTGCATCTTCTACATTTGTTGTATTGATGAGGGCGAATTGTCCCGCCACAATGCTCGTCGGCGACGTGTCCGCAGTGAGAGCAGCAACGGAGAGATATGTCTTCGCAATGGTAAATGCAAGACCAGTGATACCTTGAATACCCTGGACGCCCTGAGTTCCCTGAGTTCCTTGAATTCCTTGTTCTCCCGCAATACCAGAATTTGCCGTTACCCACTGTGCCGAGGTACCATCATTATAGTACACCATCAAAATACCATTTGTCGAATCCCACCAAAGATCATTTTCAGAAGGTGATGCAGGAGCAGTATCTCCAGGAGTAATCTTTGTTCCTTTGAGACCCTGAATGCCCTGAGTGCCCTGCGTTCCTTGAGTGCCTTGAATACCCTGAGTTCCTTGTGCACCATTCGATCCTACAAATCCTGCGGTACCCTCGGTACCCTGAATACCTTGAATGCCCTGACTTCCATTACTTCCATTTGCACCTGTGATACCCTGTAGACCCTGAGCACCCTGTGTACCCAGTGCTCCTTGAGTTCCCTGTGTTCCTTGAATGCCTGCATTCACAGCGAGCCAGGCACCCGAGGTATTATCCCAGGACCAGCTTTTTGCACCAGCGGTATATACCTGATTCGGAGAAGGTGATGTTGGAAAATCGAGTGCCATAGTGTTTATTATTTAGGACTGTAAATTAGAGAGGGGCTTCGGCTGGCTTGAGTGGCTCAACGATTGGTCGACCATTGCTATCCGTCCAGTCCGTGTCGAGAATGTGTTTATCCTTGCGCTCACCAATGACCATCCAGCTTACGTTGTCAGTAGATGCCGCATCTTGAGCCTCAATCGTCAGGATATTGCCAACCACTTTGCCGCGAATTGCACCCCAGCCAGACTCGTTGCTCGTGAAACATTGCACGTTGGCGCATAGCACCTCAAATGTGCCTTCCGTCATCGTGCTGTCGGCGTCGATGTTTACGGATGCCTTGCCGTCCACTAAGTTCACTTTGCCGCGATAAATAAGGTCGCACTTTGGCCCTTCGATGAAGCTGTGAACGAGTTGATGCGTAGCCGACTTTTCGGGCAGTGGATGCTCGATGCGGAACGAGCCAGAACCTTTAGAGAGTGCGCCTGTGATTGTGAGAGCACCTCCTGAAGTAAGCGTCATCACGTTTGACGGAGCTGCTCTAAAGACTAAATTAGTAGTGCCTGTTCCTGCTGGGCCGATATTCCATCGTTCTGCGCCACTCCAGTTGAGAGTAATCCCACTATAGCCAGCGTCACCACTATTGTCACTATCTCCTGTAATTTGCACAATGGTTTGACCAGTGCCACTAACTTCCAATTTCTGACCAGGACTCGTCGTCCCAATGCCGACGTTGCCTGCGCTGCTTATGCGCATACGCTCGGTGCTGTTTGTATAAAACAGTTGAGAATGGGCCGAGAATGTTCCAAGAATTCCAGCACCAATAGTAGCGGATTCGCATATAAATCTTGCATCTGCGGTATCTCCGGTCAGCCGTATACCCTGCGCTGTAGTAACAGCACTTCCAGTAATAACAAGTTTTCCATCTGTAGGCGAACTCGTCCCAATGCCCACCTGATTTCCGAAAACATTTGTGGACCCACCGTGGTCCAATGACGGTGTAGTGCTGTATATTCTAAATTCTTTTGCATATAACAGTTGTCCATTTCCAGCCACTGGAGTTCCGGCACCATCTGAGGAAACCATTTGCAATTGAAAAATATCTCCGGGTGTTACACTGGAAACTGTTCCAACAAATCGTCTGTAGGCATGAACACTAGAAGATTCACCAGTATCTAAACCACTAGCGTGATGACCCGAAGAAGCTACTGTTACGCTATTTTGAAGAAGTCTCCATCCAAAGTAATAAGTTCCAGCTTGAATGTAGCCCGAAAATTTAAATTTAAAACTGCCAGACTTTGAAGCAACAAAGGTCTTCATTGTCTTGTAGTTTGAGTCTGCAGAACTATCAGCTATTGAATATTCTGGCTCATCGGTCCAAGCAATATAAGTTTCTCCTGCACCATAACTAATTGCACTTCCTGCACTTGTTGTGACGGTGCCGCCATCAAAAATCACATTTGCAGACCCACCTTCGCGGCGAATGTAAAGATCGTCCGTATCTCTTGGGCCAACACCCCAGACAGTTGTACTGCCGCGAACGAACATCACGCGGCCATAACCGGAATTTTGAATTTTAATTTCACCGTTATTGATGTGTAGTAACGAGGAAGGACTCGTCGTCCCAATGCCGACGTTGCCGCTGCTGTCGATGATAGCTCTCGTGACATTGTTTGTAACAAATTCAATTGGATATGCAGTTTCAGTTACTAATGCCAAAGCGTATGGAAGCGCGACGCTACCTAGATTAGTTCCTACACTATTTTCTCTACCAACAAAGGCGTTACCGCCCGTGTTAGAAAACGCCATGTAACAGCTATTTGTTCCTGTAGTAGAAGTAAGTTTTAAAGCACTTGCCGCAGTTGCCGCTGATATATGCAACAGCGTCGCAGGACTCGTCGTCCCAATGCCAACGTTGCCGCTGGAGTCGATTACGAGTCGGCTCGTTGCCGCAGTACCGTCCCACAACAGTAATCCTCCCACTGGCTGACCAGCTATAGCGCGATTAGAAATTAGCTGCCAGTTGCGTCCGCTTGCCCCTGTGTTTTTTAGGTTGAGCGCAGTATACGACGTGCTGCTGGACAATTCTAACAATTCCCCTGCCACCCCCGATGGCGAACCGCCAATGCCGACGTTGCCGCTAAACGACCCAGTCGTCCCAGCTACCGTGCTAGGTGTGGTGGCTCCCACGGTCCCGTTGATGTTGATTGAATTAACACCAGTAAAAGTATTATTCAACCCAAGAATCGATGCACCGCTAATACCCTGAATACCCTGAAGTCCTTGTGCTCCCTGAGTTCCCTGTGTACCTTGGATTCCTTGAGTGCCCTGAGCACCAGTGATGCCCTGCAATCCCTGAGTGCCTTGCGTTCCTTGGACACCTTGTATGCCTTGAAGTCCCTGAACACCCGTGATGGTATTATTTGTCCAATGGCTTCCACTCCAGGACCATGTTCTGGAACCTGAGGTGACCTGCTGTCCGACTGTGGGTGATGTTGGAAAATCAATTGCCATAAGAGTATTTATTTAAATTATTTGGCTTCAAGAGCGGCAAGGCGTTTGCGCAGGGATTGCAGCTCGGCGACAAGGTTGGCAATGACTTCACCCGATGACGCTTGCATGGACTGATAGACTGGTTTGCCATCCGCATCCACGGCATCTTTTTCACCACCAACTGATGTAGGAGATACCTCGGCAAATTCGTGAGCAAGAAAACCAACAAATTTGCTGTTGTCCATTTTCCATGTTCCCTCTATTGGGTTAAGCGCGTCAATAAATTCACCGCTATTGGTTATTTTTCCAGTAACATTTTTTAGTCGGTAATCTGATGAGGTAGCATAGGTTGTAGAATTTGTTGTAGTAGTATAAATTTGACCGCATATACTACCGGCACGACCAAATCCCATAAAATATTGAGTGCCAGATGCACTTGATGTATTAATACCAATACCCAGTGAGCTAGTTAAATCCTTGTCTATATTCAAACCCAGAACAGCAGAACCTGCACAAGTTGTTCCAGTTGTCCCAATGCTGACGTTACCAGAAGAAGCCACAAAACGCACTACTTCTCTATAGGCAATACCTTGGCCACTAGTCCAAAATGTCATATCGGGGTTGTTAAAGCTAGTATTACCAGCTGTAGCATAAATTCCAATGCGTCGATCTGTTAAATTGCTCTGAGCACTTATAGTAAGACCGATACGCGCCCCAGCTACGCCATTAGTAACCCCGTCATTATCACTTAATGCCAATAGATCAATTACGCTACCACTAGAGGCCATACTCACCGTACTGTTGTCAATATGTAGTTTTACGACAGGACTTGTCGTCCCAATGCCGACGTTGCCAGCGCTGCTAATACGCAACCTCTCGATTGGTGCAGTGTCCAGTGGCGATGTCCAAAAAGATAAACCATTCGCTCTTGAATAACCTAAATTATCTTCAGAAACCGCGCCCATCATGGCGTATTTTCCAGCCGTAATGTTACCCATTCTTATGCCAGTAAAAGCTCCCGCGTTAGTGGCTGAAGATGGATTAGTTCCAAAAAAATCACCAGCAATGTCAACAAACCGAGTGGTATTACTGTCGTAAATTCCTGTATAATATGTTGTCAGTTTAGACGTAGGACTCGTCGTCCCAATGCCGACGTTGCCGCTGCTATCGATAGTCATTGGTGTCGATGAAGAACCATCTGCGCCTTTGGCAATAAAAGTATACGCTCCCTTTGTTGCGCCACTTGTTCCCATAGCAAACAGTCGCAGCGCGCCACCGAAGTAATCAAATCCTGCCGTGCTCGCAGTTGTTGCAGAAAATGCCCCAGTCGCAAGAATACCTCCAGCCACAGTGAGTTTTGCTCCAGCGTCAGGACTCGCAGTCCCAATGCCGACGTTGCCGCTGGTGTCGATGACTGCGCGAATGGATGACCCTGTACCAAAAACCAATTTGCCGCTACGAGACGTAATACCAAAATCAGCGGAAGAACCGCTCATGGTTTGGTAACTTGAGCCAATATCTCCTATGGCGGTTCCGTTCGTGAAATAGGTGTGGTAAATACCGTTGACGTTTGTAGAACCGTATTGCGCTGTTTGTGAGAGCGCACTGCCAGTTGCAGTAAATAACCCCGTGGTCGACAAAGCCCCTGTGATTGCCGCGCCTGTGGAGGAAAATACAGCTATTCCAGAATTACCAACGCCAATACGAGCAGAATAACCGGTAGGCGCATTAACAAAAATACCACCAACGCTATCACTCCCAACCCACATTGCAGAAGATGACCCAACGGTGGTTCCAGAAAGCGTAAGTGGTAGGCTCGCGGCAATGCTCGTGAACGCATTTGTATTCGTAAATGTATTTGCTGTACCAAGAATTGATGCACCACTAATACCCTGAATACCCTGAAGTCCTTGCGTTCCCTGTGTCCCTTGAATTCCTTGGACACCCTGAATGCCCTGGATGCCTTGCACTCCTTGAATACCCTGGACACCCGTGATGCCCTGAATACCTTGAATGCCCTGAATACCCTGCGTGGAACTTGGATCAATATCAACCCATTGTGAGGATGTTCCGTCATAATAATAAATGCGAAGCATACCCACACTTGAATCCCACCAAAGATCACCCGCGGCAGGAGATGCAGGAGCCGTGTCACTCGTGAGAACATTTGCATTCACACCTGTGATACCCTGAATGCCCTGACGTCCCTGAGTTCCCTGTGTACCCTGGACTCCTTGAATACCTTGTACACCCTGAGATCCGGTGATACCCTGAATACCTGCACTTCCGGAAAGATCGTCGACAAATGTATAGGAAGATCCGGTCCAAAGATAGAGCCGCGAATTCTCCGCGTC
>Ga0208975_1000534_pt1 | contig 18095 bp, 31 predicted proteins | sample GreLakmeER78MSRF_FD_187700 | JGI IMG/M metagenome (GOLD analysis project Ga0208975, IMG submission 187700) | Freshwater lentic microbial communities from great Laurentian Lakes, MI, USA - Great Lakes metaG ER78MSRF (SPAdes) | ecosystem: Environmental > Aquatic > Freshwater > Lake | place: Great... | reverse complement strand
CTCCACGCTCTTGATCTATTCGATACATTGGAGAAATTCCGCTATGCAAATCAACTACATTTCTTGGATTGCTATCTGGCCCCATTACCTTGTCTCCGATTTTTACATCTTCAACATTTTTCAATGTCCCATCTGACATTATAACTTGCGTTCCTTTTAAAAGGCACTTGCCCATTGCTCCAGCACCCTGCACCAACAGCTTGTCATTTTCAAACAAGCACCTCCAAGTATCCGCTGCACTCTGTGGCCTCCAATCGTAAACTCCACTACCCCACAGAATCGTTGCTGCCGCTTCAAACTGATCGTGCTTCAACAAGTGCTGAACGAAGTTTAACACAGTCTGCCTAGCCACCTTTTCATCCAGTGTAACCTGCTTTTTCTGCGAATTCGTGAGATTTGTCAGTATATACTGAGCAGCATAGATGACTCCATTGATATCATCCTTCTCCGCTTCCGCTCGCACCCTTGTAGCAATGTTAATTGCCTGTAAAACTGACGGAGGTTTATTCATTCACTTTCCATCCGTACATCAGATTGAACCAAGCGAACTCCTTCTCTCCAGCCTTCTTGCTGCTTCTGAATACTTTAGCAAATCTATTCACAAACCACTTCTTATACTCGCTAAACTCTTCCATGCTCCAGCTTTTTTGGGTGTACCAATCCTCTTGGTTGGTGAATTCTTTGTCGAATCCTTCAAACCCAACTCGCTTGAACATCTCGTCCAACGCTTCCATTATAAATGTATCAACTTTGCTCATCATATTAATCCCAGTATAGTTGTGTTCCTGTTAGTTTTCCGCTCATCATTCTCTCCAAGACTGGCTCAACGTCCCACGGGTACAATCCCTTCTCATAGCAGGTTTGCATCCCAAAGTATTCATTGAACTTGTCTGCATCTATTCCACTATTTTTCAATGCTTTATCTAGCACATCAAACTCAATATGCTCAATTGGGTTCTCAGTAATCACAATGCCTAGTTGATCTAGCCTGTTGTATTTCATTCCTCATCCTCCTCGTCCTCATCATCTTCTTCACCCTCGTCATACATGGAGTTCTCAATCAATTCGTGGATCTTGACTTGCAAGATGCCAATCATGCTGGCAAGCGGCAAATCAAACTCCGCAATGTAGGTATCGATTAGTTTATCAATTTTATTTTGTAGTTCCGTTATTTGTTCTGAGTCTTTCATGTTCCTCCTTTAGTTGGTGAATTTTACCATCCTTGTTCCAAACTCTCACGTTTCCTAACTCTTCAAACTGGAAGTCCCACTCTTCTTTTGTGATGCGTCCGTGCATATAGTCCTCGTTGGATTTCCGCTGGGCTTCTTCTCTTGTCATGTCCAATGATCTAATGGACATCTCTCCGTGTCCATAACCAATTTGATCTCCATGTTGCATCCGCAAACACCGCACTTGCCAGAACCACTAAATGCCGTGGGATCGTAGTGAACGCACTGGTTGCAGATTAGTAATCGCTCCTCGATCTGCTCTTTGTTCCGAATAGGCATACCTGCTTTAACGAATGCCGCTGCACTCTTCACGAAGCTAATCGCTTTCTGCGCTAGATTTGGCTCGTTCATTTCATTCCAAAGATACTCTTCAATGCATCCACACCAGTGTTGGTGCTATGATATGATCTTGGTTCGTCCTCACCTTCTTCTTCTCCATCGTACATCGCGACATCCCAAGTCGTATCGAATAACTTACGCAGTCCCTTCGCAGACATAGTGACATTTCCACGTCCGTTGAACGATGGGTTCTTGTTGCTGTACACCTTCCAGAGTTCTTCTTTTGTCATACGTTTATCAAAGCAATGTTGAATTCCGCTGCAAGCAGTGTTGTTGATTCATCTGTTGGATACGTCTCACGATAGACTATCCTTTTGATCCCGTAAGATGCAAGCGATTTCAGGCAGTTGTTACATGGCAGTGTTGTTGATGCCAGCAGATAGCACTCCAGTGGCTTAACATGACGCAAGGCATTCTGCTCTGCATGGACAACGTAATTCCTACGCTTATCCCTGTCAGTCCAGTCCTCCTCCATGTGCGGTGGAAATCCGTTATACCCACACGCTGCAACAGTGTTGTCATGCCTCAACAACACAGCACCAACCTGCCTCCAAGGGTCTTTGCTCTTCTTGGCAACTACCTCCGCTATCGACAATGCGTATTCGTCCCAGTTCATGATTTATGTACTTCTCCAATATGATCTTCCAACCAGTAGACTGCCTGACCCGAATCCCTAACGTCATCAGGAAAGATGCACTCGTCCGAGATGATTCCGTTTAATTGTAATGCGTTCATTACTTTAGTTGCGTTGAGCCGCTTGTATTGAATGTAATGTTCAAGTGTATTCACTCGTCAAATCCTTTCATTCCATCGTATACAACATACAGTATAATAACTGCTAATACGATATAGCCGATAATATATCCCATATATGACACCTTATTGGCAGGACTCACACTCTGGATCTTCGATGCGGCAAGTCCGCTCGACCTTCACTCCGTCCAAGTCATCATCGTCCTTCAATGCAACTGGTTCCTCGATCATGTCTAGCTTGTCTGCCCGTGCGATTGCTGCTGCGTTGCTATACTGGTGCTGCGGATATCTCTTGGACAACTTAGCTACATTTGCCTCCATGCATTCGTTGATAGTCAAGCCAAGCTCGTTTAGCAGACCAGTCAAGTAAAACAGGATGTCTCCTGCCTCTTCTCGGACGTTGTCGAAGTCCAACTGCTTCTGGTAGATAGCGTGTTTCTTCACTGCGTCAAGCAACTCACCTGCTTCACCGCTGACCCCCACTGCCATGTGGAGGACGGATGCTTGTAGTGGAGTTAGCTGGACAAGGATATCATGCCCCGGCTTAACGATTGATTGAACGAATTGTTCGTATGGTGTAGTTAATTTCATTGTGTGTATATATTAAAGTATGCCAACCCGAAACAACCTGCCTCGGCTAGGTGGACTAACTTTCCCTCACGTCCTATGCTTTCGTCAAGCATCTTTTTTGTGATCATCTGCGGATGCCCATCATGTGGCTCGATATCAACCCATTCAAAGATGCGAAGAACCTTCGCTGCTCGCAGTGCGTTGCTAATGATGAGCGCAGGGTCATCCGTATGCTGGAGACAATTGTAAATCCACGCTTCATCAAACCCTTCTTCTACCACGTCCTCACCTCTCATCACCAGACATTCAACACCATGCTCATGGTAGCGAGCGTAAGTCCATTGTGGGTACTGGAGCGGATCCACTACCAATGCTCTGCCAAGTCCCTTTGATTTGAGCAACATGGACGTTGGGCCACCACCTATGTCGATCACTGACTTGCCCGACAAACTGAACCCGTAGCCAACCTGATGCAGCCCCATGTAGCGAGCGTAAACGTAGTGCTTCTGGTCTTCATCGAACGTGTTGCAGCAGTCTCCCCAGTACTGCGATTCAAATGTGTAGTCACTCATTTCAGTTCCTCCTTCAGCTTGCGATAGTGTGCAACTGCTTGTGGCCATTGGTCATGCCAACCTGATGATTCTACTAGCTTGGTAGCGCAGTCCTTCCATCTGTCACGCTCCTTGGTTATCTTGTCTATCTCTTCTGTTGTATCGTTCATATTGTTTTTGTTTGTGACAAATAGTGGGTAGTATTTGTCACAAGGTTTGTTAGTGATTGGACGGGTAAGTCATTGTCATTGCATCGATTCCGTTGCCATCAGCGTACCACCCTGCTCCATTGTACACGTCTAGCACGTCTTGGAAGTACTTCTCGTACCTCGGTGCAACCTTCTCAAGTGTGAAGTTCTCCCCGAACTTGCGGCAGTCCGCTGGCTTGATCTTGTCAATGTTTTTGATTGCATCAACGTAATCACCCATCGTCCTGCATCGATACCCAGTGACCCCGTGTAGGTTGTTCTCAGCGAAGCTACCCCAGTCGCTGGTGATGGTTGGTGTGCCAGATAGCAGGTTCTCGATCTGGACTCCACCGAATGGTTCGACGTACTGTGATGGCAGGAAGGATGCCTTGGCTTTAGACATGAGTTCTTTGCGCTTAGGAACGTCAGCATAGCCCACATACTCCACATGGGGTGGGAATGTATACCCAGCCTCGCATTGACCCGCTACAACCAGTTTCACTCCTGCTCTGCGCGTTGCATCGATTGCTATGTCCACACCCTTTCCGCTATAGACCCTGCCAAGGTATAGAAAATAGTCTTCCTTCTTGTCATTGAATTCAAAGTCATCGATGTCGAAGTAGTTCGGAATGACAACGCTATAGTTATCCTGCTGGCATCTTCCAACTGCACCCATGCCACAGAACGCATGGTAGATGGCATATGACTCCCAAACCTTCCACTTAGCCCAGTGACCACCAGCGTACCCTATCCCCGGCTCAACTACGATCATATCATGTTGGTGTGCATCACATATCGGTCTGACTCCGCTGCCCCAAAATGGAAGAATAAAGTCGTTCTTTTTCTTTCTAAAACCTACCTCCCGAATGGCATTGGCATAGAACGTCTGGTATGCATGGTCACCAGTGTCGAACTTGAAGAATGTTTTCCTCCAGTCATGACTGCCATAACTCTTAGCGAAGTCATCGTTAGTCAGGACGCTGACGTGTTCCGTGCATTGCAGGTCACTGTCCTCATGCCCGTAGTGGATCACCTCATGGCCCCTATCGGTCATAGCTTTTGCAAACTTGACCACCTTCTGGGTGTATGCACAGGCATTAAACTCTTTGGATGTAACTGTGTGTGGTAACCCTAGTGCGTGGAATCTCATTTTTGTTGTTTTCATTATGTACTACTGCTGTTATGTGAAGTTATTGATTGTTTTCCCTATTCTTCAGCTTGTTGATCAAGGACTTCTGCTTGTTTACGTCATGCTGCAATTCGTGGATGATTTGACGCAATTCTCTAATCTGCTGCTTTTGTTGCTGGATTATACGCATCTCTGGTGTTATCTCATGCGCTTTCATAGGTTCTCTAGGATCTCTGTTAGCTTTGCTTTCATGTTGTTGACTTGTTTCAAACTATAGTAGTCTTGTGCGCTCACCTCAAAGGTTGAGTATCGGTGAAGGCACTTTTCGTTGTTGCAGTATCTACGTCTTGAAAATCGATTACCGAAGTCACGGCATTCCATAACATGGGTCGTAGAACTGCATTTGGGGCATAATTTGACCATTATGGATAAACCCTATATATGGGGTATTTAAAAATAGTTAACACAATATGGTGATTATTATCGACAAGATTGCGGTTTTTGTGGTTATACTGCGTTGGCAAATCGTTCGCTAATGAGAGTCTGGTTGATCGCTCGCTTCGATCTGCGGTAGTCTCTCCTCTGGTTCCCTTCCTTGGATTAGCTCAATGGGTTCAGCACTTCTATCACCGATGGTGAATGTGACGTTCAATGGCTTTGCTTGTGTCGATTCGATTTCGATCTTGTCTCCATACTGACGTGCGTTCCACTTACCTAGTAGACGGATACGAGTGTCAATTCTGACCCTCTTCTCCTGTGCATCTAGCATTGGATCATCAGCTATTCTTATGCAGTCATCTGCGATTGCGTGAGTACCTATTTTGCGTGAGAGATGAGATTTATTGCGGAATTCTTCATTTGAGCATTCCCAACGCCATACTGTTGAGTAGTTTGGCATACCTTCGAGATTGCAGATGGATGAGAGTGTTTGACCCATTGCGAGTCTCTCGCAGATTTCATCTCCGAGAGCTTCGTCGTACTTTGGAGGTGTGCCTACTTTTCGTGATGGTTTAAAGCTCATGTGGTGATTGTGACTGCTTAGGTTTGCGCTTGGGTAATTGTGATTTCGGTTCGTTGCTCTGCTTGGGTGCGGACTTTAACTTGCGCGAACGTGATTTCGACGCTTTCGGGGTTATCGTCTGGGATGAGTTTGGAGTATCTAATTTGGTCAATGAGAGGTTTGCAGCCTCCAGCGAGATTATCAACATCGAGTGTTTTTGTGGAGTATCTTGTAATTGAGAGAGAGTATAGCGGATTGCACTTAGTAGTGCAGTCCTTGCTAGTAGCTTTTGCTTTTGGTACTTTGACCAGTGAGCATTTAGGAGCGTGTTTAACGAGGGTGTCAAGTAACCTGCGAGATGGAGGTTTATAGTTGTCTGCATAGTAGTAGTGTCCGTCAGGTGCAAGGGTGTAGCCTTTCTCTTTGAGTTGTTCAGTTGTCCAGTTCATTGCCTTCGTTAAATAGATTAAGTATTTTTTGGATTGTGTTCATTTGTATATTTCTTTTGCTGCATTTTCTATAAATGCAGACATACATGATATGGGCAGATTATCATTATGCCTTTCATTGTAGTCTTTAGTAACTGCAAGTATGCAACGAATCGCTTCTTCGTGTTTTTTAATCTTTATTTCCAGTGTGTTACACTTACAGTTGCCGTGATCATCCACGTCCATGACGTTGTCGCAGCATTCTGGTATTTCATCTTGTTCTGGTGGGTCATTCCAATAATCGTTCATTGCGGGTATAGTTTTGAGTGATTGTGTGGGATTTATACCTTATCTAGACCATTCTCTTAGGTTGTCTTGGTCTAGTGCATATCCTTCTCCGTGGCCTAGATTAATTATATTCGATGGTTTGATCAGGTCTTCTTTCCATGCCCATCCTTTGTAGTGCAGTGTTGGTGAATCCACAACGCACAAAACGTATACATCTACGTCTGGATTTACTTTGAGTGTGGATAGCAAGCGAGCGTGTGTGTGCTTAGATGCCTTTATGTCGTATCTGTTGCCGCTTGGCATAACACCATCTGGAGATCCAGATCTAGGTGATAGTCCGAGGTCAGGAAATACATTCATCAGCTTTGCGAACCCGTACTCTGCCATCATGCCAATCACGTCAGCTTCTGATCCGTCTTGGTTGCCAATCTTGGCATCCTTGACTTTATTGCTGCGAGCTATGAGCGAACGCATCCTGCCAATGAGTTGGCATATCTGCACCTCGTCGGGGTTGAGTGTAAGTTGCATGGTCTATCGTGATTGCTGAATGAATTTGAGAGCGATAGCCATTAGCTCAGGATAGTCGCGTAATGCCTCAAGGTAGTTTTTGAACATATCATCAATAGCCTGTTCAGCGAACGGGTCTGGAATGATGTCGCATTTGACCTGTGCGTCCTCCAAGTCCTTGTTGGCTGATCGTAGTGCAAAGATAGCAGCGGAGCAGAATACGGACAACTGTGCGGCAATGGAGCGGTAGTCCTTGTCGCATTCTTTGAGACGTTCAACTTCGGAGGTGTATGGTGTTTCGCTCATATTAATATTTATAGAATGGATTTAGTGGGTTGGGTTTACTGATTTTATTATCGCTTGAGGCATTCCTTATGAATTCCACATAGTATTCTTTAGCGCACTTTAGTGCCTCATCTCGTTCAATTTCTGCTCTAGCTGCCATGTCTACAGCACACCTCCATTTGTTCTCCCAACCTACAATAGTACCTCTTAATCTCGCATTCGTCTCTTTCAAAACTTTTTTGTATGCCTTTGATTTTTGTGCATCCTTCCTCGCCTCGTCGCGCTCTTTAATAGCTCGCAATGTTCCTAAAGCAATTTCCCTTCTTTCTTGTGGTATTGCCATCACTTCGATGAGTGCTAAACACTTAAGCTCCTCTGTATCTGGTTGTTCACTCATTTTGCGCCCTCCAATGCTTCTCTGGCAATAGTTCCCATATTTTCGCGGTCTGCATAAATATCTGTGCCATCAATAAATAAATCCTGAATTTTCATTAACGCATCCCGCGCCTCGTCGCGTTCTTCCTTTACTCGCATTGCTGCCAATAGAATCCCCTCGTAATCGGTTGCTTTTAACGCTCGCTTTGCGTCTTCGATGGTTGTTCTCGCCTCGTCACGTTCTTGGCAGAATCGTTCTGCTCTGCATTCTGCCTGTGCAATTTGAGATAAAGCATCGTCCCTCTCTTTCTCCAGCCTAGCCAACTCGCTAGTGGAGTGCAACTCCAGTGCAGTTAGCCTGTCAGCCAGTTGCTTTGCGTCCAAGTAGTCTGTTATAATTTCGTTCATATATTTATAAAATGGGGTGTGAGGTTTTATGTAGTTACCTCACGGGGTCAAATGATAACCAGCACACATAGTTGCCGCTACAATCCCTTAAAATTGTGGCTGTGGTTTTTGGGGTCACAGCCAACCCCCTTGTCCCCTGCTGATCGGGAGTTCCCAATCAAGCGAGGAAAGTGTTAGTTAAAACGGAATGTCATCTCCATCCGAATCCTTGGCCCGTGCTGGAGCGGATTTGGCCTTTGCAGGGGTTTTGGTTGCGCCTTGATCCTTTGGCTTGACTGACAAGCTAAAGAACTTCTTACCATCCTTCTTGGACTCCTTGATCCACCCGTTGAGCCAGTAGTCAGTTCCCTCAATGTTGATGGATCCGTTGTAGTCTGGGTGGGTGTCCAGTTCTTTGCGGTCATTTTTGAATAATGATCCGCGATTAGTGTTATCGTATTGGTCTGCCATATTATAGTTAGTTTATATTATTGCAGCGTTTTTGTGGTGTGCTGCCACCAAGTCTGCATTTGTTTGCAGAAAGTGTAATGTTATGGTTAGTCGCTCCAGCAGTCATAGCTTCCTTCGTAGACATATCCATTTTCGTCTTTCGTTTCATTGAACGTGAAAGATTGTCCAAACATATCATGAGATCCGCAGATGGACTCAATGATTTTTGGGGATAGATAGGACTTGGAAGTGATGCGGAACTTTCCCCAGTCCCGTGTGCCTCGATCATTGCGAGATTTGTCTGCTTCGATTGTGATTACGTTTAGTTGTTTCATTTGATGTTGTGTATTTATTGGACTGACTCCACTACATCTAGGGTTAAAATTCAAACTCGTCAACAGAATTTTCGTCGATGTGTGAAAAATATTTATCGTAGATTTCTTTTGCCTTTTCGTATTTTTCCTGAGCGTCCGCAAACCTAGATTTGGTGCGGCTCTGCCAGATTGCTGTTGCGGTATCGAGTAGAAAGCAAGCCTCGTCGAAGTGGTGATCAATGTTCATCGATTTGTTCAAATCTGGAAATATCTCCGCGCATTTTTACAGGAACGAACACGTCACGTTGACCACGCCGATTCTTGTCGATTCGCACACGCGAAGTTGATTGGGTTTCTGTTTTGCGCTTGAATGATGACGCTTCTTTTTTCTTCTCGTCAGGGTGAGAGATAATAACGAGAAAGTCAGTGTGGTGACCGATTGCGCGGGACTCGCGTACTGCGCCTTCGTCGTTGAGTTGACTCGCAGTCATCACCACGGATTTTGTTTTGAGTGCAGTTAATTTCAACCTTCGCGATAGTTCGCTAACTGCCTGTTCTCGGTTGTCTGCTGTTGGCATGGTCACGATCTGTAAGTAGTCAACGATGATGAGGTCTGCCTTGCCAAGTGATGCAAGACGTGATGCCTCTGCTACGATTTCTCCCACCTCGGAAAGATCATCTCGGATCGTGAGGTTCATTCCCATGAGTTGCACGATTGCGCTTGAAATATCCTTGGCAGATGCAACCCCCCTCCACTCTGTTACACCCTCCATCTCTCGCAACGGCAGGATTGTTTTCCCAAGCAGATTGGAAGCTATGCGTTGCAAGATTGCCTTTGCTGGCATCTCAAGGGAAAATATAGTTACCGATTTGCCATTGAGCAATGCCTGAAGTGCAGCTTGGTAAAGAAGGATTGATTTACCTCCGCTGGTCTGCGCTCCTACCACTAACATCTCACCACGTCTTGCACCTCCACCTAGTAGCTTGTCTAGCTTGGGTATTCCAGTAGGGAAGTTCTCTAGTGGAGTCTTGTCCTCCAGATCGTCCATAAAGTCGCTCAGATGGGCTTTAACGTCCTTGCACTGGCTTTCTGGTACGATTGCATTAGCGAATGACTCAGCAAGGCTAGAAAGGTCTGCTTTCATAGCGCAAATATCATCATGGTTATCCTCCCACGTCTTGATTGTGTCACGATACCCTTTTGCTTTGATCAATTGTGCGCGGTAGTCCGCTGCGGTTTCCACGCACATAGCACCGGGGGACAGAAAGATTGTCTGGAGTATTTCCATCACTCCATCCTTCCCTCCACAAGCATTCAGCTTGCCTGTTGTCTCCAGATCACTCAATGCACCTAGTGCGTTGGTGCTTCCAGTCCGTTGGTAGACTCGCTCCAGTGCGGTGAAGATGAGTTTATGTTGCGATATTGCAAACAGATCTTCTGACCATGCGAGGTGCGGAAGAACCTCTGGATCGATTGCGATTAGCGATAGTGCCGCTTTTTCTGCGGTGATTGCGATTGGTGTGTTTTTCATATGTTTAAAATAAAGATGTTTGAGTTACTATCGGTAGACTTGTGTCATATCTTTTATTATCTCCCTTTGGGTAGGATTTAATTTCAAATTTTTTTGATTGGATAAATTTTTTTCTTTGTGTTTTGTTTCCTAAAAACATCACATATCTATGTTTTGCAGGTCTTTGAACTTGATATAGTTGATCTCCGTATTTTTCTTTTAACTTTTTAACCCTATCTTCCTCAAAAGCGAACTCATCCATTAATGTTCTGCTATGAATATGCTCTTTTCCTTTTAGCTTCCAATCCAACTGAACATGACTTTCACCAGTAAACATAAAGTTTGTTGCCTGATAGATATACCCATTGTGACCAAAAGACTTGTCAGCATAACTAACTATGATTAGCGGTTTTGGTAATAACTTAAATATTTCTCCAAGAAAGAATGAATTACAATTGCGTTCAAGAGAATCTAAAGTGCAAAGCCTGTTTAACTCATAAACATAATCCATAAAATTATCTCCGCATATGGATTTTTTCATATTCAAAGGTATTGCATTACCAAAAGTGCAAACCCCAACAAGTTCAACTCCAACAAAAAGACCATAAGCATAGGATATTGAAGTCATTCTTTTAAGGTAATGCCTATTCAATAACCAAGGCTTGCATTCATCAACGCTAATTTGTCTGACATTGTATTTTCCATTTAGTTTCATATCAGCAAGCCCTCTGGTAAGTCTCTTGTGCCTTGTAAACCCATTCGGCCTTGAATCCCTGCCATCCCCTGCTTACGCATTCGGTGATTGCTTGCTCCAGCGTCCACCCTGCGTTGTCCGCTTCGTTCTGGATGGCATTGAGTGCCGTTTGGGTGAGTGGTGCTTTCTTGGCTTTACGAAGTTTGATAAAATCGTTCCAGACTTGCTCTGGAACAGAATCTGGTCTTATCAATTCTACTCTTATCTTCTCTTCTCTTATCTTATCGGTTCGCGTTGGGCTGCCCATAGGTTCGCCATGGGTTTCGATTGGGTTAGCCATGGGTAACCCATGGGTTTCAATTGGGTTAGCTTTGGGTTTCCTTCCACCCTTCTTTCCATTCTCCCAATTAGCTATTAGAGAGGAGTTATACTCATCCCACTGGTGAATTATAACATTATCACCTTCTCTGCGTATGAAACCAGCAGTCACAAATGCTGATTCAAACTTTTCAGCGTCACCATTGTATCGGCACAATGCTTTCAACCCCGCTGTTGGAAGGTTTGTGAACACGCTGGTTTTCCTGTTTTGGCAATGGCCCCATATCCTGATGAGATATACGGGCGCGGACTCATCGTTGAGTAAATCAACTAACATTCTTGTTTTCCAGTGATCTGGAAAGTCTGGAGATACTATCATATTTTTATAAAGAAAACCCTTCCTAAAGTAAGACTCCGTCTATCGAGCGACAACGGCAGTAGGAAGGGTAAATTCATTGGTTTTTATCGATGGTCTTAAACATCGAGCCTCACAAGAGACTAACGCAAACTATCTAGTTTTTGGATTTCGTCAAATTGTTTTTTACTGACCAGTCCCAGAGTTGTAAAATCTCCTCTGCCTTATCGTCTACATTGTCTTGTTTCAACCCATACGATTTTAGGTCAAGCCATGTACCATCTGGCAACTCACCAGTACATTTTACCTCGTAGCACACATTTGGGTAACCATGCTTTCGATGGTCGTAAACGTAAACCTCGACCTGTTTCTTTTTACCTTCGTTGCAACGGCACTCTTCATGCCCAGCGAAGGTTTTGTAAAACGAGATATCAGATTGTCCAAGGTGATCCTTAAATTGCTTCCATCCATTACCTGTTAGCTTATCAAAGTTCAGATCGTTCATGGTTTTGCTTTCTTTGGTTTGTCCTCAACTAGCTTCACGATTTCCTCACCCACATCTGGCTGGATTTGAGATAGATCGTATCCCGCTGACTCGCAGTACTTCTGCAATTTTGTAGCAGTGATGCTACCTCCGAATAGCTTAATGCTGTCGGATAATGACATTTCGGTGCAGTTTCCGATGTGTTCGATAACCTCCGCAGGGTATGTCTCACGTCCTTTCTGGCGTTGCAGTTTCCATCCATAAACTTTCTCACCTGCTTGTAGCTTTTCTTTGAGCAAATCCTTTGCCCAATCGACGAGGTAGTTGTTGAAAATACTGCTCTGTTTTATAAACATTGAGAGTCGATCCACATCACCTGCGAGATGCTCCTGCATTTGCGCGAGGTTGGTCTGTAGGTCGTTTTGAACAACCTCTAGGGTGTTGGCAACTGGAACTGCAATCTGACCGCACGTTGATGCTTTCTTGCACCAGCGGCAATAATCGCAAGCGGATGGGGTTTTGTCTGGGTCATTGTATGCCGCGATCACTCCTTCGACAACCTGCTTGGCCTCCTCAATTGTCCAAGAGTGCGTGACCACCCGTTCTTGATCACAGAACAGCAGGTGGCAAGTCCATTCGCGAATGGCGTATTCGCCAGTCTCGAAATCGTAGCTTGCTGCCATGTTTCCGTAGGCATAGGCACATTGCTGCTCGGCATACGAACGTAGGATTCCTGATTTTAGGTCTAGGGAGGTATGGATAGCTGGAATGCGGCAATCCTCGGTTCCAATGTGGTCAATGCCGGGCGTTTTGACTTTCAAGCTATCTTCGTCTGTGACCACCTCATGGTCACCAGCAATCTGCTTGGTCATCTCAATTGCCCACATGACCGCATCACCATCCTTGGGATTCAGATCAAGAAAAGGCTTATTATTCCCCATGAACATCTCACGGAACGCAAGATCCATGTGAGTCCCGCGAGACGCAGCAGGGGAGTTGCCCCCCGCTGACTCGAAACAGGCACACTCAGCCAGCTTTGGAAGTAGTGAATGCCTGATCATTTGGCCTCCCATTTGGCTACTGCTGCGAGAAACTTCTCTGGTGAGACGATGAGGTTGTCACGATATTTACCAGCGGGAAGATCCGTCCACAACTGACCTACCTTTATCTCACCTTTACTGATCAGGTATCCCGTAGCCGATTCAGCTTTGGTTGCAATTACTGCCTCCACTTTTGTGAACCAGTTTGGATCTTCTTTAGGTGTTGCGGGTGCTAGTACTTTTGGGGGTAATGTCCTAGCTTGTGGAACACTGGAGGAGCGTCCCATTGCCAACTCGCCATCGTCATCGTCTGGACATACCATGACTAGCGATTGCAAGGCATATCGACGAGCATAGGATATGAGGCTACCAATGCCCTGTGGGTCTTCTTTAACTGGTTTCATGTACGTCCTGCACTTGATCCACTGCCCACTTGAATGGATTAGCATGGATTCAACGTAGTATCCGATTGCGTCTTGAGAAGGCAACTGAACCACGGAGAGTCCGTTTGCGGTTAGTGCTGGTCGAACTGTTTCCCAGACCTGCGCCAATGAAGCGTAGTTGGATTTGAAGAATGGATTTTTTGCGTCTTTGTGGACTGTTCCGTTCTCTGCTTGCGCTTTTGCAAGTGCGATTGCTAGGTCTGCTATGTTTTCTGATTGTGTGTTCATTTTGTTTTACTGGTTTGTTGTTTGTTTACTGGTTGGTGAAGTCTTCAAATTTACTGCAAGTCTGGTCATCCCGTTTGCGTTTGTCGCAATACTGTTTGAAACGATGGAGGATGTTTTGTTGCCCCAAGCGATAGCAAGCAAAGCAGGATGCGAAGGACAACAGAAAGTATGAAACTGCAATTGGTGTGGTCATTTGTTTTGGGTGAGTGCTATGGTTATTCCAAGGATTGCGATTGCTGGTGCGATTGCTGTGAACGCATCCAGACAATGCTGGAGCGTCACAAGCAGTGGAGTGGAAGTGAATGTTTCAAGGATGTTCATAAGATTTGAAAAGTAATCGAAGCGGGTTGGGATTGTCAACAATGTTTTTTTGGAAAGATTCCAGCGGATTTTAAAGCGTCTTTGCACTGGTCGATCAGCAACGAATCCTTGTGACCATATGCGTCCACCACTGCTTGCAATGCTTGCACCAATTTTGTGTGCGAAGCGTTTTTGTAATGCTCAGAAGATTTGAATAGTTTCATTTTGTTGGTTGGGTTTGGAGCGGGGGTGGAACCCGCTCAGTTTGGGTTTATTATGCTAGGCGATCAATAGCTTCGCGATCCCCAGCAGATATTGCGTTCTGCAAATCGATGCGGCGATATACCTCTTCGCCTTCCCACGCAGCGGAACCATAAACCGAATAAGATTGATTCCAATGAGCAAGATCAATCACTCCGTGAGCTTGAACTCGCAAAACAAGCTTTTGAGCCTCTTCCAAATTATCAAAACGATTTTGATGGGAATAACGCTCACCATGTTTTGTTTCGACAATTACGAAAAACACGTCTCCGTAAATTGCTCCGTTTGGGTTTCCCATATCAGCAAACTCAGAGTTGAAATCTACAATGTCTCGGAAAAGAACTGCTGTTGCGTGATCGATTTTAGTTGTCATTTGATTTTTAGTTTTTTGGTTTTTCGCTTCAGGCGTTGTGCCATCCACTGAGATGAAGATACCAACCTGCTTGGGTTATGCAATAATTATTTTCATTTATTTTTCACTAGGATAAAAATAGTTACTTAATTCTGTTGACACCCGCAGATGCCGATAGAATCAAGCTGCGCAGACTTCCATCTTTCTAGGTCTTCCACCCTTCGCTCCATTAGCCCTTGCTGCCTCAACTTTTTTATCGGACGAAACGCATCCACCCTTGCGTCCAATCTCGGACAGAAACTGCCGCACTACATCAGGAATCGTTGTCTTCATTTTTGTCTCTTTCCTTGGCAACTCGCTTGTAGGAATCCCAGTCGATATCGTCGTAGTTGTCTTGGTATTTTCGCTCCCAAGTCTTGGTGCGGGGCTTATCTCCCTTGCCGTTTCTGTGCCACTCATTGTTGTCAATCTTTCCGTGGCTCATCCTGCTCCTTTGTTTGGAATACTCCGTCACGCACGAAAATATGCTCCATGAGTTTTGCTGCGAGAACGAACTTGAAACTCGTCTCTTGGAGCGTCCGCATGATGTCATGATAGACATCGTGCTGGGTGATTTTGGTTAGGTCGATTTGAGAAAGTACGGCATCAATTGCTTGTTGCGTTTCTTCCTCACCTGCTTGTTTTGGTGTGTTTGTATCTGACATATATTTATTGGTTGAATGATTGTTTCTCTCGCTCGATGAGCATTGCGTCTGCGTCCACGAAGGACAACTCTGCCACTATCTCAGGCAACTCGCCACTAAATTCTTCTGATGCCCTGTAGCCCCGCAGTGCAGCCCCTGCGAAGTAATCTCGGATTCCCATTCCAGAGTTTGGCTTGACTGCACTAGTCTTTGCATCACCACCGAAATGAGGCACAGGGAATGCAGGGTGGTTGTTGCGTTTAGTAGCCATGTAGTTTAGCGAGGAACTCGCGTTGAATTTTCCTGCGTTCTGGGGTGCGTGTCCAGAAGAACGCACACGCTTGATCGACTACAATTGACAACCGACGAATCCACGGATCTTCGTGATCTTCGATTCCGCACTGGTTGCGTCCGATTCCTTTAACGGGTTTTGTATTTTTCATATTTATTTTTAAAACATAGCAGGAACGAGGATGCATCCCCTTTTCAGATACGGGTTCCAAAGGTTACGAGTCACCAAGGACTCCCCGACCTCGATGCGACTCTATTAGAGTTCATCCGTAATCCATCTGCCTACTATTAAATTTATTTCTTTTTAGATTTAGCTTTCTTTTGCACGGCATATGCAATCGCTAGTGATTGCTTCTGTGATTTTCCAGATTTCATTTCAGTTTTGAGATTGCGTTCAAAGCAATTTTGTGAGGCACATTTTCGTAGTGGCATAATTTTATTCGTCTGTAATTCCAAGTGCTATTTGGAATGCGTTGTAGTCTCCGTTTCCAGCATCAAGAGCAGCATTCTTGATTTCATCTGGAGCATCTTTATCAACCATCAAAACCATGTTGTCTGGAAGTTGGTATTTCTCAAATCCAACATTCAAGAACGCATTTATCCGAGGTGTATTTTTATCAGCGTCTTTTACAAGAACAGAATAGTTTTCGCTCATTTTTTTGATTTTGCAGAAGCATTAACTTTGACAGCATCTTCGTCAACAATCAATTTAATTCCTGCAAATTTTCTCATTGCTCCAGCAACAGTTTCTTCAGACCCACCTTTTACGGATTCTTTTTCGTGAACATCCCTGTATTTTTTAAATATTTGTTCTGGTTGTACTGGATTTTTAACCAAGAAATTGTTGCCTTTTTCTGGGCCAAGCATTACCCAATCGTATGCCTCATGCTCAACAAAATCAGGATTAGCCCTCATTTCGTCTCTTGCCTTACGCTCCGCTTTAGACATTGCTGCTTCTTCTTTTGGATCATTTCCAAAATACAAAGCAAAAATATCTGGATTTTGAGAAAGTTCAACTGCTGTTACAATGTCAAGGTTTTTGCCTTCTTTAAAGTCTGACGATTCACGCATAATGTAACTTGGATCAAATTTACCAAATTTGAATGATAATATACTTCCAATTGCTGATCCGCGATCAGCAAATGTATTTCCAATATTATCAGAAATATACAAAGAATTATTTTTGTTTAATAATTCATTGTATTCTTTTGTTTTTGATAATGATTTTACATTATTAATAGCTTTATCAACACTAGATTGCTTCCACCTTCCTGTTTTTAAATTACTTAAAGCTGTTTTTATTTTAGATATTGAATCAAATATTTCAGCGTAAACACCTTGCGGAGTTAAAGCGTCTCTTTCTTTTGTTAATTCATCTATTTGTTTATTTATTTCTAACAAATCTTCTTTTGTTGCATCTGTCAGTCCTCTTTTTGCAGCGGTAATACTTGCACTTAATGCAGCTTTTTCTCCAGCAATAATTCCGCCTTGCATTGCAATAGAAATAATTTCTTTTTGATTTTCATCAAGGTTTGATTCACGCATCATTTTATCAAGAGTCCTTGCTGTTCTCTTGTTTGATTTATGAGCAATTGGATCCATTAAGTGAACCAAAGCGTATTTCGCTCCATGAGATGCCAATCTATTTTTAGCACCAGATACAAAGGTAGAAGTCATGTTAGCCCAGACTGCCTTGTATTTCTTACCATCTGGCCCAGTAATTGTGACTTGGTTTGATTTAAGGAATGGATGCAATGGGCCACCCATATCTCCACCAGTAGCCCTTTGACGATCCGCTTCAAGAAGAATGACTGGTTGTCCTTTTAGTTCTTTTATTAAGTCTTTGAACTTTGGAACTTCAAGGTATTCAGGATCGTAAGAAAATGACATTTTTCTTCCACCACCAATATCAATCTCAACATTTGTTGCCTTATCCCATTTAAATCCTTTTGCTGGAGTGATTCCTTTTATTATTGTTGTTTCAAAGTCTGGAAGCGGTTCAGTTTTTCCAATTGGACGTGCTGGCATGAACTGCAAGCCAGTTATGTCAGAAGATTGTATGCTTTTTTCTGAGCTATCAGGGGTCAACTCCATATCTGGCAGCATAGCCTTTCCCCGCACAGGAGGCTCAATTTCGCCCAGCGAGAGTGCCTTCGCTCCAACCACCTTGGTTGGTGCGGATATGCCCTCTAGGGGGCGTATACGCGCAGAGATCGGCTCGTATTTGGTGGGTTGCTCTGCTGGTGTGAATTGAACACCCTTTTGTGATTCATTCCAAATATCCAGCAACTGTGCTTTTGATTTTATAGAACTTGGATCGGTAATTACAATTTCTGCTCCGG
>Ga0208975_1000533_pt1 | contig 18103 bp, 29 predicted proteins | sample GreLakmeER78MSRF_FD_187700 | JGI IMG/M metagenome (GOLD analysis project Ga0208975, IMG submission 187700) | Freshwater lentic microbial communities from great Laurentian Lakes, MI, USA - Great Lakes metaG ER78MSRF (SPAdes) | ecosystem: Environmental > Aquatic > Freshwater > Lake | place: Great... | reverse complement strand
TAAGCATCTGCCATTGTTTGAGCGTACCCAAGCAAGGCTTCAGCGCATCTTTTTTCAAGTATTTCAGTTTTCATGCTCAGAATACTACTGTTGTTTTTATGCTTGTCTATTAGGGTTTATCCTAGTACAAAAGCCTAAAAAGGTGTGGCACATTATCGGTGTGGGCAGTAATTAAGCCACATTTTTGATAAACAAATAGGAGTGAATATGAAGCAATCAGCGTTTCCAATATCGGGTTCTCAGTATCGACACACAGAAGGAATGACCTTGCGAGATTACTTTGCGGCTAAGGCTATGCAAGGTTCTATTGCGGGAACACCACACAATGTTGATATTGAGCCAACTGAGCTTGCCACATGGTGTTACATCATGGCAGACAGAATGCTCAAAGCTAGGGGCGAATGATGCCAATTCTTAATGGAAAAAAGGTCGTTGACCTAGAGATAGATGGAGTAGATTCAAGAGACTTCCCAGACTTCTCTGATGCCTACTTCTCAAGTGGATGCTATGAAGATGGAACACCATTGACAGAAGATGAGTTAAACAAGCTCACCGATCTGGCGGGTGATGTTCTGTGGACAATGGCTTATGAAAGTTTCCACTGATGAAAACACTATTTCAGTTCTTTGTGGAAGAGTTTTCTGACATCCACTACTGCCCTTATTGCCTGGCAATCAAGGGAGATAAAATAGTTTGCTGCCAAGAAGCAGACTTTATCAAGTTCAAGGATTTATATCCGGAACAACAAAAAGAGATTATTCAACAAGAGTTAGACGAAAATCAAAGGAGTTAATCATGGGTGTACATAAGAAGTTAATGGAAGCAAGATTACTCTTGCAACACGCTCCACTTAAAAAGTCAGGCCACAACAAGTTTGCAGGGTACTCATACTTCGAGTTGGGTGACTTTTTGCCAACAATCAACTCAATCTTCTATAAGACTGGATTGTGCGGTGTAGTGTCGTTTGGCAAAGAGTTGGCTAGTCTGACCATCACAGACACAGAAGACGGCTCAGAGATCGTTCTGACAAGCCCTATGGCAGAAGCCAACTTAAAGGGTTGCCATCCAATCCAGAACCTTGGTGCGGTAGAAACGTATACCAGGCGGTATCTGTGGGTTTCAGCAATGGAGATCGTAGAACACGATGCCCTAGACTCTTCTGCCCCTTTGAAGGAAGATAAGGTCATCATTAGCCCTACTCAGGGTGCAATGGATAATATTCCTCCAGAGGAAGTGCAGTACTTGCAAGAGATGGCAGTTGAATTGATTGCCATGTGTGAGCAAGGTGACCCCAAGGCAGCTTGGGATAAGTTGGAAGGAGAGAACCTTGATGCAGAACAAAAGATTGCATTGTGGACTCTGCTTCCCAGTAAAGTGCGTTCGGCATTAAAGAAAGCAAAGGAAATCTAATGGAAAAGCGTGACAACTCAGGTGTTCTGTTCAAGAACGATAAAAAGGAAACACCAAGCCATCCTGATTACAAGGGAAACATAACAGTCAATGGTCAGGACTTCTGGCTATCTGCTTGGATCAAAGAGGGCAAAGGCGGTAAATTCATGGGATTAGCCTTATCTCCAAAGGATCAACAACAAAAGGCAAAACCAAAGAGTTCGGGCTTTGATGATATGCCTGATGACGTGCCCTTTTGAGTTAATATAACCACGGGGCGAAAGCTGTGCAAAGGCTTTTCTAGCTTGCGGACGAGCAGCCGTAGCCCCACCTAATAGGAGTTAATGATGAGAGATATTTTTGACAACATGAAGCAGTCAATGGAAAGATTCTTTGGCACAGAACCTTTCAAGTTGGCAAGAAGAGAAGATCCTGCAACGAGCCATCAGGCAGCTCAAGCAGTAGACACTACCAAGCTGGAGCAATTGGTCTACGAGGCCATTAAAAGCTTTCCAGACGGGTGTATCTCAGACGAGATACTAGAGAAGTACCCAAACTATCCATATTCCTCAATAACAGCCCGTTATCGTGCTTTGTTAGACAAGGATTTGATTGAAGTATCAGGTGTCAAACGTGGCAAATTTGGCAGAAATCAACGAATTATGAAGGCTAAATAATGCTAGAAAAACCACCTTATTCCAAGATCAGTTATCCCTCTGTGCCAAACAAGGATTTTAAATGGTCTACAGGATCAGATGTTCAGGCTATTTGGAGAAAGCATGGATGGACTCCACCCTCAGAGAAGATGTTGCCACCACCACCCGAAAAGTATCAAGAGCCTTTAAGGAGAGTTAGATGACAAAAGATAAGGCATTGCGCCTGGCACTTAAGGCATTAAAGGATTTTAGTGTTACTGATAAACAGGCATCTGAAGCATCTGCTGCCATTAAATTAGCACTCAAAATACCAAAACATAGATGGCAAGGTTTTACGGCAGATGAATTTGTGTACTTTTGCTCTTATGTTGACCATGAAACTCTTGACCAAATTGAAAATACTTTAAGGAAAAGAAATGAGTTATGCAGCAATTGAAATGAAGATAATCCAATGGTCAGAAGCCAGACGTATTATTCCAAACAGTACTCCAGATGTTCAACTTCTTAAAGCGGTATCAGAGATTGGAGAACTGGCTGATGCAACCATTAAAGACGACAAAGAAGCTATTGTTGACGCTGTTGGTGATGTCATGGTCTGTCTTATCAATTACTGCGCTTTACAGGACATACATCTGGTAGACTGCATGGAAGTTGCATACGATCAGATCAAGAATCGTAGGGGTACGCTTTTGCCAAATGGAGTCTTTCAAAAGGAGATATGACCATGAAATTTGAAATGGAAATTGGCTGCATTCAAAATGAGAAAATTATCATTGAAACGTGGGACTTTGACAAAATCCAAATCATCAGAGATTTTATTGCTTTTCAAGAAGACCACGGGTGGGCTGTTGACTATGAAGCAGTTGAGCCTGATGATGATAAAATTGAAGAAGAAATCCCGCCATTTGCGTTAGACACTTACGAGCCTTTGTAGCCTATAAGCTACTTTGCCAGTAGGTAAAGTCCAACATTTGAGAAAGCATAACCTGCATAGACAATAGCCATGTGTGGGTTATCTTTCCATAATTGCTCACCAGCAATGTAGGCATAGATTGCCCCCGTCAAGATGATTAGCCAAGCACTCAAAATGCACCTACATCAAATACATCTCCCCTAAATTCAACCTGATCTTCATCAAACTTGTGAACTAACTCAGGCCACAATAGTTTGCCATTAAAGAAGTTCAGTACAGCAAAGCCCGATCTATGGTTGTTTGGGTTTATCTCAGCATAAGTAAACTGTGGGCCATCAGTCTCAGCAAGGGTTCCAGTATCCACCCCAAAACGATTGCCGTTGTAGTCAGCAAATGGAGTCACTTTTAACGAGTGCAGATGCCCTGTTATTATGCTGACCCCCGCATTCACAGTATTGTTGTGTGTAGCATGAACACCACCCTTGTATCGGTGTTTGATGATGCAATTAGGAGTAGGCCATACTGCCCAACAGAAGTCCCAATCTGGGATATGGTCTGTCAACTTAAAACCTTGAACTTCCTTAAATTGTGGTGCGTGTTGCGCTAAACGATTGCCAAATCTAACGTCATGGTTTCCCCATGTAAACAAGAGCTTTACATTGTGTCTGGCAGCTTTAGCCGCCTCCTCAATCTCACCCAACGCACCCTGACAAGCCTTTAACTCTTGGATAACAGAAGTCTGTGGTTGTTCAGTAACATCATGTCTGGATATAGAGGCTCCATCAAACGCATCCCCATTACATACTATCGCTTTAGGTTTGAACTGTTCTATAGCCCATAGAAGCCCTTTAAACGCTGTTGTACGTTGACCAGGTATGAAGTGAGCATCAGAGAAGACAATTACAGTCCCATCTAGCATCCCTAGTTCTATTTGTTTTAGCGGAGAAAAAGATTTTGGTCTGTTAGCGTCATATTGAGCGCCACGATGGTCTTTTGCGGGTAATTTAATCTGGTAGTGTTCTTCAATCCACCTTCTGCGTAGATGAGCCGCCCTAGTGTTTATTCCTAAATGTTCAGCAATTCTTGTTGCAGATTGAAGTTGTCCCCAGAGTTGGATGAATTCCATGTCTGTACAAGTCTCATTATGTGCGCCCATTGGAATCCTTAGACAATAACTTTTCTAAAAGGTTAATGACTCTATGCTCTTGCATTTCAATCTCATCTTGAGATGATTTGGGGTCTTGTGCCACAGTCATTAAATCGTGTAAGAAAACATGAAGCAACTCATGTAATGCAGTTTGATCCAAAGACTCTGGTGTGATCTTCTCAGCACCAAAGTCACCTAGTCTGTAAGTAGCCAATCGAGCAGAAGCATTAAACTCAACAGAAGCCATAGCAGCTTTAGCTGGTTTACTTCCTTTTTCAATTCTCCAATCACCCAGACTAAGCACCTGTTGCCACTTTTTGACACTTTGTGCAAATAATGCGGCATCTTGTGGTGTAGGAATGTTAGACATATCAACACCTTATACAAGTATTATTACAGTTTAATTTAACTTGTTAACACTTGTAAAGCGTGTTCTATGTGCTTTATGCGGTCTTCAAGGCCAATAAAACCACCATTTATCTTCTTGGTCATGGTCTTATAGTCTCTAACATCAGCAAACTGGTTCAGTTTATGAGTGTCCCAAAACCACCCTGCTGTCAGGGCAGCGTACTGAGGCGTAGCTACAAGATCAGGCTCCATAATGAAGTCAACACCTAGTGCTTGACCCGCATGATGGTAGTTTGCAGAGCCTGTCAATTGGATACATCCTCGGCCTCGGAAACGATACCCATCCCCTGAAGCCTCATCCCTATTGCCCATACGATTTGAGTAAACAGTATTGGCAATCAACTTAGGATTTCTCTGGCAAGCCTGTGCCTTGGCAGCATCAAACCTTTTAGGCCACAACTTCTGTAAAGCCTCTGCACGATAGTTCAGGTTCTCTTCCAAGATCCTAAAGTTTCCACACTCATGCCCACATTGACCAATAAATGCCGCTTGGCGAGTAGGTGTAGAGATGTCAAAACGCTCAAAAGTAGCATTTAAAGCATCAACCCACTCTGGACCAATATGAAGTTGTTGGAGTTTTTCTTTATTTACCGACATTTAGTAAATCTCTCATCTGGTTGTACGAGTCCACACAAGCATTCAAAGCAACAGTATTCCTATCACCTTGGGCGACTATTTCTGCGATGGCTTCGATGGTTGCTCTTTCGGCATCAGAAGGTTCATTAGCCTGTCTGTCAGGTTGGCTGGTTGCTTTTGGATCTGCGCTGGCAACGGGGGAACTTGAGGGGGCTTGTACGTTACTTGAGGGGCAGAGGCGCAACTTGCCAGCACGATTGGCAACAGCAAGAGCAGTAGTTTTTTTGTTGATGGCATCATTGGCTTCCTGTAATTTTGCAGATTGTTGATTAAGTTTTTCACCCATGTTTCGCTCTATTTCACGAGCTTCTTCATTCTTTTTGGCAATAGCGATCTTCATGTCGTTATCACGTTCTAGCCACCCATAGTGATGGCCTACTTGGTATGTACCAAAGAAAGATACCATCACACCCACGATTAACCAAGGTAAAGGTATAGGTAACATTATTCAACCTCTTTTCTAGCCATTGCCATGTGTTCACGCTCTTCATTGTCTTCCAAGTGTTCTGGAGGAGTAGTCGGAGGTGGCCCAGGTGTCCAAGATTCATCCAACTCAGGATTAGTCCAAACTGGCATAGCACCGAAAGGTTGGCTAGGTAGACCATACGCAGACTGTGGAGGTGCGTAGGAAGACCCATAGGAAGGGTTAAAACCGCCCATAGAGCCTTGATAACCCATTGGTTGACACATTGGTTGCATCGGGGGTTGAGGCGCTCCAAAAGCCTTAGAAACTGCTCCAGCGGCTCTTTTAGTCATCACCCCACCGATACCGCCCACAATTAGCAGAACAATGTCGTTCAGCATCTTGGTATAGGCTTGGTCAATCGGAGCCATACTCTTGATAGGCTGAGTCACAAAGGTGACAGAGTAGAGCAAGGCAATGACGATAAAGCACAGGATGCAAGTCACAACAATGACCACAAATCCCCAAACTCTGACCTCAAATTCTTCAGTTGTTAGGTTTGGTTTCTGGTTGGATGTCATTAATTTTTTTCTCCAATATTGGGGCTACCAAGTATTCGGGGCATTGTTGGGTAAACAAACATTTAGGCTTTTGGCACTCTTCCGCATGGAAGTGGTCAGGATTTTGGCACTTGTATCGGTAGCGGTCTTCACATCCCGATAGCATAAGTGCGATAAAAATAATCAAATATTTCATACTTTTACATCCACTTGGGTAGCCTTAACCCATTGAGCCTTAACTTCTTGGCATTTTTGCTGTTGTTCACTTTGTCTGCTTAATTCTGCCAAACGCTTCATATTCTGCTGGTGGATCATCCTATGAGCCTCTGACAACATTTGAGCATTTTGTTGGTAAGTTGTAACTCTCATTTTCCCAATCCAATCCTTCCAAGTAGGAGATTGACAATTCTGTCTGACAGATCATCAGGTAAGAACTTCAAGAAACCAAGCACATAAAGTGCCACGCACCCGTAAACGAATATTTTGAGGCACAAGTCAAAGGTCTTCTGGTACTCATTCATCTGCCACATCTACGAGTAGTCGCACAAAACTCCATCAACTCATTCACGCCAACAAACACTAAAAACAAAACAAAGAAGATTCCACCTATTGCCAAACCAATCTCTAGTTGTTCTTGCTCTTTCTCTTTGGCTTCCTTCTCAGCTTTCTTTAAAGCACTTATTTCTTTGGCATCTGCCAAGTCCATCTCGGCTTGACGGGCTTTAATCTTCTGCCATATGTCCACCTTGCCAGTAGTCATAAAAAGCAGCTTTAACTCTTCCTCAAAGGCCCTGGCTTGTTCCAGTGCCATCTCGATCTGCAAGGCCGTACCCATGTTTGAGCCTTTGCCAGACTGCTTCGCCTGAAGCATAGCCTTTGTAGCTACAGACTTGGCATCGAACATCTTGCCAATCATTGGGGCAAGAGAGCCTAAGTCATTGGCAACCTTACTTGCCTTTTTGACCATGCTAATAGCGGATTGAATACCCGCTAAAGCCGTGATTGGATCGATCATTTCTTTTCTACCTTCTTCCATTCAATACAGTAGACTTTTCGGTTGTAGACATCCCCAACCCACATCCACTTGACACACCTGTACTCAATAGATACAGCCAGTAAAAAACTAATTAATGCCATGCCCAGATGATTACTGAGAATGACCAAAGAATAAGGGCGACCATACCGACTGCCGCAATAGTTGCAAGCAGCCAGTCTTTCATGTTAGTCCCTGAAAAAGTCTAACAAACCACTAGCATCAGGGAAAAAGTTTTGTGGATTAGTTGTTGCGGCATTTACGCCTTGTCCAATTGCACCACCCATTCCACCAGCACCTTGAAGTTGCTCACCAAGTAAGAACCTAGTCCCACCAGTACCACCCATTACATTACCTAATCTGTTTGCCATAGGAGGAGTTAAGCTTGCCCCAAGTAAGCCACCAGCCGCTAATCCAGTAGCACCATCAATGCCAAACATTTGAGCAAGTTGATTCCCCGCTGCCGCACCCATTCCAGTTGTTGCAAGTGGAAGTAATACTGCACCTGTTTGTGGTCCGACTTTAGGTGTAACAGCACCACGAGTTGTATCAACGATGTCTCTCAATAAAGTGACTTCATCTAATAATTCTGGATTGTCTGCAAATGCTGTACGTTGTGGCGTTGGTTTATCTGGTCTGCCAAGATTTAATGTTCTTGTAAATGCAGGTGCTGAAAATCCAGTAGCCGCATCTGGATTAATAGCTTTGTTTCTAGCTTCATTAAGAATAGAGTATTGAGCTGCTTGTTTGCCAACAGGCGACATCAAACTTACTGCACGTCCTGCTGTTGCAGGGTTGGTGTCAAAATTAAACTTCTCAGCCGCTAAATCAATATCATCTACACCTGATCTACTAGACACAAGTTTGTAGATGTTTTTATCTTCACGAAATGGTAAAACAGTTTGTTTGAATTGCTCTATTGCCTTAGTATGTTGTGCGCCAGCAGGTGTATATAATTTAACACCATTAGCATCAATAGCAGGTGCAGCCCATACATCCACATCGTCAGCCATACCTTTGTATAACTGATTAATTGCGTTAACTTGTTTTTCGTTGTAAGAGCCAGGCACTACACCTTTACGAACACGCTCCAACTCTGCAAAAACTGTAGATTGCAAGTCACGTAGTTCTTTGTAAGAACCACCACCACTTTGACTTAAAGCATCTAACTTTTCTATTGTTTTTTCAATAATAGGAGTTTGTGAAGTAGATGGGAACTGCTTTACAACATCAAGTTTTGCTTGGTTAGTATTACGCAATGGGATGATGTCATCACCAGCTAATAGTTCAGCCTGCTTGAACTCAGGATTAACATTGTCTTTTGCAGTCTTATATTGCGCCCGCAAATCATCAGCAATGATTTTCTTCTCACCGCCATCTGCCATTCCAGCAGGACGCAACTTATCAGTAGTTCTTTCAATCAAACTCTTTACTTGGTTTGATTTAGCTTGATTTGATGTTTCTGTTGTAAAGCCAAATTGACGGGCTTTTGTAAGAGTCCCTGCACCTGGACCACCGACATCACCGACATCAATATTTACACCACGCTGTGCCGCAGATTCAATAATCTGACCTGTAACTGGATCACGATAACGTGTGCCAGAAGGAATGTTTCCTGCACGAGAAGCAACAGCACCCGCAGGTAAGCCTGTTGCTAAGTTGATTCCAAGCAAAGCCAATGGGTTTTGAATATCAAAAACATTTCTAGCTACTTCAGCAGAACCCGTACCAACAGTTGCACCCGCTGCTTGAGCAATAGGTTGAGCCGCTAAACCACGACCAACAACTTGTGCTGTCGTATTAGGCGCTTGTTGCAGTAAGCCACCAACACCACCCATAACTGGTATTCCAGCTACTGCACGAGTAACATTGGCAACACCTTTTTGAAAATTAGTTTCTGGTTGTGGCAAACCAAGCAAGTTAGCAAAGTTTGACATTGCTTGGCTAGGATTTTGAAGCTGACTACCAGTAGCTCTGTTGATCAACATATTTAGTGGTGATCCAACAATGTCAGCAACTCCTCCCGCACCTTCCAATCCATACCTAATTGTCCGACCAACTTCACTAACTGCTTGATTACCTAATCGGTTAAAAAGAGTAGGAGCATTTTGTTGTACAGGTGCTTGTTGGACAACTGGCTTACCAATCACAGAAGGATCAATTTCACGAAAACCAACATTTTGTTGTTGATCTGGATTAGCCATTCCCCTTAAATCAATCTTAGGAGCTTGTTGTGGCGGTTGACCAATTAATGAAGGATCAATATCTCTAAAAGTAGCCATTTTTGTACCTACAACTTTCTCAACATAATCTTGCGTTTCTTTAAATGGAGGAACACCACCATACTTTTGAACATTGCCAGGTCCTGCGTTATAAGCAGCCGCCACCAAAGTAGGATCTTGAAATTGCTGTGTTAACTGGTTTAGATACTTAACACCACCTCTGATGTTATCTTTCCAATCCATGCGGTTAACACCAAGATCTTTAGCAGTAGCACCCATCAATTGCATTGGTCCATAGGCACGATCACCAGACTTTGTTTTTCGTCCAATAGCGTTAAAAATGCCTTGCGATTCTGTTTCAACAATCTTTTGAACCAAAGAAAAAGGAACGCCTTGCCTTTCGGCTTCTTGCCTAGCAAATTCGTATACTTGATCTTTGGTTGCCATTAGTCATAAACCCGATAAACGCCACTAGGCAACTGGTAAGCCGTTTTACCTTTGTCAGGACCAGCAGTAACTTGGAATTGAGGCAAATACTTACGCAAGCCTGGTGCTTCAAACATTCCCCTTTGACCTTGCGGAGATGCCTCCCATTTGCGAACAGCATCAGGACCCGCATTTTTAGGATCAGAAACAAAGTTGTAGTACTCTTGCTTTCTTTTATTTGCTTCACGCAAAACAGCTAAGTTAAAGTTTGTTGATTCTTTAGGATCTGTAATTTGAGCATTACGCTGACCATAATAGCCAATTTCAAAGTTAGAAATTGCTCCAACTGCTTCAGTCAAACTCTCGCCTGTTAAAGCATTAACACCTTGACGAGCAGAAATACCGCTTGTTAAGAATTGCTTAGTTCTATCTCCAGATACGCCCAAACTATTAAAGATGTTTCCAAGTTTCAACCTAATGTCTGTAAATGATCCTGTATCAAAATTTGGATCATTAAAAGCATTTTGCAGTTGGTCAATAACTGGAGCAGTTTTTTTAGCTGTTTGATAGCCTTTGTAAGCATCAGCCAGAATTGGCTTGTATGCTTCATTCAAAATTGTTTGAGCAGTACTCGGACCAGTTACTGGTTGTGCAACAGTAGGTTGAACAGTACCTGTGGGTAAAGTAGCGCCACCTGCAAGACCTGGAGGGTTAGCATAAGTAAATGTTGGGGCACCAGATTCTGTAAAGCCTGGACGAGGAATATTTGCTTCACGAGCTGCAGTTTCTGTTTTTGTTCTTGCCGCTAAAGCTTCCAAAGCCCCATTAGCATTAACAATACCAATTACATTTTGATTGTTATCAAATGCGTATTGCTCACCTTTTTGCAACTCAGGCAATGTGTTAAGTGCCGCTGCTTGAGCAGCGCCTTTAAGCACACTTGTTTGAAAAGATGGTTGTCCATCAAGCATTGTTCCAGTTGTAACTGTGCCAGCTTTTGTATCAACTTTAGGAGCAAAACCAATAATTTTACCGCCTGGTCCAACAATATAACCATCTTGCAGTTTTGGTTGCATAGCCGCCAAAGTTTCTCGAATCTGTGGTTGTGCAGGGTTTCCTGTCAAACGCAAAGAATCCATCAAAGCTTGGTTGTAATCAATTGGAGCGTTTAGTCTATCAATTTGTCTTTGAGCAGCTTGTGGAGATGGCCCATAGTCTGTTGAAGTTCTAGTAGGTGCGTTTACAAACGATTGTTGACCCGCTTGCATTGGTGTAGGCGCATATTTTTGTTTGAACCCTGCAAGTTCCTCTTGTTGACGTTGGGCAATTTGCGCGTCACGCATCATCTTTTGCATATTTAATGCAGTAGATGGAATCTCAGATGCTGAACGAAAACCAGTAGCAGGATCACCGCTTAACAAACTACCCAACAAAAACTGTTGAGTAGCTTGCTTTTGCATGGCAGTTTTTTCAGCATCAGACAAACCCGTCAATGCGGCATCTGATAATAATCCAATATTAAAAGGCATATAGACTCCTTACAAGCCAAGCAAGCCAAGCAAACCTTGGCGTGAACTAGATGTTTGTTGCGCTCCAGCACCACCGCCAGGAGTGATACCCAATGCTTGATTGAGAATCTGTTGTTGCTCCAATGGCAGATTGCGGATGGCATCCAATTGTTGTTGTGATAAACCTTGTTGCATACCGCCAGCTTGTTGAAGTGCTTGAGCGCCAGTAAGACCCATTTGCTGACCTTGACCAGCAATATTTGCCAATTGACTAGCCGCACCAAGACGCTGTTGATTAGCTTGTAATCCCGCACCTTGATTGGCTAAATTTGCTTGCAACAAGTTAGAAGCATTAAACTGCCCCATTTGATTCTGAGCTGCTTGGTTAGCCAATGCAACTTGTTGTGCGTTTTGTGTATTTAGTTGACCAACAGACAAATCAATACCTTGGTTAGCAAGAGCCGCACGTAAGGCCGCATCTTGATTAGCCAAACCAAACTGACCCGCAAGTTGTAAGGATTGTTGTGTAGTTGCCAAGTCTTGTGCTTGGTTAAGCTGCTGTGCTTGCATAGAACGAGCCAAATCAGCCTCAGAAGCTCTTTGTGCGGCTTCATATCCAGCGGCATTCTGTTGAGCAAGCAATCTAGCCGCATTCTCACCATAAGCACGATTTGTCTCTGCCTCTGCAACACCTTGACGTGATCCACCAAAAGACCTAGCCGCAGTAGCTTGAGCCGAAGTTCTTTGTTGCTCAAGTTGACGTGAACGCTCTAAATCTGCCAAACTTTGCTCAGTAACTGCTTTTGTATATGGATTCATATACTTTTGCATATTTTGATTTAGGAATGAGCCAGCACTCACATCACGAATATTTGCTCTAGCTTGTGGAGCAATAGCCCCTAATGCTTCTTGGGCAACATCTTGTCCAGTTACTCCTAGATTAGAAACATTCCTAATATCGCCACGGCCTAGTTGAGCCGCATTTGCTAGTGCTGCACTTACGTCACGAGATGCAACTTCCTGTGGACCATACATACCTGCGCCCGATGCAAGATCAGCCGAAGTAAGTAATTGTTGCCTTTGTAAAGCGGGATCTGCATAGTTTCTTGTTTGAAGAAATGCCGCCTCTTGGTCTGGATTAAATGCCGCAAACTGACGAGCTTTCAATCCAGTAGCAACAGTTTGTGCGCCACCATAGTTTTGCAGAAATAAATCACGGATTGCAGGATCTAACTGCTGTTGACCTTCTGTTGTGCCGCCTAGAGACATATCATTCCCCTTGTATCCATTTAATTGCATCATCATGTGACGTGAAATATCGCCACATATCCGTACTAACATCCCTCATTGCTTCTTGTCCTCTAAGCAATAAGACTATCATTGGTGCGATTTGTAATGAAATAATACGCAATGTGAGCGCATAGGCTCTGTCGTTGGTATTACCATTTTCAAGTTCTACAGAGTCTTGCCAAGCATTTATACTCTGGATAACTAACGGCATTAAAAACGCCTTATTAGCATTAAAGAACTCATTTGCAGGTAGCGTCACCAAAGCGTTCCAAAAGACAGCATCTATCTCTTTACGACTAGGCTGTTTATCTTTATCTACTAAGTCATCCCATAACTCAGCAATACTTGATAAAGCGACTAAAAAGTCCACAGCACTCTGGTTGCCACCAAACCATTCTAACAGTTTAATATTTCTTAATCTACGCCAATTTTCTGTATCGTGTTCCATTATCTTAAACTACCCGCTTTTCCATCAAATCTGATAGTCCCAAGTCGCCAATCAGATAATGTGTTTCCTTCAATCTTTACAGCTATCTGTCTTCCAGTAATCCGAAAAGATGTTGGATTAGCCATCGTATATGGCCCATAGTCGAACTTTGTACCTGTTGGGTAAAATTTAGTGCTAAATCTAGCTTTAACATCACCCAATGTTTTTTCATCAGGAACAAGCCCATTTAGGCTCAAAACACGATCTCCTGCACCCAATTCAACTGGTCCTGACTCTGCAAATATGGTCTGAGAATCATAAGCATTGCCTACTTCATGCTCATAAACATATCCATCAGGAGAAACCATAATGGGATTACTGAAGATTCCTCGATCTGTACCGCAAGAACGAGCCAAAGTGCCTACTGCCCAATGATTTTCCCTGTAGTTATAGCTTACATAGGAGTCAACTTCATTACTACCAGAACTAGGATAGAACCACCAAATTTCACCATAAGCAGACAAATGTATGGCATAGATTTTAGATGCTTGTGTAGTATTTAAATTAGTAAATACATAGTCGCCAACATCAGACTGAAGTGGCTTTACAAACCCATCAAATAGCCAGAATCCTGATTGAGACATCCAAATACAAGAACTGTCAGTAGCCGCTACCGCTTGCTTAGAAATAACACCACAAGATGAGCCAATACGCTCAAAACTGTAAACATATGGTGGGCCAATATAGGTAGCCGTGTGAACATCTACGTCAGTAAACAAAATGGTAGCCCCACGAATACGCTTGGCACACATTAATGAACCAATAGTGGTCAATTCAAAGTCGCCAGCCTGATTGGTAGCGGCGGCAGTCCAAACAGTATTATTCTCTTGGTCAGACCAAGCAATCTTACGTGGATTGCCAGAAGCACCCAAGGCAAATAAGAATCGTTCTTGAGTAACTATTAGGCCAGTACATGAAGTAGGAGCATTTGTAATGGCAACGGCATCATTTGAAGTATTTAATTGCCACTCAACAAGTCTGCCATCTTTTGTTGAGCAACCAACCAGATACTCACCCCATGTGTCCAAACTCCATGTTGTAGCAGGAGAATAAGCGCCAATATCAGGTCTAGGTACACCATAAGCAAAACTTCCGTATGTACTGTAACCATAGCCAATCTTTAAAACGGCATCTGCATCACCAACAACAAAACTAGATGGTGTAATGTCTGTCAAAGTATTGGATTCACTTAAAGCATACAATTTTGAATGTGTACCAATTGCAATACGTCTGTTGTTATTGTTATCCCGCCAATTAATTAAGCCTCGGGCTGAACCAGTTAACTGCGTTTCTGTACGCTTACGCCATCCACCAATCGGACGTATTGTTCCCTCAAACCAACGCACTAGGTTTGAATAGTTCCAACGTCCTTTAGATTGGTAATCTGTACCATTCTTATATACGCCTGGTGGGATCTGGAGAGGTATGTAGGCCATGATATAGATCTTTATACAGATAAGTTAGATACAAAACTCATTGTAACAATTGCTGAAGGAGTGGCTGGCCTTGTGGGGCTTGTTCCAGCAACATATTGCTCAATGGAAACGCCAACATCGCTCACTCTCCACATTATTTCAATATAGTCAGTTGCATTCATGCTTGCAAAGAAATTCATGGCTGCAATGGTGTGACTTGGATCGCCTGATGATTTTCTGGGTGGTAAGTGAAAACGGCTGTTTGAGTTGTCAATGTTTGTGCCATTTTTTCTAAACCAGATTTCAATGTCTTGGCCGTCATTGGTGGTGTTTTTAACTTGAATGGAAAACTGACAGTTCCAGATACCAGTATCAGCTACAGTAATTCTTGAGTTACTAGCAATAGTTACCCCATTGCTAAAGTCTGTGGTGTTGAATGTAATGGCATAAGCTGTTGTAGTGTTTGCGGCAGTTTGGTCAGTTGAATCTTGAAAAGCCCCATAAGGGTTATTCATAAAACGACCACCACGAATTCCAAGTACTGAATTTAAAGAATTAACTAGCTTAATAAAAAAGATGTTTAAAAAGCTATTGTTTTGGTTTTGTAAGGCAGACGAGTAAACAACTCCAGATGAAGCAAGCTTCGGAATTGGAGGCGTTTCTAGCTGTTGCCTTAAATTAGCCATTTATATCGCCAGTTATTGTTGACGGGAAAGCTCTGCCATATCCCCAAATAATTCTGACAGCGCCTGATGCACCATCTCCACCACCAGCGGCTCCAGTACTATTTGTAACTCCACCACCACCACCACCATAATTACCGCCCGCACCACCGCCACTACCCGTTCCGACACGAGTATTTGTTGAGCCATTTGAACCGCCAGAACCACCTGTTCCAACAGAAGCAGTTGCGGCAGTCTGTGATGATCCTACGCCACCTCCACCACCGCCTGTAGTGCCGCCATAAAGACCTACACCACCACCACCAGCGCCCGCAGTATCACCACCTGGACCACCACCAGTAGAGCCAACTGATCCATCTGCTGTGTAACCCGCCGCACCACCACCGCCAGAGCCTTGACTTGTGCCACCAGCGCCACCAGAATAATTAGCATCACCGCCTGAAGCAGTTCCACCAGCACCCCCAGATGCACCACCAGTTGCACCTTTATTGGCAGTAACACCTTGGAATGATGAAGTGTCACCACCAACAATGACTGTGTAAGAAGTGCCTGGCACTACAGTAATGTTGTTCTTATAAGCTAATGCACCACCACCTCCACCTGCGCCATTACCCGCACCTCCACCACCTGGGCCAATACAAAGCACACAAACGCTTGTTACGTTTGCAGGTGCAGTCCATGAATAAGTTCCCGCAGTAGTATATAAATTACTACCATAGCCATTATTCAAGCCACTACCAAACCCTCTTGTAGAAGATGATGCAATCGTTGTTAGGATTGGCATATTTACCTCAAGCAAAAATTGCTTTTGAAACCAATACAGTAAATGCCGCAGAGCCAGTTTTAATTACTGTATATGTATATGCGTCAATTGCACTTGCAGTACCAGAAGTTGGAGCAACACCACCAAGCCATTTGGTGCTTACACCACTTGTTGTCCCATCAACTTGAATTACGTTATTGTAATAAGCAGTAGATCCATTTGTAACCAAATGCACAACAGAAATTGACTCTCCTGTTGCCATCAATGTATCAAGCGTTACTGGGGTGCTTGCACCAGTAATATTTATTGTCCAATTTGCAGAAGCATTGCTTGTGTAATACAAAACAGACTGTGTTGTTGCATAGTAAGCAATAGTGCCTGTTGCCGCAGTTGCAGAAACAGTAACTTTTTCTAGTGCATTGACAAACTTTGTACCAACAGCAGTTGTAGATCCTGTAAATGTCTGCTTACCAGTATATACATTGTCTGTACCCGTACCAGGCACTACTAAGTTTGTGCGGGCATTAGCCGCAGTAGCAGCGCCCGTTCCACCTTTAGCAAGTTTTAGTACAGGACCAGAATCAAACAAAGCATCAATAGAATCTAAGTCAGTATTTATCTTAGTACCCCATGTATCACTAGAAGCACCGACTTCTGGCTTTGTAAGACCTAGATTTGTGGTTGTTGTATCAGCCATATATACCTCATTGAGTAGTTAGTGTCCAAGACTCGGATTGATCGTTTATGTCAGTCCAAGACTCTGATTGATCTGCAATTGCTGACCATGTTTCTGAAACATTATTTACTTCAGTCCAAGATTCTGAAGTATCGTTAATATCTGTCCAACTTTCCGCAATTAATGCAGTATCTTCCCATTTTAGTACAGCAGATACAGTTACTGTAGCATTCCCTATTACAAAAGCACTCGCATTTATAACTTGGCTTGTGTTGCAAGTAACAGAAGATTCAGATGCAATTGTTGCGGACGCAAGTATTACCGCTAAAGCAGATGCTGTAATGTTTGCTTCAGATTGAACTACTCCACTTACATTCCTAATCAATACTGCGGATGCAGTAATTGAAGATTCCGATGTAATTTGTGAAGCAACAGAAACAATTAATGTTGCACTACAAGTTACAGAGCTTTCACTAGTGACTTGAGATGCAGCTTGGGCTATTCTTTGTGCATCTGTAGTTACTGTACTAACAGATGTAATATCAGATGCTACATCTTTGACAATTATGGCATTTACTGAAACTGCGCTATCTGAAGAAATTTCAGATGCTACTGATACTATCTTTACAACAGAAGCAGTAACAGAACTTGCCGAATCAATAGCAGACGAAACATTTACAATTAATATTGCATTGCAAGAAACAGATGATGAACTATCTACATTTGCCGCAACGTCAAATATTCCACCACCACCAAGGGTAGAAAAAGGAGACTGCGAAAAAGCACTAAATCCAAACATTATTTCAAGTGTCCATTACCTGATAACCATGCAAAAAGAGCAACTGTTCCAAGACCAACTATCCAGAAAAACTTTTTAACAATACTCTGCCCAATAGAAATATAAACATTTTCTATTACTTTTTCTGTGACTTTTTCAACTAATAATTCTAGTTGTTCATCAGTAAGTGTTATTTGATTTTGCATAATAGTTAATAATTAGATTCAACCCATGAAGTTGTAGTCTCATCCCATGAGTAACGCTTGCCATCAGTTGGATATGTAACGGGAGCATACCATTGACAAGTTGTTTCATTCAAAACCCATGAAGCAAATGGTTTTGGTGCAATAAACGCATCACGGGTTGAATCGTATGTAAAGCCAATGCCAGCGTAATTCTTACGCATAGTGCCGTTGTAGCTAGTTTGTAGCCATACACCGCCAAATAAAGTATTGCAAAACTTTGCGCCAATCACTTCTGACTCATTTCCATACTGATCTTTGCACTCATCATTGCTCACCACAATGACACGCAAAACTGTGTTGTTTAGTCCTATTTCTGCAAAATGTGCCATGATATTTTAGAAAGTGATTGTTCCAGAACCAGTCCATTTATAGACTCTATATCCACCAGCAACAGTTATTGTGGGTGATCCAGTTGTGGTTGTTGCCGCAGCATAAGTGTCTGCGTAGCGAATAATCACAATTCCA
>Ga0208975_1000532_pt1 | contig 18104 bp, 19 predicted proteins | sample GreLakmeER78MSRF_FD_187700 | JGI IMG/M metagenome (GOLD analysis project Ga0208975, IMG submission 187700) | Freshwater lentic microbial communities from great Laurentian Lakes, MI, USA - Great Lakes metaG ER78MSRF (SPAdes) | ecosystem: Environmental > Aquatic > Freshwater > Lake | place: Great... | reverse complement strand
ATTACTAGTGGTGGTTCTGGCTACATAGCAGCGCCTACTGTTACAATCACAGCATTTAATACTGGTGACTTTGGCGCCGTAGTAGTTCCTACTACTGTAGCAGCTGTTATTTCTTCTCAAACTGGTGTTAAGATTAAAAATGCCGCAGACTATATTGCTAACTTCCGTGACTTCCAATCGTCAGTATATGGAATGTTTGCCGCTAGATATGCTGGTACTCTTGGAAATGGTATTTCTGTTGTTTTAGTAGATAAAGCAGTGTATACATATGCACTAGCAAATCCAGATAGTTATATTGTTGGAACTGAAAATAAAATAAAAGCTTCAGTGATTACTTCAAGTTTTAATGGAACTCCAGGCACTAGTGCTGCAGCAGCACTAAAGAGTATTGCAGATGATGAACTTCATGCACTAGTTCTTGATAATGGTCGTGGAACATGGTCGGGTACTCCATACACTATTCTTGAAAAATATTCTTATCTATCAAAGATTAAAGGTGTTACTCGCAGCGATGGTACTAATACATATTATCGTGATGCAATTAATGCTGGATCGAAGTATGTTTGGGTTCTAAATACTCCTAGTTCTGTTCAGATTAACGATCCGCAAAATGCAGATTGGAGTCAAAGCATTGATACTATTGCAACTGCTACAAATCTTCGCGATTTAAAGGCTGCACCAACTGCTGTTGTACTTGCTGGTGGTGTTGATGACTTCACTGCTACTGATGGTGAAACACAGGCAGCATTCTTACAATTCACCAACACTGACTTGTATGATGTCTCTCTTGTTATTTCTGGCGATGTAAGCGCAACTACTGCAAATGTTTTAATTAATAATTTAGCCGAAGCTCGTAAAGATTGTGTAGTGTTTATCTCTCCACGTAATAGTGATGGTTCTCCTATCATCATTCCTGCAACAGCTGTTACAAACATTCAAACATTTAAATCAGCATTAACTAGCAGTAGTTACGCCGTTTTAGATACTGGAGCTAAATATCAATATGATCGTTATAATGACACATATCGTTGGATTCCGCTAAATGCAGATATTGCTGGTCTATGTGCTCGCACAGATTACACAACAGATGCATGGTTCTCACCGGGTGGTTTTACTCGCGGTCAAGTAAAGAATGTAGTTAAGTTAGGTTTCAATCCAAGCCAAACAGAACGTGATAATCTTTACAAGGAAAGTGTTAACCCAGTTGTAACATTCCCAGGTCAAGGCACTATCCTTTACGGCGATAAAACATACTTAGCTAAACCAAGTGCATTTGATCGTATCAATGTGCGTCGTTTATTCATTGTATTGGAAAAAGCAGTTGCTACAGCCGCTAAGTATCAGTTGTTTGAATTCAACGATGACTTTACACGTGCTCAATTCCGTAATATAGTAGAACCATTCTTACGTAACGTACAAGGTCGTCGTGGTATTATTGACTTTCGCGTTAAGTGTGATTCCACAAATAATACTGGTGAAGTTATTGATCGTAATGAGTTTGTTGCAAGTATCTTCATCAAGCCAAATCGTTCTATCAACTTTATTACACTAAACTTCGTAGCTGCTCGTTCAAGCGTAAGCTTTGACGAAATCGGCGGTTAATTTACAAAGGGAGACTAACCATCTCCCGATGAATAAATAAAAGAATAAAGGAGTCATAATATGGCAAACATTTCAGAATTTAAAGCACAACTTACTGGCGGTGGCGCTCGCGCCAATCAGTTCAGAGTTGTTTTAGCTTTCCCTGGTTTCGTGGGTTTAGGTGCAGTCGCTGGGTCACAAGCACAATTCCTATGTAACACTGCTCAGTTACCAGCATCTACTATTGAACCAATCTCTGTTTTATATAGAGGTCGTCCAGTTACTTTTGCAGGTGAAAGAACATTTGCACCTTGGACTGTTTCAATCTATAACGATACGAACTTTAACATTCGTAATGCTTTAGAACAATGGTCTAATGGTATTCAAGCCAATGCAGACACCAATGGTATCACCAATCCAGCAAACTATCAAGTCGACATGGCTGTGTATCAACTTGATCGTAATGGCGCAATCATAAAGACTTATGATTTCCATGATGCATTCCCAACTGAAGTTGGTGATATTGCTCTTGGATATGATCAAGGCAATGCGATTGAAACATTCAACGTAACGTTCCAATATAACTTTTGGACATCTGCTACTTCTACTGGTCGTGCTGCGGGTGGTACAAGTGTTAGTGTTGCAATTAACACACCGGTTGGTACAGTTCCAGTTTAAATAGAATCGATATATAATGAAAGTTTTTGGTTTTGAAATTCAGCGTAAGAAACAGCCTGAACCTTTATCAGTTATTGCTCCGTCGCAAGATGATGGTTCAACTGTAGTAACGTCTACTGCTGGGTATTATGCACATGTGATGAACATGGATGATACCATTAAGGGCGAAAACGACCTTATTCGCAGGTATCGTGAAATATCACAATACCCAGACTGCGACAGTGCTATCGATGATATAGCCAATGAAGCTATTGTTGCAGAAGAAGATCATGCTTCAGTTGAAATTGTTTTAGACGATCTAAAGGTTTCAGCTGGAATTAAAACCAAGATCACTGACGAGTTTAAGAACGTCATGACTCTTTTGAAATTTGATCAAAAGGGGCATGACATCTTTCGCAATTGGTATGTTGACGGTAGAATATATTATCAAATTCTACTCGATGAAACTAATCCAAAAAATGGTATCCTTGAATTGCGACCTGTTGATTGTCGTAAGATTCGTAAGATTAAGAATGTGCGAAAAGAAAAGAATCAACAGGGTGTGGAGATCATTAAGAGTGTAGAAGAGTATTACTTATATAACGATAAAGGTATTACCGAATCTACTACACAGGGAATTAAACTTCCTGTGGATTCTATTCTCTACACTCCATCAGGAGTTGTAGACCAAAATACAGGTCTTATGCTATCATACTTGCATAAGGCCATTAAGTTAGTGAATCAGCTTAAGATGATGGAAGACTCTCTAGTCATCTATCGTATTAGTAGAGCACCAGAACGTAGAATTTTCTATGTTGATGTTGGTAATCTACCAAAGCAAAAGGCAGAACAGTACGTCAATGATTTGATGAATAAGTTCCGCAACAAGGTTGTTTACGATGCAACTACCGGCGAAGTCCGAGATGATCGTAAACACATGTCCATGATGGAAGACTTTTGGATGCCACGCCGTGAAGGCGGTAAAGGTACAGAAATTACAACACTTCCTGGTGGACAAACCCTTGGTCAGATTGAAGATATTCAGTTTTTTCAAGAAAAGTTATTTCGAGCATTGAATGTTCCAATGAGTCGTTTAAAAGGCGATGGTGGATTCAATATGGGTCGTTCATCGGAGATTACTCGCGATGAGATTAAGTTTACTAAGTTTGTTTGGAGAATCCGCAATAAATTCTCCAGCTTATTCCTTGATGCTCTAAAGATTCAGCTTGTTGTTAAAGGCGTGATCAATATCGAAGATTGGCCTGAAATGATGCAACAAATTCGGTTTGACTTCATGAAGGACAATCACTTTGCAGAGATCAAAGAAAATGAGATCATGCAGGGTAGAATCAATTTACTAACTTCATTAGATCCATTTGTTGGAAAATATTATTCTCCAACTTATATTAAACGTAAAGTTCTTATGCTTAATGATGAAGATATTGAAGAGATTGATGCAGAGAATGAAACACATAACGCAGATAAACAAGCTAGCGAAGTAAATGATATGATGGTAAAAGGACAAGCCCAAGCCGATATCAGTAAAATGCAAGATACTGGAGATAAAAAATGAGTACACGTGATTTAGTAGATGCTTTAATTTCAGGCGATTCAATTGAGATTGAAAATGTCTTTGATGCTACTATGGCTGAAAAAATGTCATCTAGTTTAGACACTTATAGAGTTCAACTAGCACAATCTATGTTTAACCCTGCTGTAGCAGTCGAAGATTTAGAATAATCTCTATTTGATGATAAATATAATCAATAAGGAACTAATATGGCAGTCGTTAAAAGCTTTTTAAAATTAACAGAAACAGATTGTGTAGTTAAAGTCGCAGGTACTGCTGCTTCTGCAACCATTACTTTAGCAACTGATTTGCTTCGTTCAACTGAAGCACTTACTGCTGGTGGAACTCCAAGAGTTGTAATTACGGGTCTTACTTGGACCGGTGACGTATCAGGCGTTATAAGCATTGTTCGCAACGGCGTTATAGTATTCACTCTTGTTTCCAGCGCTACTGGGCAATTAGATCTAAGTGGACAGTTTACGGTTCCAGATAACACAGAAGCAACGTCTAATATTGTTGTTACAATCAGTGGAGGTCAAGCTGAACTGATGATGCGCTTACAAAAAGTAGCTGGTTATTCAAGCAAGATTGAACCTTCAGAGTTTAGTGTATACGATAACACCTCGGCGGTAGGAAGCTAATTATGTATCTAATTAAAGAAGTTGTAGAGACCTGTACACTAGTTACCGAGAACACCGGTAAGGGTAAAGAATATTTTATTGAAGGTGTATTTCTTCAATCAGAAGTCAAGAATCGTAACGGACGCATGTATCCAGAGTCTACAATGGATAAAGAAGTTGCACGTTATATGCTTGAAAAAGTAGGTAAGAATACCGCTTATGGAGAACTTGGTCATCCAGATTCTCCAACTATCAATCTAGATAGAGTATCACATATGATTGTTGATCTTCGTAAAGAAGGCACTAACTATATTGGTAAAGCAAAGATCATGGAAACACCAATGGGTAATATTGCACGAAGCCTTCTTGAAGGTGGAGCAAATCTCGGTGTTTCAAGTAGAGCACTTGGTTCACTTCGTATGAATAAGGAAGGTATACAAGTTGTTCAAGACGATTTTATGTTGTCAACGGCAGCAGACATCGTCGCAGATCCTTCAGCACCAGATGCTTTCGTAAGAGGTATTATGGAGTCAGCGGAATGGGTTTTTGTCGATGGACGCTTTGAACAAAAGCATATTGAAGAATCTAAAAAAGAAATTCTTAATGCGCCAACAAAGCGTTTAAATGAAGTTTCCGTAAAAGCATTTCAGAAATTTCTGAATTCTATTAAGTAATAAATAAATAATCTAGTTTAGGAGAATAAACAAATGTCTATCGAACAAAAAATTGCCGACCTTCTTGATGAATCAAAGAAGTTGCAGGCAGAAGAAACAATTGCACTACCAGAAGAATTTGCTAAAATGACTCTAGAAGAACTAGAAGAATTTATAGTATCAGAAGAGTTCGAAGAACTCGATGAGTTGAGCAAGTCAACACTTCAAAATTACAGCAATGCAGCCAAAGATGATCGTAATGAACTTAAGCGTTACGGACTTACTTCCGATGGCGATGATGAAAAAGGTGATAAAAAAGCAACTAAAAAATTGATCAATAAAAGAACAATGGGCATCAATAGAGCAACTAAGAAGATGGCAGAAGAAGTTGACGAAATGACTATAGACGTTTCTGAAGATGTTGCCGCTCTTGTCAATGGTGAAGAGCTAACAGAAGAATTTAAAACTAAAGCTGCTACGATTTTTGAAGCAGCTGTAGTAACTCGAGTTAAGCAAGAAATTGCTAAGCTTGATGAACAGTTTGAAACTTCACTTGCTGAGCAAGTTGAAGAAATCAAAGAGGGTCTTGTTGAAAAAGTTGATGGATACCTTAACTACGTAGTTGAGCAGTGGATGATAGATAATGAGCTTGCCCTTGAAAATGGTATGAAGAGTGAAATCATGGAGAGTTTCATCACAGGTATGAAAGGTCTTTTCGAGCAACACTACATTGATGTACCTGAAGAAAAGTTTGATGTTCTAGGCGAAATGCAAGAAGAGATTAGTTCTGTAAAGGCTAAACTTGACGAGCAATTGGCTAGCAATGTTGAACTAACTAAGCAAGTAAATGAAATGAAGAGAGTTGCTGCGATTGCAGAATCTGCAGCAGGAATGGTTGATACCGACGTAGAGAAGTTTAGCGGCCTAGCTGCAGAACTTGCCTTCGAAGATGTTGACACCTTCAAGACGAAACTTCAGACCATTAAGGAAAATTATTTTGGTAAGAAGGTAAGTAAGACTGTTGACTCAGTCGTGACAGATGAGCCAGTGCAACTTTCTGAAGAAACTATCAGCCCAAGAATGGCTGCTACTCTTCGTGCACTTGGTAAAAAGTAAACATCCATTAAAAGGAAAACAAAATGACAACACGTCAAGATTTAATTAAAAAGTGGAGTCCAATTCTGGAAGCCACCGAAGTTGCACCTATTCAGTCCAACTATCGTAAAGAAGTAACTGCGGTTCTTCTAGAAAACCAAGAACGCGCAATGTCTCAGAGCTACCAAGCTCTTAACGAAATTGCTAACGTTGGTGGTGATGGTGTTTCTCTAGGTGGTGCTGGTACTAACGCAAATATGGCTGGTTATGACCCAGTTCTTATTTCCCTAGTACGTCGTGCAGCTCCACAGATGATCGCCTATGACATCGCTGGTGTTCAGCCAATGACTCAACCTACAGGTTTGATCTTTGCAATGAAGAGCAAGTATGCTGCTCAAGACGGTACTGAAGCGCTTTTCAACGAAGCAGATACTGATTTCTCTGGCGCAGCATCTCCTGTTCACGCTGGTTCTAACCCACTAAGTGGTACCTATACCACTGGTACTGGTATGTCTACACTTACCGCTGAAGATCTTGGCGCTGGTACTGCATTCGGTCAAATGGCATTCAGTATCGAAAAGACTACTGTAACTGCTAAGACTCGTGCATTAAAGGCAGAATACACTGTTGAATTAGCACAAGACTTAAAAGCAGTTCACGGTCTTGACGCTGAAGGCGAACTAAGTAACATTCTTTCAGCAGAAATCTTAAACGAAATCAACCGTGAAGTTCTACGTACAGTATACGTTGGCGCTAAAGTTGGTGCTCAAGTTGGTACAGCAGCTGCTGGTACTTTTGACTTGGACGTTGATGCTAACGGTCGTTGGTCAGTTGAAAAATTCAAAGGTCTAATGTTCCAAATCGAACGTGAAGCTAATGCAATTGCTCAAACAACTCGTCGTGGCCGTGGTAACTTCATCATCTGTTCTTCAGATGTTGCAAGTGCTTTAGCAATGGCTGGTGTTCTTGACTATGCTCCAGCATTAGCTTCTAATGCTGGCCTAAACGTTGACGAAGCAAGCACCACTTTTGCTGGTGTTCTAAATGGTAAGTACAAAGTGTATGTTGATCCATACTCTGCTAACCAAGCGGCTACTCAGTTCTTCGTTGCTGGTTACAAAGGTACTTCCGCATTCGACGCTGGTCTTTTCTATTGCCCATACGTGCCACTAGAAAAAGTTCGTGCTATCGATCCAGCTACCTTCCAACCAAAAATTGGTTTCAAGACCCGTTATGGAATGGTATCAAATCCATTCACTAGCATGGCTTCTGGACAAAACATCTACTATCGTAAGGTAGCAGTTACCAACTTGATGTAATCAAGTTAAGTCTACATAAGATAGACATTTTAAAAGGGAGGCTTCGGTCTCCCTTTTTTTCATATAAATAATAGTATGGCTACACAAATTCCAACAAACATTAACCCATTATCACCTAATGGATACTTGTTCACGCTTCAAAGATTGTCAACATTAAGTTACTTCTGTCAAGAAGTTTCTTTACCGGCTATTACTCTTCCTGAAGCAACACAGTTAACACCATTTTCTAAAGTTCCATTAGCAGGTGATCAGATTGATTTTGATACTCTTAGAGTTCAGTTCTTAATCGACGATAAGATGGACAACTATAAAGCAATTCACAATTGGATTATAGGATTAGGATTTCCAGAAGATTATGCTCAGTATACTACCACCATTGGAGGTGCAGTACCTGCAGCTATGAGTGAGGTGGCAAAATCATCTTCGGATGCTACACTAGTAATACTTGGAAATGATAATAATCCTATACAGACTATACAATTTGCAGACTGTATTCCTCAGAGTTTAGAGAGTATAACTTTTACATCTACGAATCAGGATGTAACATACTTAATTGGAAGCGCAAACTTTACGTATTCCTATTATAGATTCGTTTAATTATTAGCCGAAAGGCTATCACTGAAATAAATTATGAACATTGATGAACTTCATGACCTTTGGGACGTTGATTGCAATATCAACAGCGATCATCTTGATCGCGAATCAGTTAAGAGCCCACAACTCCACGCAAAATATTTACGCTTTCTTATTCAACATAAGATGAAGCTATCTGCACTTACTGCAGAATACAACACACTTCGGCAAAAGAAATTTCGATACTATCGTGGTGAAATGAGCAAAGACGAACTCATTGAACTTAATTGGAATCAATGGCAAGGTGTTAAACCACTGAAGAATGAGATGGATGAATTCCTTGAAGGTGACTCTGATCTAAATAAGATTAACATAAAGAGCGCATATATAAAAGGAATGGTAGAAGCACTAGAGTCTATACTTGGTCAAATAAAATCCCGTGATTGGCAAATTAGAAATGCTATCACTTGGAAACAATTCGTTGCTGGCGCATAATGATTACAATTGAGAAGATAAACAACGTTCACTTGCGGATCTATTCGGATCCTTCAATCACACAAGAACTCTCGGAATTCTTTACCTTTCAGGTAGAGGGCTATAAGTTCACACCTGCTTATAGAAGCGGACAGTGGGATGGGAAGATTCGCATGTACGATATGCATCGCAAAACATTATATGTTGGTCTTCTAAAATATGTTATTGCTTTTGCAGAACGTAACCAATACGAAATTAAGTATATTAATGATGTAGTGCCGGTAAGCACTATTGCTCGTGAAGAGATTGTAGAATATTCTAAGTGGTTAACCCCATCTTCTCGTGGAGTACCAATTGAAATATATGACTATCAAGTAGATGCTGTTCATAAAGCACTAACAGACGAACGTGTTTTATTGTTATCTCCTACTGCTTCTGGTAAGTCATTCATCATCTATACTACAATGAGATGGCACCTTGAGAATAAGAGAAAGTGTATTGTTATAGTTCCAACTACATCATTGGTTGAACAACTATATACAGACTTTGAGGATTACTCTTCTGTCAATGGATGGAAAACTGATCGTCATTGCCAAAAACTATATAGTGGATTCACTAAAGATGTGCAAGCAGATGTGTTAATTAGCACTTGGCAGTCAATCTATAAACAACCAGCTTCTTGGTTTAATCAGTTTGATGTTATCTTTGGCGATGAGGCTCACAACTTTAAAGCAAAATCTCTTACGTCGGTTATGGATAAGATGGCTAACGTACAATATCGTATAGGTACTACTGGTACACTTGACGATAAGAAAGTACATAAACTTGTTCTAGAAGGAATCTTTGGACCAGTTCATAAAGTTATTTCTACTCGTGAGCTAATGGATTCAAACAGAGTAGCAAATCTTAAGATCACTTGTATCGTACTAAAGTATGATGAGACATCATGTAAGATAATGAATAGAGCTCAATATCCAGATGAAATTAATTTTATCATTGGACATGAGAAACGCAATCGATTCATTCGTAATCTTACACTAAATTGTGAAGGCAACACACTAGTATTATTCCAAATGGTTGCTAAGCATGGTAAAATTCTGCATGAAATGATTGCAGCTAAGGCTGGTGATAAGAGAAAAGTATTCTTTATCTACGGTGGTACCGATACTGAAGCTAGAGAAGAAGCTCGTAAGCTTATGGAGAATGAAACTGATGCTATCTGTATTGCTTCATTTGGAGTCTTCAGCACAGGTATAAATATTCCATCGATAGAGAACGTTATCTTTGCTTCACCAAGTAAGTCTAAGATTCGTAACCTACAATCTATTGGTCGAGGATTAAGACTAAAAGAAGGTAAGACTCACTGTAATCTATATGATATTAGTGATGATCTACACTGGAAATCCTATAAGAATCACACGCTTGGTCACTTAGCAGAAAGACTAAAGACGTATTCCGAAGAAAAGTTTGTGTATAAAATTGTGGAGGTACAAGTTGAATGAATACGTAGTATTTAAACTAATAACAGGCGAACAAGTAATTGGCACATTACTGAACGATGTTAGTGAAGGAATCGTTGTACTAAATCCTATAATTATACAAATGGTACATGCCATTAGAGACGGTGATCATATTGAGCAAGCTGTAACATCTAGGTTCTGCCATTTTGCCGAAGACAACGTATTTGCTTTCCATCACAGGAATCTAATCTATAAGAAGAAACTAGATCCTAATATGATACCATACTATGCCCGTATTATTAAAGCAATGAATTCAGCAGATAATAACGATGATGTTCAACCAGCCAAAGAACAGACTGATATATCAAAGGGTAGAATCTTACATTAATATGAAACCCAGAGATTTATTATAACATACACATTTTCAATTGTACAATATAAAAAATCTAAATGCGTCTAATTTAGATTGTACGATATCTATCTTATAGTGTATAATAGAGAAAACAAACTGGAATTTTAATGGCAACTCACTATGTAAATAATGCTCAGATGCTCGAGTCCATTAAGGATTACCGAGAAAAATTACTAGCAGCTCGAGCTAACTCAACTACAATTCCCAGGATCCCAGAATATCTTGGTGAATGTATTATGAAGATTGCTACTGGTCTAAGTAGAAAATCAAACTTTATTAATTATTCATATAAAGATGATATGATTCTTGATGGAATTGAAAACTGTGTTCAATGTATGCATTCTTTTGATCCAGAGAAATCTTCAAATCCATTTTCCTATTTTACACAAGTAATATACTTTGCTTTCCTTCGCCGCATTGCCAAGGAAAAGAAGCAATCATACATCAAAGGTAAACTCATTCAAGATATGGCATTTGACTCATTTGATCTACAAGGCCATGATGATGATGCAGACTTTAAGAATGCTTACACCGCATTTATCCAATCAAATTCTAACTTTGACGATTCTTTTATAAAGAATAAAGAAAAGAAAAAGAAAGAAAAGTTAAAACAATCACTTGCTAACTTTATTGACGACCCAAAGATAATTATAAACGAAGATAACAATCCATTTTTTAGTGATGATATCCGTCATGAATGATAGAGACTGGTTAGACAAAGTTGCATTAGCTGCTTCAGTATATTGTGAATTGCCAGAAGCTAATGAAGCAGAGATTGATAAGTTCATTGAATTTTTGTATCATGCATATGGATATGATAGGATGATGGAAGCTAGGAAACAATGAAAGTAGCAATCATAACTGATCAGCACTTTGGTGCTCGTGGTGATAGTGTTCAATGTTTAGATTATTATGAGAACTTCTATAAGAATGTTTTCTTTCCTAAGCTTAAAGAACACAATATTACAACAATGCTTATCCTTGGTGATACCTTTGATCGTCGTAAATATATAAACTTCAATACACTATCACGCACTAAGAAGATCTTCTTTGATAAGGCTTTTGAGGCTGGTATCTTTATCACTATGATTGCTGGTAATCATGATACATATTTTAAGAACACCAATGAAGTTAACAGCCCCGAGTTAACATTGAAAGAATATAGTAACATTGTCATTGTTACAAGACCAGAAACTGTTAATGTTGCTGGAATACCAGTTTGTTTTCTCCCTTGGATCTGCACAGATAATTATGAAGATTCAATGAACGAGATTAAGAACACTGTTGCCGAAATTTGTATGGGTCACCTAGAGATTTCGGGATTTGCTATGTATAGAGGAGTAGAATCTCATGATGGATTATCTAAAGAGTCATTTAATAAGTTTGACATGGTTTTTTCCGGACACTATCATCATCGGTCTAACGATGGTCATGTGTTTTATCTTGGCAACCCGTATGAATTAACGTGGCAAGATTATAAAGATCCTCGTGGTTTTCATCTCTTTGATCTTGACACTCGTACACTTGAGTTTATTCAAAATCCGTATAGTTTATTTGAGCGATACGAGTATGATGATGCTAAAGAAGATCCAGATAAAGTTGATACTAGTTTTGCAACTGACAAGTATGTAAAGATAGTTGTCATTAATAAAACTGACTTTTATAAATTTGATAAGTTTATAAACCGAGTTTATCTTAATAATCCACTTGAAGTAAAGATCATTGAAAACTTCTCAGAGTTTAGTGATGGTCAGGTTGATGAGAACATTAACCTAGAAGATACATCTAGTGTGCTGTCTGATTATATCGATTCTGTTGAAACTGATGTTGACAAAGATAAGGTAAAGAATTTTATGAAAGCTTTGTACACTGAAGCACTCAATAAGGACGTTGTCTAATGCTGATATTTAAGACTTTGACTTGGCAAAACTTTCTATCAACTGGTAACTCGGCTAATACAATTATCCTCAATAAATCTGCAAGTACTTTAGTCATTGGTAAGAATGGTGAAGGCAAGTCTACGATGTTAGACGCGTTAACGTTTGCGTTATTTGGGAAGCCATTCCGTAATATCAATAAACCACAACTTGTAAATTCAATCAACGGTAAAAACTGTATAGTCACTATTGAGTTTGAAATTGGTACATTAGAATATAAGATTGTCCGTGGTATAAAACCAAGCATCTTTGAAATTTATCTCAATGGTGTTATGATTAATCAAGATGCTGCAGTAAAAGATTATCAAAAAGTATTAGAGCAACAAGTTCTACGTCTTAACTATAAGACGTTTACACAGGTTATCATCCTCGGTTCAGCATCGTTTGTTCCCTTCATGCAACTACCTGCGTGGCAACGTCGTGAAGTTATTGAAGACATTCTTGACATTAGTATATTTTCCACTATGAATATAATTCTAAAGGAACGTATTAGTCAAACTAAAGAAGAGATGCGCGATATTGAGAATAAGATTGAGATTGCTAAGAACTCAGTACTTGCTCAAAAGAAAATCATTTCATCGATGGTATCATCCAAGCAAGAACAAGTAGATCACATTCGTAAACAGATTGCAGACAATGATGCTGAGATCAAAGCCAATGAAGATCGTTGGGAAGTGCTGGGCGATACGATGAATGAAATGATGGCGGCCGGTGATAACGCTAAGGAACTTAAAGAAGACATTGATAAAGCCGCTGCTCTTCGTTCTAAGTTAAATTCTAAGAAAGAACACATAGAAGAAACTCTTCAATTCTTTGCAGACAATACCACTTGTCCATCTTGTGAACAAGATATTCCACATGAGCATAAGACAAATATTGGTTCTAAATTTAATCAAGAGTATAGTGATAGTATAGACAACCTTAATGTTCTACAAGAAGCTTATGATAATTTGATGGAGCGCCAAAAGAAACTCACTGAATTAAATAAAGAATTGTTAGCATTAAATGTACAATCAAATGCAACCATCACCGCTAATAAGTTACTTATCCGAAGCAATAAGAAACTCAATGAAGACATTGAAGCTACTAAACAGGACACTGGAAATATTGATGTAGAGAAACAAAAACTTAAACAAGTTGCTGATGATGCAATAGTTTTAATTGATAAAAAGAATGAACTGTCTATAGAACGTAATATCCAAGAAGTTTCTGCACTATTACTAAAAGATACGGGCATTAAGACTGCTATCATTAAGGAATATCTTCCTGTCATGAACAAACTTATCAATAGTTATCTTACAGCAATGGATTTCTATGTTCATTTTGAATTAGACGAATCATTTAATGAGGTAATCAAGTCTCGCTTTCGAGATGAATTCACATATGATTCGTTTTCGGAAGGTGAGAAGATGCGTATAGATCTAGCAATCTTGTTTACATGGCGTCAAATTGCTAAGATGAAGAACTCTGTGAACACAAATCTTCTAATTCTAGACGAAATCTTTGACTCAAGCCTTGACAACTCTGGTACAGATTACTTCCTATCTATCATGAATGCTATAGGCGACAAGTCTAATATCTTCGTGATTAGCCATAAGGGAGACCAACTTTTTGATAAATTTCACTCAGTAATCAAGTTTGAGAAGAAAAATGATTTTTCTTCTATTGTTTAGCGGTGTACATTAATTCGTAGTTGTGGTATAATAGACACATGGTTATACAAACAAACACTCAATCTCAAGACATGCTGGCAAAATTGCTGGCCACCGAGAACATCAACATTATTCGCAGCAACATTAAAACTGCTGCGTTTGACATCAAAGGTCGTACTCTACTTCTTCCACGATGGAAGGAAATGACACTCACGATCGAAGAAATGCTCATGATGCATGAGGTCGGCCACGCTCTTTACACAGAGATAGATTCCTACGGTGTAGTCTTTGAAGAAAAGAAGCATCTTAAAGATTATGCTAATGTGATTGAGGATGTTCGCATCGAAAAGAAGATGAAGGAACGTTATCCTGGTTCACGCAAGTCATTCAACACTGGATATCGTGAACTGAACGATCGCGACTTCTTTGGCGTTAAAGATCGTGATCTTTCTAAACTCCTATTGATTGACCGCATCAACTTATACTTCAAAGTTGGCTTCAGCTGTGGTGTACAATTCAATGCCGAAGAACAAGAACTGATTCGTCGAGTAGATAAGTGTTCTACTGCAAAAGAAGTAATTGCTCTTGCCGAAGAAATCTTTGCCTATAGCAAAGATACTATTAAAGAAAAGATTGAAAAGCGTAAAGTCACAAATACTCGTGGTAAAGCCGAAGAAGCCGAAGAAGCTGATGAAGACGATGAGTCTTCTATGTATGATGACTACATCGATGAAGATGATGAATATGAAGACGAAGACGAAGACGAAGAACAGGAAGAATCTCCACGTCAATCTTCAAAGCCAAAGCCAACCTCACCAGATCCTGAAAAAGAGATCATGGATGAACTGAAACCAACTACACTACAAAAGTTTGATGAAAAGCTAGAGCAACTTGCAGATGAGTCTTTAATCACTCGTTACTTTGAACCTTCATTGTCTAAAACGCCAGAAGACATCATCGTAAGTTATAAAAAGATCCTGCCTGATTTTGCTGAAGCACTTTCGGATAATGTTCTTCTTGGAAAATCTAGCATTGCAAAGTTTAAGTCTAATTCTTCTAACATGGTGAACTACCTTGTCAAAGAGTTTGAAATGCGCAAGTCTGCTACTGCATACCGCCGCGCTAAGATCTCTAAGCTTGGACAACTCGACAGCAAAAAGCTATATGCTTATAAACTTAAAGATGATTTGTTTCGTCAGATCATGACGGTGCAAGATGGTAAGAAACATGGAATGGTGTTTCTCTTAGATTGGTCAGGTTCTATGTCTGACTATATGGAAGAGACCGTTGAACAAGTTATGAACTTGGCTATGTTCTGTCAGCGTATTCAAATTCCATATCAGGTGTTTGCATTTACCGATGGTTATTGTGATGAAAAACGTAGAACTGAACCTAAGATTATTGCAACTAATGAAAATGGTCTATATGGTGCCGTGCATTTGTTAGAGTTGTTCTCTAACAAAATGTCTAATGTAGAGTTCAATAAGATGATCGACTATATGATGTGCAAACCATATACTAGAATGCGCAAATACGGTCTGCAAGGAACTCCATTGAATCAGGCTCTTCTATTCATGGTTGACTATCTTGGAAAATTCATTGCTAACACAGGAGTTGAAAAGACTACATTCATCACACTAACCGATGGTGAAGGTGGTGCAATACAAGGAAATGAAAAGTTCCGCATTAAGAATGGTTCTGATTATGAGTATGATCAAACTGGCCAATATAAGAAAGTAAGTGTTAAGTGCTACTTACGTGATCCAATTACTAAGAAAGATTATGAACTCGGTGTAGAGTCTCATGAGCAGACTGGAACACTTTTGAAGATTATTCGTGATAGATACCAAGTCAAAAGTGTAGCATTCTTTATCATGAATACCACACAACGAGCTAGTGGTGCATTTGTTAGAATCAATATGCCAACAGGTAATGGTTCAAGTGATTTAGATGCGGCTTTTCATATCTTAAATTCTTTGAGAAAAGATAAGTTCTGTGTTCTTAAGAATGTTCCAGGTCGGGATGAAATGTATCTATTGTCATCTACGTCTAAGATTCAGGATGACACTCTGGGTAAGATCAATGAAGATATGTCTGCAAGTTCTATTGCTCGTGTTCTTGGCAACTCTATGAATACTCGCAAGACTTCTAGAGTGGTTCTTAACAAATTTATTGGAATGGTTGCATAAAACAGTGTACATTAATTCGTTTATTTGATATAATAGATCTATACCTACTAAGTTCTACATTATGGATACAAACTTTCTCTCTGTTCTTTTCAAACAATTTCCCGACACCGAGTCAACTCGACAAGTAAGTCGAGCTCAGATTGTCGAAGTCATGGCTCTAACTGCTACGTCCAAGTACCCCACTTGGCTTATGCAAAATCGAGTGGGTCGTGGTCTCTATGCCGTTCCAACTGATGGAGCAGACTTTTCTAAACCTGAAACACCAGTAAAACCTATGGCGAAAATTGAAGACACCACGTCTTTGGTTCCAAAAGTGGATCCTAATTACGTCATATTTGGTAACCATCGTGACATTGATACCATCATCAAGTCTCGTCAATTCTACCCTGCTTATATCTCAGGACCAACAGGCAATGGTAAGTCTACTACCGTTGAGCAATGCTGCGCCAAAAACAAGCGCCCTCTTATTCGTGTCAATCTGAACATGATGACCGATGAAGATCAACTGATCGGATCTAAAACATTAGTTGATGGTAATGTTGAAGTGGTTGAAGGCCCAGTGCTTATTGCTATGCGCTCAGGCATACCTCTTTTGCTAGACGAAATTGATGCTGGCTCTGCCAACACTCTTCTGTGTCTACAACCTATCCTTGAAGGTAAACCATTCTACTTCAAATTGAAGAATGAATTGGTCTATCCTGCCGAAGGATTCACTGTGTTTGCCACTGCAAACACCAAAGGTAAGGGTTCAGAAGATGGCCGTTATATTGGCACAAATGTTTTAAATGAGGCGTTCCTTGAGCGCTTTGCAATCACCTTCAATCAGGATTATCCATCCGCTGCTATTGAACGTAAGATTGTTATGAATCTAATGGAGTCCTACTCATGTAAAGATGAGGATTTTGCAGACACTCTCGTTAAGTGGGCAGATGCAATTCGTAGGACTTTTGCAGATGGCGGTGTAGATGAGACTATTACAACCCGCCGCTTGGTACATATTGTTCGAGCATTCTCTATCTTCAAAGATAAGAAGAAAGCAGTTGAACTGTGTATCAATAGGTTTGACGATATCACTCGCAATGCTTTCGCAGATCTATTCGAAAAGGTTGCTACTCCTGCACCAGTCGTGAGTACTACTCCTCAATCATCAACTGAAATCCCCTTCTAAGGAATTATATGAACTACACTAACCTCACCAAAACCCAAAAGCGTTGCATCGATGCTTTCATCACTATTCGCCCTGCACTGGCGTCCCAATACAGCATCACTCGTTTAGAAGTAGAAGAACTATTTGCAGAACTACATTCTAAACGTGCCGATGGAGGAGAAAAGATTGGTTATCCAATGTGGCTTGTCAAAGGAGACAAGGTTTCACGTGGACACTATAAGTTCCCCGCACCTAATTTGATCGAAGCTCAAGAAGCCCAAGTCAAATCAAATACCAAAATTGCTAAAGATCTAGTAAAAAGTTCAGAAGAAGATAAAGAATTTTTTACAGAACTGCGTGAATATGGTATAATGGAAGTAGCTTAACGGCTATATCATCAACATAATGGAGTAACTATGAGTAAATTATCTAGACTTGAAGCATACCTGAAATCAGGTTCTACCGCCACGCCTAGTCAAATCAGCGGTATGTTTGGATTGCAAAATCCAACATCTGCAATCCACGCTCTTCGTAGCAAAGGTGTTTGTGTTTACGCAAACAAAGCAAAGCTAGCAAGTGGCAAACCAACAATTAAGTATCGTGTTGGTAACCCAAGCAAGAAAATGATTCAAATTGCGCATTCCTTTGGTTTGTTTGCTTAATTAGAATTGTACTTTTATGGAGGATTGGGGTATAATAGTATCTCGATCTTCCTTTTTTAATTATGAAAAGTAAACCTACACCTCTTGCGCTAGGTCGTAAATT
>Ga0208975_1000531_pt1 | contig 18129 bp, 35 predicted proteins | sample GreLakmeER78MSRF_FD_187700 | JGI IMG/M metagenome (GOLD analysis project Ga0208975, IMG submission 187700) | Freshwater lentic microbial communities from great Laurentian Lakes, MI, USA - Great Lakes metaG ER78MSRF (SPAdes) | ecosystem: Environmental > Aquatic > Freshwater > Lake | place: Great... | reverse complement strand
TCTCACCACAAGGAATTTTATGAAGTATCTATTTATATTGCTGCTAGCAGGGTGTGCTACAACGCCCAAAAATCCTGAGAAGTATATTGAATGGGAAAACAACTCATGCCTACCCACAGCAATTACCATGCACTATGGGCTACGCAACTCAACCAAGTGGAGCGAAGTTTTGTTGTATGAATACACGTCCTTAAAAACTGGAGAAACCAAAGGTCACGCAGTTTGTGCATACATTTACCCAGTTGGATCAAATAAACTTTGGGTTTATGATTATGAAGGAAGCACTCGTATTAAAGCATATATTAACGAGCCATTGAAGATCGCCCAGCTTGCCGAAGTCGCCCGTGGACGTATCGTAAACCAAGTAATGCAAGCAGAATACCTAAAAAAATGAAATCGACAACATTGAAGAAGACACTTACAGACCTTGATTTTGCCTTATCGCAAGCACCGGAGTATCGGCGTGACAACGAGTTTACCATAGCTGATTTCATGGAGCGAAAGGGCGTTACGGAGTCAGTCTCACGCAGACTTTTGAACGGAATGGTCAAGGATAAATTGCTCGTTTTCCGCAAAAGTTTGCACGATGGACGGTATTCTAGGCTTTACTCCAAGGCTTAGTCTAGTGCTGGTATTTCAAACGTGAAGTAATGGTCTAGCTCAAGCATAATAGCCGCGAATACCTCTGCCTCGATATGTTCGTGCGTTGGATCGTCGTCATGCTTGTGCGCCCTGCGGATGCCCTTTACGGTTCCTGATTCAATCGCGTCTCTGACTATGTTATATATGTTTGGTTTCATGTATTTTGTTTAGTTAATAAAAAATATCTTGCGATCAAAAATGCGTCAACCATCCCATCGTGCGGTGTTGTGCAGCGTTTGCTAGCTAGCCATGTCTCGTCTGGAGCTAACTCGTTTGCCAACGCCAATGCAAGCACTTTCGTCATGCCAGATTCACGCTTCTTACCAAGCATTGCGTCCTGCCACGGTTTGACCGCGATACGGGCAACTGGCAACCCGTGTGCGAGGCAAGCCCCGTAGAGCATACCAAACGCTAACGCCATTGAGCGGAGGGCTTGTGAGGATTTAGCGTGTGCCAGGGGTTCCTCAATAGCTATGGATACGTCTTGTGGCAGGAATCCTCGGACGTAGCGTAGTACCGCTAACACGTCAACCTCGGTCTTGCCGTTGTGCTTGATCGTCGGCATGGGTATCGAGCTAATCACAGCACCGTTGTGGGCTGAAATAGCGCAAATTCCGCCTGAAATGCCATTGTCGATGCCGATAGTTATCATTTAACGATACAAGTTAGTTCTAAACCGTGACAAATTGTAACGGTTTAAGTAGGGGACAGATTGTCACCTAGTTGTGGTTTTCGTCGTGCAACGCACCTGATTGTTTCAGTTTTAGTCCTCATGCTTTTTGTATTTGGCTAGCATTCTCATTGCAGTTTTTGCAATCAGTTGTAGTTCTTCTGGATCGACTCTTATGGTTTGCTCGTTCTGAGTAAGTACGATGAATCCACCACAAGTTTCATCGTCAATTGTGACCGTTATAATATCCTCACCAAATACAGGGTTGCGGTCATCCATGTGTACTACGGTGCTTACAACGCTTGTTATGTATTTACTCATTGGTTTGTGTACGGTCCTGTGAATTCTTTTTTGTTGTGACCCCAGCGGCCTATGTGTTTTCGTTCAGGTTGGTTAAGCTGTAATAGGTTTAATAAATAATCCCGCTCTGTAACTGACTCAGCGTGTCCTTTTTGCCAGATGTGACAACTGCGGATGGCTTCGTCCCGCTCGCGTTTAAGTTCTTCTAAACGAGTGGACTGTAGTTTGTACAAGTCGCGTCGGAATTCTAAATCTGAAATTGCTTCATTGCGCTGCTCGGTGACTGTTTTCTGCGCTGCTTGCCATGCTTCCCATGCGACTTCAACAGCATCTGATAGGTATTCTTCTGAGTGTTTGTATTTAGCAACTGAATACTCCAGTTTGGTTATTACCCATTCCTCAAACTCGCGGCGTGATTCGGTGGTGGTCATAGTTCGTTCTGGTTGGTTGGTGGGTTATTGCTAAAGTGCATTGACCATAAGTAGTCTCTGGCTTCTTGTAACATTTTTTCTTGGTCTGATTCGCCACTGTCGCAGCTTTGGATATTATCGTCTAAAACGTCACAGGCGGATTCGATAGCTTCGTCTGAGATAGGTGTATGCCGCTCCCTCGCCACTTGCCAAGCTTGCCATGAATTATCAGTTGCAATAGACATATAGGAGGTATTTTCATATTTAGATCGTTGCATAGAATAGCCTTTATCTAAAGCCCATTCCTCAAACTCGCGGCGGTTGGTTTTTTCGGTGGTCATGTCGTTATTTTTCGTTTTTTGTAACAGGTTTTATTGATGTGTTATTAGAGATAACAAGACGGTGGATCAGACCGTTGGCTGATCACCTATTGCGTTCTAGGGAAGAAGGGCGAAGAGACGTTCACAAGCGATTTGGGAGTGATGCCGTCCAGATACATCGCGGAGGTTTCGGATCGCGGCGCGGAGCCTTTCCACTTCCTTATTCTGGCATTCCAGCGCATCGAAGATTTCCCCGATTCTGTCGCGTCCATCGGTGATGGCAACGCGAGCACGGCACAGTGTCAGCCCGATAGGCTTTGATCCTTTTAGCGCGTCCTCGATCCATGCGTCCAAGCTCTCCAGTAGGTCGTCAAAAGACCGAGAACAAGTCGCGGATGGGCAATCCGCCTTCAGTGGTGTGTCAGTGTTTTTAGGTATCATAAAGTCGTTTCCTTCGGTGTAGTTTTCTCGTCGGCGGATGCCATCGCTATTGCGTTCGGGGTTAGGGATTGGAGCGCTGTGTCTATTTGGATTAAAAATTCACAATCATCGCAACCGCAGTCGGGATCGGTAATCTGACCGCCGTAGCCAGCGCGGATATTCCGCAATACCTCAGCCAGCCTGTCGCGCTGCTCGGTGACTGCTTTAAGATCGTTGTTTATTAAGCGAGTTCCGATTCTAATAGCGTCCATTACTTGATACGCCGCGACCATCGTGGCGGTTAGTTCGCGTTCTAGTTCTAGTGTTTGCATTTTCGTTGTGCTTGGTTGTGTATTCATAGTTCTGATTTGTTAGCCGAAGAAATCTGTCGTAAGTGGAACCACTGATATTCGTCCTCCCTGCATTTCATACGTCTCCCCCCGCCAGTGGCGAGAAGGTGATAGCACAATTCGCATGAATCGGTTTCCATCTCGCGGATCAGCGTTTGGCGAAGTTCATCGGGCGATGGTTCTTTGTGGAACCAAGCCACGAAGTATTCACCATGTTGGTCAAAGTCGTTGTATTCGGTTGTGAGTATGTATGAGGTCATAATTTAAGATACTAACAAGTGGATGCTGGCAACGGCGGGAAGTTGCCTGTTTGGTTTATTCAGAGTCCAGCGCCCGCCGCGCCAGATCCTTGTCGTTCGGCAGAAAGAATCTGATGACTCGTTTCCAGAGCGTCGGAGGTTCCTGAAGTTTTCGCTGCCGTTGGTATTCTATGGCAGAAAGGGCTTCCCACATACCGACGGGTTCCCCTCGTCGTATTTTGTCGCTGATTTCCTCCAAAAATGGATCAGCCGAACAAGGCGCGGATGGACAATCCGCCTTCAGTGGTGTGTCAGTGTTTTTAGGTATCATAAAGTCGTTTCCTTCGGTGGAGTTTTCTCGTCGGCGGATGCCATCGCTGGAGCGTTCGGCGGAGACTGGTATCCGCACTTTTTACACCAGTTCATTTCCGTATGGTATGGCGCAAGGTGATCCATCGTGTGATACCATTTGCCGCAGTCACAGACGGCTATTTCCCATCCTGTCCATGATTCGTTCACTTCCAGCCACGCTTTTACGTCAGCAGGAACACGGCCAATGGGACGCCGAACAAGTCGCTTCATGCAACCCGCCGGAGCGTCTTTCTTACAATCGGAGTTTTTCATGGGCGGGTGCATGAGCTAGACGTTCGTTGAAGAATAAAGATTTCCCCAAAATAAATGAGAATAGGTAAATACCAAATCTTCGATACGGTGGCCTTTATTGCGCCCAAATCGGAAAAGGTCACGTTTGACGTAGGCCCTAAGGGTGCGTTCACCGCCAAGTTCACTGCGATCATCACATGGACAGATCAAGACCCCGACGGACTCGCTAAAGGCGACCAGCCAAGTGCTAATTGGAAGCTTGAGACTAAAGACGGGAAGACTGAGATCACAATTCAATTTGTGAACCTCAAGCTCCCACTTGGAGGCGCGTTTGACCAGTTTGCCAAGGTTGGCAACCTTGGGAGTCAGCCTTTCGGATTTATGGCGACTTGTCACACTCACGGTGAGTCCGCAAGTTTTAGTATTCAATTTATGCTGGAGGTGGGCGATGAATGAGAATAAGATCACTCCTAGTGCATCAGGGCGACACCAGATCGAGATCACCCGAACGCAATCCGACAGCAGAGAACGGATTACCCTAATCGTTTGTGTTACAGTTGTCATCTCGCTACTTTGCATCGCTTTGATTATTGTCCTTTGTCGCGTGGATCACAGCGGGAAGGACTACGCAGCCATTTTGCTGCCGATTGTTTCTGGGTCTGTTTTTGGCTTGCTTGGCTTTAGGGCGGGAGCAAAATCCGCAGGTAAGGATAGTTGACGCCCAACCAAGGAACCACCCTATTGCAAATATCACCAGACACATGATATGTTCTAACATATACCACTCCTCCTAATAAATGAAGAGCAACGAACAAGGCGTGCCATACAACCGCTACCAGCCCCCTTGTCGGCGGAGTCTTTTCGTGGTTTCATGGCTGCACCTCCGTTTCATCGCTGGCTCTCGCTGGTAGCGGTGTATGCACTTTGACGTTCTGCAATAAAATCAATATGTCACAATACGCCAGAGATTTAGACGCCGACGATTTACGTTTAGTTCGGCACGCTGCCATGACGGGATGCACAAGTGAGCAGTTTGCAAGGGACATGAGCATCAGTGTGGATCAGGTTTGGAAGTTCCTTGATTCTCCGAATGGAGGGACGCTTCGAGACCGGTTTGAACAAAATGATCGCGAGGCGGCATCGGAATCGGCCCAATGAATCCCCATCCATAATATTCAGTTATCGGCAAGCTCATTGATCGTCCCGCTCTAAGCAGATGGATAACACCGTTTATTTTTACCGCTTCCATAATCAGCACCGATCCCTCTGGATTGCTGACAAAGTAGAAAGCATCCAAGTAAGGAATTGAAGAGGCAGAACAAGACGAGACACAGCAACCCCTATCAGCCTCCCTGTTCTCATGCTCTCCCGTAGTTTCAACATCAACCCCGTGATCGACGCTCGCCCCCGCTGATAGGGTTGCGTGCTCTTTGACGTTAGGCAAAATAAATGAAGATAATCGAAGCCATAAACCTCGCCGCCATTCTTGTCGGGCCAATCCTAGCCGTAGTGGTGACTCTCTGGTGGCAGTCGCGCAAGCAGAAGCGTGATGCCAAAGAGAAGTTATTCCTGAGCCTGATGGCGCATAGGCGAGCATTTCCGCCCGCTCCTGAGTGGGTGAATTCGCTGAATGTAATCGACGTGATATTTGCCGATGTCCCTCAAGTTGTTCAGTTGTGGCACGGGTATTACGCTGGCCTCTGTCACACCGCTCCAAACGATAATCACCAGCAGCGCGAACACACGTATTTGCTGATGCTGTCCGCAATGGCTCGTAACCTTGGCTATCGTAAGATCGAGCAGACGGACATAGATAAGTTCTACACTCCGCAGGCACACGAGGATCAAGTGTATCTGAATTCGGAGATTCAGACGGAGCTACTGAGGGTTCTGAAGAATACCCACGCGGTTTCGGCCTCGCAAACCGCTCCAATAATAGAAGCCTAACAAGACGTGCCATACAACCGCTACCAGCCCCCTTGTCGGCGGAGTCTTTTCGTGGTTTCATGGCTGCACCTCTTGCACGTTGATGCGTTCCCAATTGTAATATGGGGTTGTGCTAATTGGGTATAAGTAGTTACTAAACGAGTCTACCCATACCTCAAATGTTCTAGGTTCTGGCTTAATGCGGTAATTTTCTGGGTCATCGCTAAACCCGATTTCTTCGTCCTTTTCAAAGTCCTCCCAATATAAATTACCACGGTGTGGGATATATTGTAGTTGTTTCCCATCCGCCAATGCTTGCACCAGCGGCAGAAATAAGTGTGCGTTTTCTTTGTTCATATTGTTTTATTGAGATGGTTACAATTTGTAACCAGTTGATCGTGGTTGAAATCACATTCTTCACAGGTCATTCCGTAAATGCAATGCCATTCCTTTTCTTTACCGCATTTGTGACACAGATGTACCATAGGCTTGTTAAATATCCGCTCGTAATTTTGGTTATACTGAGTCAGATTGACTGGTCTAAATGCGTCACCCTTACCTGCACTCATCTTGATAGTTTTTCCTTGGTTTCTAGTTGCTCGTTTTCTTCATGCTTCTTGACCTCATCCAGAAACATTTTGTAAGTGGCGATGTCCTCCTCTAGACCGTCGATCTCGTCCTCTTCCATTGGTAGGGTTGCTCTAGACTTGCCTGTTGATTTGAAGTGCAATTGGTCAAAATAGACCTTAAGCATACATAATAACGGTAAGCTCTCAGCATGGTGTTTTGGTAGTTTTATGTTTTTTAAGCTCATAATATGTCTCCTTTTCTGTATGATTCCCAGCTAAAGTGTACTCCGCATCCGTTTTCACGAATACGATCCAGCACAGCAGTGGATAGCGACTCAGCGAACCGCTTCCTGTCATGGTTTGATATTAGCAGCGTGGGCTTATTGTCCATGTAACGTGCGTCGATGATGGCCGTCAGCTTCTGGTCTTCAAATGCCGTCTCACCTCGATCTTGTATCTCGTCGATGACCAAGAAGGCAGCATTGCTGTAATCGTTTATGATGCCTCTCTCAGTGCACTCAGACTCTTTCTTGTACGTCTCGCGGATCTCCATGAACAAATTGACTGCGGTCGTGTATACGCAAGGCAAATCACGTTTTACCATGCCTGATCCTCTCCCAACAGTCGTTTGATTATTTGGCGGGGTGCAGACCTTAGCAATCTCGTAACCCATGCGTGTTTTCCCTGTCCCGTGTTTGCCGTAAAGCAATGCAATACCGCCATTGTTGATCGTTTCTAGCGTCTTGTTGTAACCCTCCCACCACTCAATCCCAGTAGGAGTGACGGAATCCTTGTAACGCTTAGGGAATCCTTTAAGGTAGTTCATTTTAAGCCTCTTTTCTTGAATGATGCATCGAGGACATTCGTTAAGCAATAAAAATTACGCTTTTTCTTAAATTCGTTCCAGTCGATCACGGGCGTTGGTTCAATAGCCTCGGATTCTGCCGTCCTAATTAACCTTTCAACAGCGGACGAGAACGAGCAATCAAGCCTTTCTGACAGGCTTGTAACCCGTCTAAACGTCTCAACTGAGAAGCTGACACGGGTGTTGACCTTCTTATCCTGTATCTGGTTGCGTTTGCGTCCGCATCCAAACGAAAACTTGCGGTGCTTTATTTTGACTCGTTCAGTTTGCGCTTGCATTTTTCCTCGATTGCCTCCGTTAAGGTTTTTAAATTCTTCTGCTCGATCACAATCCCGTGGGTTTTGCGGTAGATTAGTTTGTCACCAACCAACCCATAAGGGATTTTCTTAGATCTCGATGTTGTCATCAACCGTTGACCTTCGACAATCACTTGCCCAGGTGCAACAGGATCGCCGTAAAACATATTATCAAGTCTGGTAATCATTGCGCTATGAAGTAATTGGCAAATGACTTGCCGTTCTTTTTGATGGTTTCGGTGATGATCGGCATTCCAAACTTGCGTAGTTCGTTAATCCTTGCGCTAAGTCTGAAGCATCCCCATTTCTTCAAGGCCTCCATTGGAGTGATACCGTTTCCGTTCACTAAATGCTCATGTAGTTTGTCTATTATGCTAGTTTTCATTATGTTTGTGTTGTTTATTCGTTCCAAAGTTTAAGTTTAATCTTGCTGGCTAACCCAGCGACTGCGTGTTTTTCCTCGGTATCTCGATGGAAATGCTTAGTTTTCTCCTTATAAGCGATCCAAGTTCCATCTTTCGACTGCTCAACGTGGATCTGGTGCTTCCGCATCCACTTCAGCCTCGGAGACAACTCTTCGGGTAGCTCATCAAAGAGAAACTCCATTTCGTTTTGCTATGTTCTTGAGGATGTTTAGCCATCCAGTTTGCTTCTTAGGTTGGCTAATTGCTTTGATGATTGCTAAGGTTAAAACAGGATCGCTCCCGATTGCTCTGATTGGTTTGTAAATTTGTTTCAGTCTCATTGTGTAAGTGTGTTGATTTCGTTTTTGTGTCTCCAAACTTCAAGCCCCTTTGGTGTTTCCACCAACGATGATCGGCATCCCGCCATGTCTCGCAAGACAGTCCTGAGCCATTTCATCTCTGTTTCGCATTTCTCGTCATACGGCATAGTGATCGAGATATGTCCAAGTTTGGCGGCTTCTTCTGGTGTAATTATGGTAATCATTTTTTGTGAATAAACCCTGCTGCAATTCTGCGGATCACAGTGTTTTGTATGCCGTTGCAACTCGGAATCTAACATCAGAACGGGATGTCTGAATCATCATCATCCTCGACTGCCGCTTGTACGTCAGCCTTGATGTTCTTTGCTTGGTGGTACGCTTCCCAGTCAGTAATCTTAGCGTTACCGACGATGATGTCCCGCTCACCACTCAGCTTGCGTTCCTTCGTGACAACTTGCTTAATAAAGCCATCGTCACCGTATTGTCCCTTCTCACCCGTGAGGACGAGATTAAGGTTGAGGTACTTCTTGCCAGTTTTTGGTGATTCGTAGATCAAACTCTTGTCGATCTTGTCCAAATTTATGCTTAGTGATATGTCTTGTTTCATTTGATTGCCCAGTGTGGGAGTTTTAGTTTAGTGTTTCCTGAGATTATTTTAGGCCATTTGTCTTCGCTTACGCATTTCTTCCAGAGTGAGATTGCTTTAGTGTAGCCATCCCGCCCAAGTTCTACGAATTCGCTAATGTCAACGGTTGCCGTCTCGTACGGTGCTGAAGATTCAACGAAGGTTAGAATAAACCTGTAACGGTTCTCCCCTGTAATGGCGTTCCAAAGATCAAGGTACATGGCCGCTTGCCAATGGTATCCGCGATTAAGCACCTCATTGACTAAGTTTGTCTCGCTGGTGATCGAGTTAATGGTCTTCAAGTCAAGCAAACAATCCCCAGATTTAGGTGCAATGTCAACCATGCCCCTGACGTTAATCTCGTCTAATTCTGAATACATTGCAACTTCGGTATCGTATCCAGCGACAAGGTATGGTTGCAAATCATCGTCACTCATAACGGAATCCGAAATAATTGATGCTTGCTCGTATTGTTCATTCGTTATTGGAATAATACCTTTGGCAACTGTATCATCCCGCCATTCTTGTGCGGCCTTCGTCCTGTATGAGTCAAATTCACTGATTGCGTAGTCCTCTTGCCACCTTTTAGGCGTGAGTGCTAGACAATGAACGAGACTGCCTAAAGCCATCGCAGGGGTACTTTCCTTGGCTTTTGAGTGCTTCCATCCCCACGGGCTTTCAGCAAAGTCAAACAGCATGGACTTGCTAACGTATCCGCCAAGGTTTGACGGTGTAGCACCACCTTCGTAGTATTTCCTGCCTAAATCATGTTCTAGTCTCATGGGTTTACCTCCTTTTCGAGTTCTTTAATCATCTCATCTAGCGCAAATCCAGCCTTCTTGCTGGATACCTTCTTTTCGGGTACAATTTCAGCTTCGATGGTTGTTGCTTCTGGTTCCTGCGCTGGTTCCTCTGGTTCTGGTTCGGGTTCTGGAAGCACAAATGGGTTCTTCGGTGTGATATTCCTTGGTGGTTCCGCGAAGTCACGCACCTCGTCTTGCGTATACATCCCAAGCGACATATCCGAAGCGTATGCACGGCTCCAGAATGAAGCGGCACGATATCTCAGCATTTGACCAGGCATAGTGAGCCATTTGTTCCCGTTCTTGGTTGACCATCCTTCACGTTTAGCCATGTCTAGGGTGATTTTATCGCCTTTGAGTTCCTCTCCGCTTTCCCGATCCCGTGCAACAGCGTAGCAGGAAGTGGGATTGTCATCATCATCCAGCACAAAGCGCAATGGCGAAAATTTCCCACTAGCGTTTATCATGCCGATAAGTGCGGTTGCGCTCCATGAAGGCCGTCCGTAAATGATCGCCAGATTCTGACAGACCATCAGCGGGTCGAGTCCAGTTCTCTTGGCCACGTTGAGAGCGATAGCACAATTTGCTACATTTCCCGCAAAGTCTTTAGGTACTAGCGTGGATTTTGACAGCATCATGGCTTGTCGCTGGATTAGCTCAAAGGCTTGCGTCTCTGCTTGGACTTTAATCATCACGTAATTCTGTGGTTCTTGCGCCACAATCGCTTCGTTTTTCATTGTTGTTTCAGTTTCCATTGTTGAGAAAGTTGTTTTATCGTTTTTATTTCGTCATTCAAGATAAATTTTCAGTTTCTTCTAAATTCTCGTTCATTAGATCAAGCACCGTCTGGGCAGCATCGGCAAATCTGGGGTCATGCTCGACCAGGTATTGGACACGTTCACGGCTATGCATGATCGTTCCGTGGTGTCTCCTGCCTATTCTCCAGCCTGTGTCTTGGAGGGAATGTGTTTCGCTCCAGATCGTCGCTAGGAGATGCCTTGGTGTGCAGTACATCGAGAGCTTGGAATCGCTTAGTATTCCCTCTTTGGGCACAGAGAACACGTGCGCTACACAATCGAGAAGCTCTTCAAATCTTGACGCATCTTCGTCATTCTCTGGTTCAAAGCGTGTCTTCATGCTCTCCTCCTAGCTTCGGCTCTGTTGTCGGCGCGAATTCGGGAAAGCATCAAGGCAAATTTCTTCCTGTCTACTTCCATAGCCTCAAAGCCAAGGATCAAAACAGCGTATTTCTGCCAAGATTCTTTACCGTGTCGAGTATGAAATCGCGTTGCGGTTTCGTTCAGTGGACATTTGATCGTATAACATTTATAATTGTCTTTGCGGTCAGCGTCTCGTCTTATTTCAATGGTCATCATGTTTGAAGTTGTCGTTTAATTGTTGCTGCATATGTTCAAGATCAATACCTAAGTGATTTAGTAAGGATTGGTATTGTTCCCAATTTGGGAACCCGTAGTGATTATCGGTTGTCTGGTTTCGTTGCCAATGTTTGGTTAGCTCGTTGACCATCTCTTGCTCACCTAAGTGGTCTTCGGTGTAATTGATGACGTGTTTCAAGTCTTCAAGGATGAAGAGCGCATTTTCTGGCGTTGCACCGCCCTCAGTGAGTAGGTTTAATGCGTTGTTATCGTGGTTCATGAGAAATAGTGGTGAAAAGCATGAAGCAAATGCTTCAATTTGATGACAAGCGGAATGATTCCCGCGCCGATTAGGCAACAGGTCATGACTTCTAGGGTGGTTCTCATGGTGTGGGTTAATATTTAAAAAACTTGTAGGCAGAGGCAAAAATCCGATTTTTTCCTGATCGACTAGCAAGGCCGTAATCAAGGATGCAAACAGTTTGCTCATGTTTGTAAATCCTGATTCCGATCTCCTGACCTGCTGATAGCGTAATACAACGATCTTCGCCTAGAAAATCACATCCGTGCTTTTCGTTCAGAGCTAATAAATTTTTTGCCGCGTATTTAACTCCAGCAATGGTAACTGTTTTTTGTGTTGTCATGTTTTTGTTTTCTTTGTGTCTTATCTCGTTTCGATCCTTTGCCAGCATCCGCCGCCAAGGTATCGCTTGCTATTTTCGATTCGCCCTATCCTCATCTTATCAAAGTCTCTCCCATATGATTCTGAGAATTCCGAATCCAATCCAATAATGTATTGGAGATGATCACAGAATCCAAGCTTTTCGTCCACTCGGTGAAGCGGTTTTGGTTTAAATTTCCGGCTGAGTTTCATCGTTCATGCGTTCACGTCTTGGATGAAGTATTGCGTTACGTTGGATAGGTAATTGTGAATTGCGGCAATCCTCACGCCATGCGCCAGATAAAACGACGTTTCGGCAAGCTCGCTTTGCTGGTAATCGTTCCAAGTCTTCTCATCGTTTCCAATGAGCGCAAATGCGGCTTCTTTTGTGATTTCAACGGAATGGTTCATTTGTTTTGTTTTTTGTGTTGTTTTTAGTGGGTCACTCTCTATTTAACGGGCTTGTGACCGTTAGGCGTTTGCCTAGCTAGATTGCCCCGTAGGGTCAGCATTTGCGCGGCATTCCTCCCGTGATGAACGAGCAATGGCGGACTAGCCATTTAGCTTGAGCCCTGTCACGGTACTTGCGAGCCGCTAGTAATGCCTTGCAAGCCAACATTCTGCCCGTTTCTGTCTTGTTGCACGTTCCAAATGCCACAAGGTGGGCTGTTAATGCGTTTTCTGCCTCTCTATACTTCTTTTGATTGCTGGTCATGTTTGTGGTGTTCATAAGATTGCGCGGAAAGCTAGCTCATCCGTGATTTCTCCCGATTTCTCGAGACAGTCGAGATAGTGGACGAAAGCCATTCGCGTTTCGTCGTTGCTGCGATTGAATGGAGCGGTTTTGATGCCCCACATGAGAGCGTAGGCTTCAAGATGTGGGTGAGATTGCCAGAATGAGGCTCTGATTTGTTTCTGAGTTGTCATGTTTTTAATGTTTAAGGTTTGCAAGGGTTTAAATTGGTGCTAGGCATTGGTTTTCATAAATTGTAACCCAGCCCTTGGTTTTAATTGATTTAGTTACCTTAACATCCTGCCAGCGTTGCAGTGTAAATCTTTCGAGTGCGCCTGGTGATTCATCAAAAAAACACCGCTCCTCTGCTTGTTCTTCGTCGTAAGCCTTCCCGTTCCAAACAGTTTCCCCTTGGTTGTCTAACATCCTGTAAAATGATTTCATGTTTTTAATGTTTTAAGGGTTGCAAAGGATTGAACCTTGCGTGTTTATTGTTTAGAATGATGAAACAATGATCCCGCCGCTAAATTCAATTAGAGTCCCGTGGTCTTGGATGTAAGAGCGAATCCAGCCGTCGATTTCGTCCTCGTCCTCGTCGCCGTCCAAGTCGATGCCAGCTAATTTCATGGACTCGCCAAGCGGTTTGCCGTAATAGTCAGCAATCCAATCCTGCAAGCTCTCAGACTCTGTGAAATCGCATCTGATAGCCACAACGTCAAGCTCTAGCTCCTCGTTCGTGTCCATTTCAATGGACTCAAACTGGTCAGCGAGAGCAAAGGCTCCTGCGCGTGACCAGTTGGCATACTCGTCTTGCATCAATTCGTGTGCGATTTCGTAGTTTGTAAGTGTCTTTTTCATTTTCGTTTTTTGTTTTGTTTTTTAGTCTCTTCAGTTGCGACAATATCGCAAGACGGGTTTCCCCGTTTCGACTTTCAATCTGCATGGCGACCATACCCAGACCCGCCGCCGTCGTACGACATGACAGCGTTAACTACCCAGTAGCCGTTTTTTAGAGACATCCCGGAAACTCGGACATTCTCGATGTGATGCATCGGCGGCCTTGATCCTAAGGCGATGACAGCCTTAATCCACTCGGCGCGATGCTCGGCAGGGACATTTTCCGCCAGCTTTTCAGCCTTGGCGATGTCGCCTGGTTGAGCGAGACGTGCGAGACGGGTCGCTTCGACCTGAGCCGCCATGACAGCCATCTCCTCTGGCGTACGCTCGCGGTTGCGCTCCCGCTCCTCAGCGTCTTGTGAGGCGCGTAGTGCCGCATAGTCAATCGCAGGCAGCGATGCCTGCCTTGCGTACCGCTCTGCCTGCGCGGCATCCCTGGCCGCCTGTCCAGCGGCCCATTGTCTTGAGGCGTAGCTCACAGTGCACCTCCTGTCACATAGGCGCAAAGACCTTTCGCGCCGATAACGTTACCCGCAGCGTCGCGGATGAGTTCGCCTGGAGAGGCGACGTCCGAACGGTTGACAGCCCCCGCCACAAGGGCGGAGACTACGAAAATGACACCAGCCTCAGCGACTGGCAAATCCTTCACCTCTCCCATGACAGGGAGAGAGACGGGTAGTAATACCCCATCAACAATGACGGGAGACAATTCCGTTCTGGTAACGGCAAGACGGGCGACGATGCCCGATGGTGGGACGACTAGCGTCCCGTTTGCCCCGACAATCGTCAGGGCGTGTGGTGTGAGATTTTTTATCTTCATTTTTGTTTTATGTTGAGTTGTTAGTCGCTCAACTGCCAATACTCTACAACACGCTTTCCCCATTGCCAACAAAAAACTGCAAACAAAGTGAATTATTTTCACTTCGATACGCCTTACGCTCTAAATCAACGACTTACACGTAATAATAACGTAGCATTTATTACGCTGCACGTTTGAATTCCGGCTATCGTGGAATTAAAGTTGGATTTGTTTTGGTGAGATAAGCGATTAGACTGATAGACTAACAATCTAATGGAATGCTAACACTTCAAGTTTAATCACCCGCTGAAATCCATTCACCACACCAAACTTAAACGAATCACGCGATTCGAGCTTATGGCGTTATTATTACGAGAACGTTATTATTACGAGTCCTTACGGATTCTATTCTACTGATGTTATTCTAAATCGGTCAAGCATTAATTTTTTGAGATCAAGTAAAAACGTTGGAAACTTTCACTTTAGAGCAAATCAGCCGCTAACCTGGTCACGAGCCATCGCGTTCAATGTTCCACAGAGAGCGCGTGGAACACACATGACTTGGCATTGGTACGCTAGGATTTGTTCCACGGAAATGTTCCACGGATGTTCGCGATGTATGCACAAAGTAAAGCGTGTCGTTTCTTCACGGTTTGCTAATAGAAATGTTCTACGTGGAACAAAGTACAAGCGCACGCTCGATTCAAACAAGCGTTTTAATGCCGGCATGATTCAAACAAGTGTTTCAAACAAGCGCACGTTTCAAACGATCGTTTAAATTACGCATGACGCAAGTAGTGTTCGCGTGGCTAGTGTTTGCATGACCAGTGTTCGCTCGAGTAGGGGGGGCGGGGGTTGGCATCGGCTTGGCTTGGAAATTCCTGTACCATCAATCAGCCAAACAAAAAATGCTACAAAGGGCGAATGTACTTGACAGGTTGGCGTAATTGTGCGTAGGTTTGTGCATGGCAAGAGGAGATTCATACCAACTACAGGGTCAACAAGGCGGCAAGGTGTTTACATCTGCAAACGGGGCTGTTACAGGTTCGTTTCGGTGGTTGCAAATTGTTAATGACGCTACGTTTAGTGCGTTTGCTTCTAACTTGGAAGACGGTGGCACAAAGCTGATTACAATCACGCATAATGCTGGTACGGGTATTGGCGGGTTGGTTACTGGGTTTACAGTTAGTGGTGGTGTTGTTATTGGTTACTACGCTTAATGTGCGGTATGCCGTACAGGACGTATGGCTAATGTTGGTTCTATAGCTATTTAAGAATGAGTCAATACAGGTCAACGGGTGGGTTAGATGACGCGATTGCCAGTGATGGTGACAAGGCGTTTAATAGTGTTAACCTGCGTGACCAGTTGAACCAGTTGCTGCCTACCGAGGTAAGGGAGAGCGTTAACGGGCGCATGGAGGGGTACTGGAAGCCAAGGAAGAGCGTCGAGAGTAGGACGGGTGCGCTGGTATCTGGTGGTAACCCGTTGCAGTTGCCGTTCTTAGTTATTGATGCCACAAAGACAATCTCTTCTGCATCCTACTTAACAAACACTGTAACAATTACAGTTACGGCACACGGGTTTGCTGCTGGCACTGTGGGTCTTGCTAGGATTGCTGGTTTAACTTTTACTGGGACTGACCCAAACGGCGACAGAGTAGTAACTTATGCTACGGTTGATACATTGACATTCCCAGTTACTGGCGTAACCGCAGCATCTGGTACAGGTACGCTGTCACAGACTCCAGTCAACGACTCTGCTGCTGGCAACGTCCGTGCATCCTGCTTGTTTAGTAATCCTAACGAGCAATCCAAGGAGTACGTTATTGTAGCACTGGATACTGTTGCCAAGAAGATCGACCTAGATACCTATGCGGTAACAACGATTACCTACCCAGCTTCACAGACGGTAGATGCGTTTACGGATATGCAGCAATGCTTTGACAAGGTGATCCTGTTCCGTGAGGGCAAGCAAGCACTTGTTTGGGATGGTACTAGTGCTGCGTTTACGGTTATGGCAGGTGGTGATTACACCCAGCCTGTAATCCTTGATGACGCAAACAATACAGTAACATTAAATGGCGTTGCAACTGTAACACACGCAGCAGGACACGGATTAGTTGAAGGTGATCTTATTGAGATTATTGCCATTGCAAGCTCGCCACCTACAGGCCCCGTTATTGGCAATCAGTATTACGTTGCTAGCATTACGTCTGCAACAGAATTTAAAATGTATGTTGATTGGCCAGATCATGCTCAACATAAAATTACCTACACAAAACCCCAGAGCAGTGGTGGCGGGTTTATGCACCTTCCAGGCGCACCGTGGGGGACGTACTTCCAGAGACGCTTGTTTGTTCCGTACTACTACGACCAGTCTGGTACTAGCACCGTTACATTTGCAGACAGGAATATCCGTGACGAGGTGGCAATTAGCGACATTCTCGACGAGAATACCTACGATCAGATATACAACCAGTTCCGTATTTCAGGCGGCACGGCAGACCAAGTGGTGGCAATGCACGGGTTCTTTGATGACACGATGATTGTGCTGAACCGCAACAGCATCCACTCGATTAGTAACACCTCTGGGAACCTTACGGACACGGTTGTACGCGAGCTTACTGGCGAAGTTGGATGCCTTGCCCGTAAGACGGTGCTGATGCGTGGTAACACCATGTATTTCCTGTCTGACAACGGTGTGTATGGTCTTGAATTCCTCAATGACTACAACCTACGGGGCATGGATCAACCGCTTTCAAAGAATATCCAGCCGTACATCGACAGGATTAACCCTGACAAGGCAGATAAGGCCGTAGCGGTGTACTTTGACAACCGATATTTCCTTGCCGTACCGCTTGATAGCGTTGCTGGTGCTAACGATGCTATTGGTAACAACGCAGTATTGGTGTACAACTTCCTGAACAAGGGTTGGGAGTCGATTGATACCTACGGGAACAACCAATTTATCATCACGGACTATATCACAGCGTCTGGCGGGGTGCGAAATAACCTATACACGGTTACAAGCAACGGTGGTCTGCATCAGATGGAGTTTGCCGAGTCGATCCAAGACAGGTTAAGCGTGTCCAACCTTGATAATACCATCGTTACACCGCAGATCGCTGCATCGTTAACATCCCGTGGGTACAACTTTGGTAATTTAGATCGGAAACGCTTTACGGACACGCAAGTACAAATGCAGAACCTTGCTGGCGAGACTGGCGAGTATAGCATCTCGTTTGCCGCTGAAGACCCAGACTTTGCTGCTGCTATTGGCACTACATCTACGTTTCTTGGTGGTATGCTTACGCCTAGTACGACTAACGAGGCTGAGACTGCGACTATCCGTTGCCGTATCGGTGGTGTGCGGGGTTTTACTGGTACGTTAATTTTAAATAGGACTCAAGGCAGTCCAAAGATCCACTCAATCATGGTCGCGGGTTCCGTGACCAATAGACAAATCATTTCACAAAAATAATAATATGGGAGTACTAGACACTACATACACATTTACTGCCACGGACATCGTTACAAGTGCGAAGCTTAACAACGTAATCGACCAGACTACGTTTACAAGTAGTGCTTTTAGTAATACAACACTTGCAATTAATTCATCTGGACAATTAAGAGTAAATACAAGCGGTATTACTCAACTTGAGTTAGCTGATAATTCTGTTATCACCGCAAAGATTTCAGATAATAATGTTACTACCGCAAAGATTCTTGATGCTAATGTTACGCAAGCAAAGATTGGCGCAAATGTTGTTGGCAAAGGCCCAGCATTTAGGGCAAAGGCAACTATAACTACTTCTATTGGAGTTCAAACACACACGCCGGTAAATCTTACAGTAGTTTTTGATACAAATTCTAATTTTGCAAGTAATAAATTTACTGCAAC
>Ga0208975_1000530_pt1 | contig 18160 bp, 28 predicted proteins | sample GreLakmeER78MSRF_FD_187700 | JGI IMG/M metagenome (GOLD analysis project Ga0208975, IMG submission 187700) | Freshwater lentic microbial communities from great Laurentian Lakes, MI, USA - Great Lakes metaG ER78MSRF (SPAdes) | ecosystem: Environmental > Aquatic > Freshwater > Lake | place: Great... | reverse complement strand
TATGGCAGAACCAAAGAAAAAGTAGCAGGAGTTGCTTAAAACAGGGTGCGGGGCAATCCCGCATTCTTTTATTATAATTATTTCATTAGGAGTTGATATGTCTAGTCATAAAGAACGTGATCCAAATACCACCAAATCTGGTAAACCAAAACTACATTCAAAGCCACTGGCAGATTTACAAGCCATGGTTAAGAGTGCACGACCAAAAAATGTACCAGTAATTAATCGAGCAATTATGAAAAAAGTCGGCAGGGGTAGTTAATGTCGGTTTTTTATAATATGCCGACAGATCAGGCAAAAGTACCGCAAGATCCCGCAATAGAAAAATCTCAAGTTGTACACAGCGTACGAGAAGAAATTTCTAAATATCTGGCAGCACAAAGTCATATCGGACAAAACGAAGTTTTACAAGAACTTCTATATCATAAAAATATACGTAATAGAAGTCTTTCAAACTTAAAGAATAGTTTTTCTGGTAAGATATACATTACAGATCATATCTTTCATGCAGTCAGACATAAACCGCCAGGTGCAGATATTGAATTTTTTAACATGCAAACTGCTCCTGATAAAATTGAGAATTCAATTGTTATACTAGGCAACAATAATGTAATGGTGGGGGATAACAATATAGAAAAATATTATGCATTGTATCAAAATTCCCCATCTTCAATATTTGTTATTTGGGATTTTGACAATCACCATTGGATTTCGTTATCTAGTGTACTGGCATCTTCTTGCGATTTGTATATACCGACACATTTAGATAATTTAGATACATTAGCTAGATTTAATAATATCATGGCTGGTCCTATTGGAGCAGGTACTATTCAATGGCCAAAAGAATTTTTGCAAGAACATTTGGATATAATTAAAACTGCTGAGCGTTCAAATGAACCATTGGGAACCCATATTGAATACCAACAATTTCCCACAAGACAAAGAATATTACAAACATTAAATAAAAATTTAAATAAAGTAAAACTTGTAGATGGGTCTTATCATGATAGACCTATGCTTGATAGATTTACAGAATGGTGCAGCCATAAATCTCATTGGGTTGTTCCTGTTTTAAATGATGTTCCCATTCGAGTATTTGATTCATTAATTACTGGCGGAATACCGATTATTCCTAGATCTTTAAAATACCATAAGGATATCATTAATCTATCAGATGATATTTTATTTTATGATTATGCCGACATTCAAAATCCGCATGAAATAACCAAAAAAGCGAATAACCTTTTTGACGAAAGGGGTATTCAAGGAGTGCTTGACAGGCATTACAAAGTGTTATATAATTACCATGTAGACAACAGAGTTGAATCAATTTTAAAGGCAGTATATGATGAATATGGAATCCCCGGATTGGTATAAAACAGCAAAAGCGGAAGAGCAAGAACTTTATCGAGATTGGTTGCATAGTGTTCTTAAAGCGCACACTGTGGACTTGACTTTTCGGAAGAAAGATGATACAATAAGGGAAATGAAGTGTACCTTAATTGAATCTATGTTACCCGTTATTGAAAAGAAAACAGATCGTGTTCGAAAAGAAAGTAAAGATGCCCTATCTGTATTTGATTTAGAAAAAAATGAGTGGCGGTCATTTAGGTATGATTCTATTGAAGTGGTCTCATTTAACTTAGGAAAATAAATGGCAACAAAACGTGAACATGATGCTAGCAGAGTTCTTCAATCAGAACCTTTAGTATCTAAACTTGATCCTTCTTCTGATAACTATAAAATTACTTTGATGCGTCTTAATAATTGGTATAGTGCAGAAAAAACACGAGGCGATTCTTACAAGTACTATCTGCAGTATGTTAAAAAGAATCGTCCTACGGATGCGAAGTATTTTGCAGAAGTTGAGGAAAAGGATGTTCACATTTCTTATGGTTGGATGGCACGTATGTTACTACAAGGTGCAATCGTTTCCGAAGAACATCTAAAATCATTCGATAAGAATTTAACTGATCTTATTGATTTAGGTAAAGCAAGATTGTTAGCAAAAGAAACAGTTGTTAAGGTTGCAATTGCTACATCCACAGTTAAACGTACTTCTATTCAAGATGCGGTTAAAGAAAAAGCATCTGAATGTATAGGGGAACTCGAAGGGTGCATAGATGAATTTTGTACAGAGGATAAGGACTTTACTTTGTATAATCATCTTAAAGGTAATCAGATTCCTGGACCTTATGTATCATATATTAGAACATGGGCAGAAAGTAAACTTGCACTATGGCAAGAAGTTGCCGACTCTAAAGACTCTCAAATTATTGAGGGTTATTCCAATTTTCCAAAAAGAAAAATTACAAAGATTGTAAAACTATTTGAATCCTTCTTAGATGACTGTGATAAGTATGGTCAATTTAAGAAAGCCAATCGTAAGCCAAGAGCAATACGAGCTAAACCGGCAATATCTCAAATTAAGAGTTTAAAATATAAACTTAAAGATGACGAGCTCGGTTTAACATCTGCGAAAGCATTTGATCTTGTAGGTGCAGAACAAGTATGGCTATTTAATACTAAGACTCGCAAGCTAGCAGTATACACATCTGAATCTACACAAGGTATGACAGTTAAAGGTACAACACTGCAGAATTGGTCTCCGGATAAGTCTAAGCAAAAGACTTTGCGTAAACCCGACGAGCAAATTAAAGATCTAATGGCATCTGGCAAAGTTAAATTAAGAACTTTCTTAGATAGTATCAAATCTAAGGAGCAAGCGGTTAATGGTAGGATAAATATAGATACAATCATATTAAAAATAACGAGGTAACTATATGGCAGGTCTAAGTTTAAGTTATTGTCAACTAATCAAGATAGTATTATCCCAGATTGGTGGCAGTCCTTTAAAGCAAGTATATACACAATTAAGTCAAGGTGCTAAACAGATAACTACCGGTACAGGAATTATTCCAAATCCATTGGCTGAGGTAAAAGCAGTTATTGATCAAATTACAAATGCAATTAATACTGTAACCGGCGCACTTGCAACTGCTCAAGAGATGATGGAGCGGATAGGTCAACAGATTTATGAAAACCCGATGGGGGCTGCTATTACTGCAGCAATCGATACGGTCGATGTTAAAATTACCAAGATTACAATTAGGCAACAGGACATTGTTGCATATGAAAATGTAAACGGTGCAGATACTGCCACACCTCAATCTCCTTATACTAGTATTGTTACAGAAAAACAAAAACTAACAAACGAAAAATCGGCATTGCAGATATACAGAGATAAATTAGTACAATATAAAACAAATACAGATAGACTTAGTGGCGTAGCAACATTATCTGGATCAGAAGCAGGTGGAGGGTGTTCTCTTCAAGACCTATTAGGATCTGGATGTACACCTAATGATGCTGTTCCAGATATTGATCTTAAGAATCTAATTGATTCCTTAAAACAAGGTGATCTGCTTCTTGCACTAAAAGACAAGATGTTCAATGCTGCAGGATTTGATGATTACGAAGAATCACTAACAGCAGCAAATAATCAAATCAATAGTTTTGTTAATAGTTTTAATTCGCTTATAAATAAAGCTGCAATTCGAAATGCGGTTCAAGCACAGATAACTCAAATTGTAATGAATTTACTTTCAGGTTGCTCTGGTGGCATATATGATTTAACATTGAAGTCCAATATTAAATCCACGGTATCTAGCTATGTTAGTGTGTTGCAAGATGAAGCAGATGGTAAGGCATTTATTGATGCAAATGGAAATGTTAATGCTATAGCTACAGTAACGACGGAGCCTTCATATTTAGAAGCAGTGGCGGCAGACGCACCGGTTTGGACAGCTACTGTTATTTTATATGTTCCGGAACAACAGGTCAAATCCTTTACTTTAGGTAGTGATATTACAACAGCAGAAGAAGCAGTCAATAAAATTGAAGGAGTGTTATCTAAACAAGGTATTACTAAATATCAATTTAGCGTATTTAAAAATGGTAAACGAATGGGCGGTTTGTCTAATAATTGAATGGAATTTAAATGATTGTAGTTGACTTTAATCAAACAGCTATTTCTAATCTTATGATGGAAGTGGGCGGACGTAATGATATTGAAATCCAAGTGCCACTATTACGGCACATGATTTTAAATTCTATTCGTAGTTATAAGAAAAAATTCGGCAACGAGTATGGTGAATTGGTTATTGCTTGCGACAATCAAACATATTGGCGCAGAGAATATTTTCCTTACTATAAAGCAGGTCGAAAAAAAGCTAGAGAAGAATCGGGCTTTGATTGGAAAACAATCTTCGAAGCTCTAAATTTAATTAGAAGCGAACTTGAAGTATTCTTCCCATATAAAGTAATTAATGTTGACGGCGCAGAAGCGGATGATATTATTGCTGTTCTAGCAGAGTGGTCTCAGACAAACGATACCAATAATGTCTTGTTCAATGAACCTAAGCCATTTTTAGTGATGTCTGGAGATCACGACTTTATTCAATTACAAAAGTATGAGAATATAAAACAATTTTCTCCGGTACAAAAGAAATTCGTTAAACCTGAGATAAGCCCAGAAAAATATAGCTTTGAGCACATTATCCGAGGAGACAAGGGTGACGGTGTTCCTAATGTATTGTCAGATGATGATAGTATCGTAACAGGTACACGACAAAAATCTATTCGTCAAGATAAGATTGATATTTGGTATAAAGACTTTGAAGCTATGCCTCAAGATGCGAACTTCAAGAAGAATTATGAGCGCAACAAGATGCTTGTTAGTTTTGATTCAATACCACAAAAGGTTAAAACTGCTATTATAAATAGTTACGTAGATAAACCAAACAAAGATAAAAGTAAATTGCTAAACTTCTTTATTGAACATAAAATGAAGAACATGCTAGAACTGATAGAGGAATTTTAAAATGAAAACATCGATACCTCAAATATTTGAGGAAGTTGAAAAGGCAGGAAGTAAAGAAAGTAAAATTAAAGTATTACGCGCATACGAAACTCCTGTACTAATAGGCGTATTACAAGTTAATTTTAATCCTGATGTTAAATTGCACTTGCCAGATGGAGAACCTCCTTTTAAGAAGGATACCTCTATTCCGACCGGATATTCAGAATCCAATTTATATACAGAATGGCGAAGAATGTATATTTGGTTAGATCCAAATATTAATCTAACGAAAATGCGAAAAGAACAACTGTTCACTCAAATGTTAGAGGGTGTCCATTGGACAGAGGCAGAAACAGTATGTCTAGCCAAAGATAAGAAACTACAAACTAAATATAAATCTTTAAAAGAAGATTTGGTTAGAGAAGCCTTCCCTAATATTTTGCCGTCAGCAAAGACCCCCGCAAAAAAGGAACCGACAACATCAAAAAAGAAAGTGGCTTCTTTGAACGAATAATTAATTTGTTCAAACACCATAAAGAGGTATCCTGCAAAGAAGCCTGGATAGATATGGGAGCCTTGCCCGATGATCCAAAAATGGATCCAAGAGTGTTTAATAATCATAAGTATCGAGCATTTGACAAGTACTGAAAAAGGTGTTATAATATATTATGTTAATCGTGAGGAGTTTATATGACAATGCATCTTGAAGGTCCTTGGCTTTCCTCTTTAGGAAAGAAAAAAGGCAAGATAAAGTTTCGTAATGCAGAAGAAGCTGCAAGGCATCGTGCTTTGACAGCAGAGTGGGAAAAGCTAGTGCAGTCCCATGGTACAAATAATAAAGCAAAAGTAAAAGCTGAGAAACTTTCTTATTCTCTAACTACTCCTCCGGGTAGAATAACAAACACACATATCAAAAGTTTAGATACAGGACATACTGGTGCTGTAGCAAGTAAAGCTATTCCTCAGTATACTGGCACAAAGATGTTGGGCATTGGTACAATGCACAAATCCAATGCGGTGCCTATTTTTACAGATGAAGAAGCAAAATCAATTTCAAGTATGAGGCGTTAATGAAAAAAATAGTATTAGTAACAGGCGGGTTCGATCCATTACATAGTGGTCACCTACAATATTTTAAAACAGCAAAATCCATGGGCGATGTACTAGTAGTTGGTGTAAATTCCGACGAATGGTTAACTCGCAAAAAAGGTCAGCCGTTTATGCCATTGGATGAGCGTCTTAGACTTGTCCAAGCATTAAGGGTTGTAGACTGTACCATGGTATTTAATGATACAGATGGTTCAGCCAAAGAAGCAATTAAAGAAGCGCTAAGAACTTGGCCAGATGATGAGATCATCTTTGCCAATGGTGGAGATAGAGGTAAGGACAATATTCCCGAAATGGATTTATCGGATGACTTGAGGTATAACGGTAGATTATCATTTGCATTTGGTGTAGGTGGTGAGAACAAGATGAATTCTAGTTCTTGGATCCTGCAAGAATGGAAAGCACCTAAAACAGAACGCAAGTGGGGCTACTATAGAATATTGCATGAAGATGGACCTCAGATTAAAGTTAAAGAACTAACGGTAGAACCTGGACAATGTTTAAGTATGCAAAGGCATGAACATAGACACGAAAATTGGTTTGTCGCAGAAGGACGAGCAGTTGTATATTCTATATTACCTGGCACAGAAGATGAAGAGTTCTTTCGTGGTAGTTATGAACGCTTTGCTCCTATATCAATTTCAAAAGGCGAGTGGCATAAACTTTGTAATGAAACAGATTCTCCGTTGAAGATTATAGAAATCCAATATGGTGATAAGTGTGTTGAAGAAGATATTGAACGTAAAATTTAAAAGGAAATTATATTATGACAATCCCATCAAGCCCAACAGATCGTAAGGCAATTTTAGAATGTATGAAAGAAATTAGTGCATCTATGACTCGTACCGAAGGTGAACGAGAATTTGTTCGAGAAGCAATTAAAGAAATTTGTGACAAGTATCAATTATCCAAAAAGACATTCCGTCGTATGGCTAAAGTATACCATAAACAAAACTTTAGTCTTGAACTTGAAGAACATGAGGAGTTTGAGACTATGTACGAAACAATTACTACAACCACAACTATGAGCAAAGAAAATGTCTAATTTTACATTCACTCACGAACACGGACCGAACCATAAAATTACTATGGAGATCGAGGAATATCATATTGACGAAGTACTTAATCGTTTCGCAGAGTTTCTGCGAGGATGTGGATTTCAGATTAAGGGCGAAGAACGTCTAGATATTGTAAATGATTTTGAAGACCACAAACCAATAGAACCAGAAGAAAATATATTCAAGAACGATGCACTTCGAGAATATCATTTCAACCAGATCTTCTATAAACAAGCTCCCCTAGAAGATTATAAAATTAATTGGTATAAGACTTACGGCAGTATTCCTAATGTATATGCCGAAGGTAAAAATAATGGATAATCAATTTATACTAGAAGCAAAATATCTCGATAAAATTAATCGAGTAAAGCGTAAAACTCTTGTTGGTGTATTTAAAGACCTTAATTCAATGGAAAAAGTCAAAGAACAACTAATCCAAGATGAAACCCAATATAAAGTTACATTCTCAATTAAATCCCAATTTCATCCTTTTCTAAATCCTATAGAATATACTACATGACTACAAAAACAATCGAAACAAAACTATTTACACGAGACGATATAGAAAGAATAAATCAAACGTATGTAGTAACTAGGCCCGCAGATTATTACACTAAAGCTCATACTAGATGGGAACAAGCATCCCCAGAATTTAAAGCAAAATTTGCTAATTGGGATTTTCCTAGGCCTGCATCTCTTTTTGATTTTGAAGATTGGATAGAAAAGTATAATTTAAAAAATGTAGATAAACTATTAGTTACAGGCCCCGACGATCATGAAATAACTTATCTAAATGTTAAATCAAAAACAGTTATAGAATATGAAGCTACATATAATGTTACTATTTCCAAAAATGATTTACATGTATTTGATTTGCCAGAAAAAGATCATGATTTTTGTATTGTAGCTCAAACTTTTGAGCATTTATATAATCCTTTTATTTGTATAAAAAATATATATGATCATCTAAGACCAGGCGGACATCTTTATATATCAGTACCTATTATTAATATTCCTCATCTTATCCCACACCATTTCTGGGGTATAACACCAATTGGTTTATGTATGCTAGGTGAAAGCACAGGGTTTGAAGTTAAGGAATGTGGCTTTTGGGGCAATAAACAATATACCGATTACCTTATGACCCATAATTGGTGGCCACATGCTGATCAAGTAAAAAATCAAAACGGTATTATTGACAACGTATTTCACCAACAAGTAAACACATGGGTACTATTGAAAAAATAATGCTTGACTTCTGTTCCAAACGGTGTTATAATAAGGCATTAAAGGAGCAAACATGAGCAACATCTTCAGTATTTTTGAACAATTAGCATCCGATAATTCTCGGTTAGCTAAAGAAGCGATTCTTATAAAAAATAAAAATAACGCTATTCTTCGGCGTGTCTTTTATTTGGCATTAGATCCCTTTGTCCAATTCTATATAAGAAAAATCCCCAGCTATGATACCAAGCCAGCAACACTTTCCTTAGAAGAAGCATTAGATAATCTTAGTGTATTGTCAGATAGAGTGGCGACAGGCAATAGTGCAATTAATCATTTACAATTTATTTTAGGATCGGTGAGTAAAGAAGATGCGAAAATTATTGAGCGTATTATTGCAAAAGACATGCGGTGTGGAGTCTCCGAAGCAACAGTTAATAAAATTTGGCCCAAAGCTATCTCGACGTACCCAGTTATGTTGGCTTCTGGATACGACCAAAAGTTCGTTGATAAAATCCCATTCCCAGCATTCGTACAACTTAAACTTGACGGAATGCGATTCAACGCAATCGTCAAAGGCGCAACAGTAGAGTTTAGATCCCGTAATGGCAAAGAATTAAATATTCCGAATCCATCATTCTCAGTGCCATTTATTAAAATGGCAGAACACTACAAAGCAGATATGGTATTTGACGGCGAACTATTAATTGCAGACTTTGCAGGCAAACCCGTCAACAGACAAACAGGCAATGGTATTTTGTCTAAGTCAATTAAAGGTACAATGAATGATATTGAAGCCGACAATGTTCGAGCAACATTATGGGATGCCATTCCATTTGAATCATTTACTGAAGGCATTGATAAAGAGCCCTACAATGTTAGACTTGCGAAACTAAACAATGCAATTTCTCATGTCAATAACCAGTTTACTCAATTTAGACATTATGTTAGTTTAGTTTGGAACAAAGAAGTAGATAACATCCAAACTGCTCAGAAAATATTTGAGAAGTTCTTGGCTGACGGTCAAGAAGGTACTATTCTAAAATCCAAGACTGGTATTTGGGAAGACAAACGATCTAAAGAACAAATTAAGTTCAAAGGTGAATTAGAATGCGAACTTAGGGTTGTTGACTGGGAAGAAGGCACAGGTAAGAACGTTGGTCGCCTTGGAGCATTAGTATGTGAGTCAAGTGATAGTGTTATTCGTGTTAATGTTGGTTCAGGATATTCGGACGAACAAAGAGATGAATATACCAAAAAAGTAATAGGAAAAATTGTCACTGTCAAATATAATGCTCGTATTAAAGATAAATCTGGGGTTGAGAGTTTATTCCTCCCCGTGTTTATTGAACTTCGTGAAGACAAAGATAAAGCAGAATCAAGCAAATCTATCAAGTAATTATAAATATTCGGGAAATGAGGATTTCATATGCCCGCCACAATTTATCAGTTCCCTGAGAGAAGAACCTATTACAGAGGTTACAAGATTCCTCTTTATACAGAAGAGGAAATCTTTTTGACTATTTTTGCTTTAAATATGTTCGGCGGCGTTAAAGAAAATGTAACATCACAGACATTAGAAAGCTACGAACCCGTTGAAGTAATTAAAGCATTAGTAGAAGCCAAGTCGAGTTTTGCCCTATCAACAAAAGCAAAACAAACTATAATGAATATACTTAAATCTATTGAAACACTGTGAATATATTTTACCTACATAATAATCAACATGAATGTGCTAAAATGCACCCCGATAAACACGTTGTAAAAATGATCCTCGAATATGCTCAATTACTTTCTACTGCTCATCGCTACCTTGACGGCACTCCCATTGTTGGCCATTCTGACACTGGTCGAAAGCAAAGTCGGTATGTTCTTCATGATGGTCGTGATAAGTTGCTTTATGCTTCCACTCATATCAATCATCCTTCTGCTATTTGGGTAAGACAATCTCATGAAAATTATAAATGGTTACATCGATTATTAGTTGAACTATGTAAAGAATACACCTACAGATATGAAAAAGTTCACAAGGTAGAAGCTAGTGGTCTACTACATTCTTTGTATTCCCCACCATTAGGAATTCCAGGTGGAATATTTACTGAACCTACCCCTGCTATGCCCGACGAATATAAAGTACCAGGTGATTCTGTGCAGGCATATATAAATTATTACCTAGGTGCTAAACGGCACTTGGCAAATTGGAAAAAACGATCTATACCATCTTGGTATGTAACTACTTGAAGGAAATTATGTCACAATCACATCGAGTGCCGGTTGAAAATGGATTTCATGATACCCGCGGCACAATCCTCCCCCTAACACACGGCGAAGCTAATGTACAAATGATCTGGTCTAAAGCTGGAGCATTACGTGCAAATCATTACCATAAGACTGATACTCACACGTGTTATTTAGTAACAGGCGAAATGATGTTCTATTGGCGTGACCATGGTGATACGAAAATTTATCGAGAGCATTTCAAAGAAGGTGATATGTTTAAAACTGGTCCGATGATTGATCATGAAATGGTTTTTGAAACTGATTCCACTATGGTAGTTATCTCAGAGCACAAACGTGATGCTGACACATATGATAACGATATTGTAAAAATCTCACCGCTTCACGAACAATATGTTGAAGTATGATACATGTAGAGCTTGCGGTAGTTCGAATATAAAACCTTGGTTAGCATTACCAAGTTCTCCTGTAGCCAATGCTCTTTTCTCCGACCCCGATTTTACTCGACATCCCTTAGAACTTAATAATTGTCTAGAGTGTGGTCATCTGCAACTAGCAAATGCTCCTGACCCAGATAGCGTCTTTAGAGGATACAAATATAAATCAGGTGTATCTGCATCTTTTAGATCTCATTTTAAAGAATATGCATCTAGCATAATTAACAAATATGGATTTGGTAAATCCGCATCTGTATTAGAAATTGGAAGCAATGACGGTTATCTATTAGATCAATTTAAGAAACAGGGTTGCAGTGTAATAGGCGTCGAACCATCAATCTATATGGCTAAAGAACATGATGCTTTAGGTGTTCCGGTTGTAATAGGATTCTTTACATCTGAAATGATAGATAGATATAATTGGAATAATCATTTTGATTACGTATGTGCAAACAATGTTCTTGCACATATACCGGATATGCAAGATGTAATATCCGGTATAGCAAAGGCTTTACGAGTTGGCGGAAAACTTGTAGTAGAATGCGGAGATCAAGAAGGTATCATTAATGGCAAATTCTTAGATAATGTGTATCACGAACATATTGATTATTATTCCAGTTACTCTTTTGCAAAATTAATAGAACGAGCAAATCTTAAGGTCATTAGTGTTGAACCTATCGAAACACATGGTTTAAGTTTTAGATTAATTGCAGAAAAAGTACATGTAAAAGTATTTGTAGATAGGCAAAAACCAAAAGTCGATTGGAATAAAGCTAAACAAGATGTTGAAGCTTTAATAGATGCTAGAGAAACGAAAATGCGATCTCTATTAGATAATAGAAAATTTGTAGCGTATGGTGCAGCTGCAAAGGCAGTAACATCTTTGTATATGCTAAGTCTTGTTAACAATTTAATAGGTGTAGTTGACGACAATGAGTTAAAACAGGGATATTTCTTTCCTGGTACAGATGTGACAATAACAAGCCCTGAAGAATTAGATAAAGATGCATTAGTATTAGTAACTGCATGGAATGTGTTCGAAGATATCAAAGCTAAATTAGTTGCACGAGGACATACAGGAGAAATTATCTGCATGCAATAATATATGGTACAGGTAAATGGGCACATCTTATAGGTTCTAAATTAGAAAAACTAAAAGTTACTCCCATTTATGTTGGTAGTAAAATCTCACCAACAGTAATATCCCGACAAGCAATGCAGAATTCGGCTTATCGGGATATGCCTATCTTTATATCATCTGCAACGCAATCTCACCTCGAAGATCTAAAACAATGCTTATCTCTTTATCCATCTAAGATATTTGTAGAAAAGGGCTTCTCAAATAGCCACGAAAGACAAATTGCAAAAGAACTCGTAGGTAATATCCCAACCTATATTTTATCACAACACAGATACTCTACAATTTTTGATTCTTTTATGGGTGCACAGGATGTTAATCAAATAACAAAATGCACTTATACATGGAAAATAGAAAGAGATACTGTATCTGATTATCTATATCACTTAGCATCCATAGATGGATATATAAAAAAGAAGCAAATAGAAATATATAACAATGAATATGGAAAATATAATATAGATGGCATTTCTAGTTATAGTGTAATAAAAAGTCCATATAGGCTTTTTAAAATACACATACAATCATCGCTATATGATGCTACATTTAAAATAGGTAAGTATAACAATATGGTTATGATACCTAGAGGAACAGAACAAAAAATTATCATGACTACATATGGTGAAGATACCGTTGGAAAAATGATACATAATATTTTAGAAACAAACAGCAAACCAAAACTTGAGAGGTTATAATGAAAATTTTAATTTTAGGATCCGACGGATTTATTGGATATCATCTTACATCATCTATTCTACAAGATAGTAGATTCGACGATGTTAGTATTGTCGGAGTAGATTTATATAAAACAAGAACAAATATGATACCTGCAGATAGTAGATTTACTTTCTACCAAGGCGATATTATTAAGGATAGAGATCTTGTTGATAAATTAATTAATGAATGTGACGTTATATTACCTTTTGTTGCAATTGCTACGCCTAAGTCATATGTTGAAAAACCATTGACTGTATTTGAACTAGATTTTGAAGAAAATCTTCGTATCATTAAACTTGCACATAAATTAGATAAACGAGTAATCTTTCCATCTACCTCTGAAGTATACGGTAAAGGCGAGATTCCGTTTGATGAGGAAAAAACAGATTTAGTATATGGGCCTATTAAATATTCCAGATGGATATATGCTTGCTCTAAACAATTATTAGATCGTGTAATTTTCGCAATGAATCAGAAAGATAAATTTAGATTTACGTTATTTAGACCATTCAACTGGGAAGGTCCTTATTTAGATTCACTACAAGCTTCTGAAAGCGGTTCTTCTAGATTGATAACACAACTAATAGATGATGCTATCTACAAAAATTATGTAACCTTAGTAGATGGCGGTAATCAGAAAAGATGTTTTACCGATGTACGAGATGGTGTCGAGGCATTAAAATTAATTCTATTAAATGAAGAAAAATCAAATGGTCAGATATTTAATGTTGGAAATCCTTTAAACAATTTATCCGTAAAAGAAGTTGCTACACAACTTGTAGATAAATTAAAACAACGAAATTTAACCGCAGAAATAGCGGAAATACGTGTTCAACCTAGTTCAGAATTCTACGGTGAAGGATATGAAGATGTGTCTACTCGTGTGCCTAGTATAGAAAATCTAAGAAATACATTAGGTTGGAATCCAATATATTCTTTTGAGGAATCGTTGGAAACTATTTTGGATACTATCGTTATTCAGAAATGATTAGTAATATATAATGTATCAGGAGTTTATTTAATGCCAATGTACGATCTAAAGTGTTCTGAGTGTAACACTATATTTGAGGTTTTCTGCAAATTTTCCGACAAGGAGAATCAAGAATGTCCGGCCTGTAAATCAACAAAAAGCGAAACCCACCATTCACAAATGATGATAGGTGATCCGATCCGTCTTGGAGTGCGCAAGATCGATGACGGGTTTCGAGAAGTATTATCTAGGATTGGTAATGCCAATGGTATAAGAGCCAATCTTACAGATAAATTGAGTAGGAAATAAATTATGGTAGTTTGTCTTTTTTCAACCGAGGGGGCGAATACATAAGTGTCGCCACCTCTCTTACTATCCAAAAAGAGGAAGAGCTCCATGGCAAAAACTAAAACAAATCTTCAAGTACAATCTAATCCAACTCCTCAACTAACGTTAGCAAATAACAAGTTGAGATTAACATTAGATGACATGAAAATAATTAAGCCATTAACCGATAATCAGAAAGGTTTTTTTGACGCGTATGATAAATCCAAGATTATGTTATTGCACGGTGTTGCAGGAACAGGTAAAACATACATAGCACTTTATCATGCATTGAAAGAAGTTTTAGACAAAACAAATCAATATCAAAAAGTAGTAATAGTTAGATCCGCTGTTCCTAGTAGAGAGATCGGACATTTACCCGGAGATGAAAAAGAAAAAACGGAAGTATACACAGAACCATACGTAGAAATTTGCAGGGATTTATTTGATAGACCAGATGCATATCAAAGACTTGTAGAACAAAAAGGCGTTCAGTTTATGATAACATCCTTTGTTCGAGGTATTACCCTTAGCAATTCTATTATTATTGTAGATGAATGTCAGAATATGACGGACATGGAATTGAACTCAATAATGACTCGTATTGGACATAGATCAAAAATTGTATTCTGCGGAGACTTTAGACAAACAGATTTATATAAGAAAACGGATATGTCTGGTCTGAAGAAATTCATGGTAATTGCAGATATGATGCAGAATTTCAAAACTTTTGAATTTGGAGTTGATGACATAGTTAGATCCGCAATAGTTAAGGAATATATATTAGCGAGGCTAAAATACGAAACCCAGTATGAAATGGGATAATAACTATAATAAGGAGTAAATATGAGCTTTGAATTCGAATTCACAGAAGAAAAATTAAAAAAATGTTTGTCTAGAAACAAAAACATACCTGCATTGTTTGAGGCATTTGAAGAAGTATTGCCAAAATATGATATAACAACTGTAGATAGAGTTGCTGCATTTTTGGCACAATGTGGACATGAGTCTTTAGACTTTACTGTATTACAAGAAAATTTAAATTATGGGGCAAAGGGTCTATTGGGATTGTTTAAGAAATATTTTCCAAATGAAGCTTTAGCCAAACAATATGAGCGCAAGCCCGAGAAAATTGCAAATAAAATTTATGCAAATAGAATGGGTAACGGACCCGAAGAATCTGGAGACGGATATGCTCACAGAGGTAGAGGAGCAATTCAACTAACGGGTAAAGCAAATTATCAAGCATTTTCTAATTCTGTAGGTCTTACCTTGGAAGATGGAATTAAATATTGCGAGACTTTGCCCGGTGCTATTGAATCCGCTTGTTGGTTTTGGCAAAAAAATAAATTGAATGCCATTGCTGACAAAAACGACATTCTTCTATTGACAAAGAAGATCAACGGTGGTACAATAGGACTTGAGGATCGTAAAAAACATTGGGAACATAATAAAGAAGTTCTCGCACATTAAAAAGGAAATTATATTATGAGTATGGAAATTGATGTGAAAATATTTCTCGACGCTTGCGACCAAAAACCAAGCGTTGAGAATACACTATTATATAAAGATTTAATCGTTGAAGAATTTGCAGAATTTATTGAAGCGTTTAATATGGAAGACGATGTTGAACAACTCGACGCTTGTATGGATATGATCTGGGTTATTATGGGTTACTGCCATATGAAAAAATTCGATATTCGAGGTGGATGGGATGAAGTTGCAAAAAGTAATCTATGCAAGATAGATTCTAACACAGACAAAGTCATTCGCCGAGAAGATGGAAAAATTCTAAAACCTGAAGGTTGGAAACCCCCGGATTTAACTAAGTTTGTTTGATGTTCAATCATATACATTATGAATATCCAACTTTAAAAAGAGTTACTTCGAGTGACGGAACTCGAGTGTATGAAACTCCTACGGGTAACAAATATCCATCAGTCACTACGGTCACAGGATTACTTAAAAAAGATATAATCCAAGCTTGGCGCAAAAAGGTAGGGGACGAAGAAGCAAATAAAATATCTAGTACTGCCGCAAGACGTGGTACTAGAATTCACACCCTCTGCGAAAAATATCTTTTAAATGAAGAAGTACCATTGGGAATGTTTGATCATGAGATGTGGAACTCGTTAAGACCTCTTTTAGATGATATTGACGACATATATGCTTTGGAGCAACCTTTATATTCCAATCATCTACAAGTTGCAGGTACTGTAGATTGTATTGCTAAATACAAAGGTAAATTTTCGGTAATAGATTTTAAATCATCTAGAAGATTAAAAACTAGAGATGATATCCATGATTATTTTATACAATGTTCTGCCTATGCAGTTGCATTTGAGGAAATGACCAGTATACCTGTTTCTAGATTAGTTATCTTGATGGGGGTGGATGATGAAAAGCCATTGATCTTTAATGAGAGACGAGATGATTGGGTTGAAAAATTTAAAACACTTAGATTAGAATATAAAAGAGTAAAGGGAATATAATGTTTAAAGAAGAATTATATGAGGTGGTAAAGAGTGCTATTTCCGAAGAGATGTGTACCCATTTAGATATAGAATTTGAATTACTTAAAAAATTAAGATATCAGACTTCTCAGATGCCTGAAGAAAATAAATATTCATTCAACGATACACAAGTTACAAATAGTTTTGCCCATTATTCTGCATTATGCTTTGAGGCGTTATCACTTCAACTACAACCCGTAATTGAAGAAATTACTGCCAAAACATTATATCCAACGTATACGTATGCTAGAATATACTATACCGGTGCTATCATGACAAGACATACTGATAGACCAAGCTGCGAATTTTCAACGACTGTTAATATTACTATAGATCCTGAACCATGGGAAATATGGTTCGAAAATTTAAAGGGTGAGCATAAAGCAATTAGTTTATATCCCGGAGATATGATAGTATATAAAGGCGATACTTTACCACATTGGAGAGACGAATATAACGGTGTTAGACAGAATCAAGCATTTTTACACTATGTCGATAAAAAAGGTAAGTATAGAGATTATAAGTGGGATCATAGACAGTATTTAGGATGGCCTGCTCCTGTGGGTGGAGGCAAGTAATGGTTTCATTAAAAGAATTAACTGCAGAAAAACACCAAGAAGCAGAATCCCAACCTTTTCTAAAAACAATATTCGCAGGCAATGTAGATGTGTCTAAATATACAGATTACTTATATCAATTACTGCACGTATATCAAGTCTTAGAATTTTATGCAGATACTCATAAGTTATTTGATGGTATTGAGGATATTAAAAGATCAAAACAAATTGAAATGGATTGGGTAGAATTATTGGGATCAGAACCTTGGCATAATACATTAAATAAGCCTACTGAAAATTATATGGACTATATCCATATTATTAAAGATGATCCAAAGAAACTAATGGCTCATGTATACGTTAGGCATATGGGTGATCTTTTCGGAGGACAAATGTTAGCTAAGTTATTGCCTGGTAGTAACAATTTTTATAAGTTTGATAATATTCAATCTTTAGTAAAAGGTATACGAGAAAAAATTGACGTATCGCTTGCAGAAGAAGCTAATATTGCTTTCGACCATAATATTAATATGATAAAGGTATATAATGATTAAAGTTTGGCCGCAGGTAATTGGCAACCACAATGCTTGACAACTTATATCATTACCTATATAATATAGGTGTATTCTACTCAGATAGAGATTATAAGGATAACCCCCGGAAAAAAAATGAATAATGAATTAGAGCCGTATGTCTTAACCGACAGTTTAATAATAACAAAGAGATTTAGATCCCCGAACGAGTTTTCACTTTATATTGAGGAGCGAGTTGTACGAGAAAAAATAGGGTACATGGATGCAATTATACAGTATTGCGCAGAAGTAGATATTGATGTCGAATCTATATCGAAACTAATAAATCAATCTTTAAAAGAGCGAGTACAGATAGAAGCAGAAGAAGGTAACTACTTCAAAAAGAGAGGAAAATTACCACTGTGACCATGGATGAATATTCAGTATATAAAATGTACCTGGCTCTTAAATTACACTTTACTACAGATCAGTATGATGTAATTA
>Ga0208975_1000526_pt1 | contig 18182 bp, 23 predicted proteins | sample GreLakmeER78MSRF_FD_187700 | JGI IMG/M metagenome (GOLD analysis project Ga0208975, IMG submission 187700) | Freshwater lentic microbial communities from great Laurentian Lakes, MI, USA - Great Lakes metaG ER78MSRF (SPAdes) | ecosystem: Environmental > Aquatic > Freshwater > Lake | place: Great... | reverse complement strand
AACAGATGAAGAACTACTTGCAGAAGCAGATGAGATAGACCGTCAGCAAGCGGAGAAAGACGCTAAGCGTGAAGAAGTCCGCAAAATAGCGAAGACTAACTTTAACGCCGCTTTAGACCAAGCAAATGATCCTGAGTACGGCGGGGATATTGATGCAGCGTTTGACTCGTATAAGCAAAATACATACGACACGTTGGATGAGGAAGGGTTTAAGGAAGACCCAGAGTTTGGCTACCTCCTCGATACTGCCGACCGCGAATTTACCCGTTTAGTTGCAGAACACAAAGCAAAACAAGGAACCACAACCGATGGCAATGAAACCCCTCAAGCCGTCCAAGCAGAAACGCAAGGACAAGAAACATCAGCAGCCGCTGCAGAATTAAACAAACCCAAACGTGGTCGCCCAGCAAAGGTACTTAGTACTGAAGAGCAAGCTGCCACTGCGGTTAAAGCGACTCAACAAAGAGGACGCCCTTCGCTAACTCTTACTCCTGAGCAAGTAGCTACTAGAGATAAAGAGCGCAAGGACAAGAGAGCTGTGTACATGAAGGCTGGTCGGGCTATAGATACGCTCGCGCCTAAACTCAACTCCGCTATTCTTGGTGGTGAACGAGAGACCAAACGCAAGCTGCTCAAGCAGATATTGGAGATTGAGCCTTCAATGCGCGGCACTCCAGTTGGCGCAAAGATCAAAGCTGCGTTGGCTAACCCACGTATCACACCGGAAGAGATTGCTAGTATTAAGCGCGAGATTGCAGAAGAACAGGGTAAGTTGCTCCCTTCCGTTAGCGACAGTAGCTCCCCCTCCGACGTTAAGTTCAACAAATTTACCAACGGTGTACAGGCTCTAGGTCACATCATTAAAACAGGCAATCCATTCCAGCAGATGTTGGGTAAGCGCCTGCGTGGGTTTGTGAATGGGGTTAAGTTTGTAGTCCTAGAGACAGATAGCCTAGTACCTAAGTCGCTACAGGGCAGTAACTCAGATCAGTGGACCACTGCGCATGCCATATATGTGCCTCGTGAAAAAGCAATCTATGTCAAAGGCAAGTCTTTCGGCAAGATGCGCGGTACAAGCAACTCCACAATACTGCATGAACTTTTGCATGCGGCTACATCTATGAAGCTACGCCTTGGGCAGCGGGCACTTGATATTGGGTACGACCAAAACAACGCCGTAACACAGGTCACCAAAGACCTCCTTATGGTAATGAATAACGCTAAGCAGCGTTTTGACGAGATGAAGGCTGCGGGTACATTGCCTGAGCACATTGAGAAAATAGGCAAAGCTGGCGGTGGATTTACCAACATAGAAGAATTCCTTGCCTACGGTATGAGCGATAAGGCCATGCAAGAGTTTCTTATGGGTACTAAGGGTATTGGAACAACCAAGTCTTTCTTCAGCCGGTTTGTCCATGATATTGCTCGGCTTTTCAATATTGGCGCAAAAGATGAGAACGCCCTCCTTGACCTGATTGCAGGTACAGATAGGCTACTAACCGCCCGTAAGTCTGCAAGCATGCGGTATGTCGAAGCAGAAGCAAATAGAAAGTTTGGGGAGCAAAAACTTAGCGCTGCTAACGTAACCGAAGAGGAAGACGGTGAGAACGAAGCTGACGGCGAAGAGGCACCTACCCCCGATACCGCAATCGACAAAGCTAAGGAAGCTGCTGATAAGCAAAAGAAAAAAGTTGCAGGAGCGCTAAAAACTGTAGCTATGTCTCGTGATGGAAATGGGCTTGGGAAAGCAGTGTCGGCTTTGGCTGCGCTACGTTCGCCGTCTACTGTGTGGAACGAACTAAAGTATTTCTGGAATGATCTCAGTGATGGCGCACGGACTACTATCTCCCATGCTTATGATGCCGATGCCATTGCAAACAGCGGAGTAGGGGATGTAATCCCTGCGCTTAAAGACACAAACAAAATTTTTCATCACATGACTGGTATGACCCAGTCGTTACTGCGCGGTACTGCCGATCAGTCCGAGAGCTTGGTTAGGTTCTTCCGCGCACGCCCAGACCAAATGGCTAACTTTACAGACTTAGCAAGCACGTCTACATTAGCCCATTACGACCCATCTCAGGCTAAAAATAAAATCAGGGACGTAACTCTGGACAACTTGTATTTGGGGCTAGGGGAGCAAGGGCAGGCGGCGTACAGAAACCTGCGCGACTACTACTCTGCAATGAACGATCTGCAAGCCAGCATTATTACTGAGCAGTTGGATAACCTAGACATTCCAGACGCTGAGCGTACAAAGCTGATTAAAGGCATCCGAGAAGTTTACGAAGAAGCGAACAAAATTCAACCGTACTTCCCGTTGATGCGGCATGGGGATTTTGTTTTGGAGTACGGCAAGGGTGCTAACCGTGTATCCGTGCGTTTTGATACAAAGGCGCAACAGCGACGTGCTGTGGACGCATACGCTAAGAGCAAGGGCAAAACAGCTCAACAGGCAAAAAAAGATGGGGACTTCAAAACTTACGAAGATGCAGGGGGTGTAAAACTGCGCAACTACGTAGAGGCAAACAGTATTTTGCTCAAGACAATATATTCTGCAGTAGATGCAGCGCCTTTGGCTGATTCGACTGTGGACCAAACTAAGGTCCGTAACGATATTAAAGACCAAGTCTACCAAGCATACTTAGTTGCTATGCCTGAGCAAAGCGTCCGCAAGATGTTTATGCACCGTCAGGGCACTGCTGGTTTTAGTAACGACGTGCTCCGCGACTTAAATGCGTATGGCTCTAGAGCCGCCAAGTACTACAGCAAATTGAAGTACGGTACAGATATTCGCAACGCATTGGAAGCAGCGGAACGTGGGCTCGTGGGCAATGAGAAGTACAAGCCGTTTGTAGACCGTATGACAGAGATGGTAGCCGCCTACCTGCAGCCGGAGCAACAAACAGGTATTGAACAAGCAGCTACAACTGCTGCGGACATAGTTACTAAGGTTTCATTTATACGCAACCTAACAAGCTGGTCGTCTGCGATGTTGCAGCCAATGGACATTATTATGAAAGGTGGGCCGATACTCTCTGGTAACCACGGAGCAACGGGTATTGCTGAGTTGTCTAAGGCAATGAAGCTATGGGACACTATGGGCACAGTTCAGCATAACGCTGATGGAACAACAAGCTGGCGTGCGCCTAGTATCGAATTTGCTGTTGGTATTACTCCTGAGCAACGGAAGGCAATACAACAAATGGTGACACTATATGGTGTCACAAATGATACGTTAGCTAATGAAGTTTACAACCGTGCTCGTGTACCTGCTACTAAAGTAGATAGCAAGTGGCTAGAGGTTACTAAGGATGTGGGAAGCAACGCAATCATGGGTGGTTTGATGCACCACGGGGAGCGCATTTCTCGGGAAGTTATTTGGTTTGCTTCATATAATTCCTTCCGCAGAGAAGGTGTACCGCTTGACGAGGCTGTGTACAAAGCAGTTATGGAGACAAATGAAGTCTTAGGTAATTACTCCCCGAACGTCAGGCCAATGTTTATGCGCGGTGCGGGTGGTCGGTTGCTTACTATGTATAAGTTCTATCCGCTGGTTACTACTCGCCAGCTAGTAGGTAACTTCTTCCGTATGCTCCCTATGTTCAACAAGGAGGGCAAAGCTGCTGCGGCAACCAAGTTCTTCGGCATCATGGGCACTCACTTACTGCTCGGCGGTATCCGTTCGCTACCTCTGTTCAGCGTTGTGATGGGCATGCTCGGTGCTGCTTGGAAAGAGTGGGGCAAAGACCCTGACGCTCCTGACGAAATGAAAGACGTTGACTACGAGACATGGTGGTTGACCGAGTACATCCCAAGCATGCTTGGTGACACTAAGCTGGGGGACTTAACCCAGTTGGCGGAAAATGGTGTGCTTAACGCTGTTACAGGGTGGGACATTGCCAGCCGTATCTCTCTCAACGATATGTGGTTCCGTGAACCAACACCGGGCAAGACACTCAAAGAGTCCATGATGAACTGGGGTTGGGTAGCCGGTGGCGCTGCTGCCACTACTACGCTAGATATTGCTACGGGTGTTTCGCTCCTGTACAACGGCGACTACGGGAAGGGCTTTGAAAAATTGCTCCCCGGTTCTATTAGCAAGCTGTTGATGGCTGATCGCTTTGCTAATCAGGGCGTAGAAGATAGTCATGGGGCTGAGTTAGTAGAACCGGGCAAACTAAAGAAATCAGAGTTGGTAGGGCAAGCTCTTGGCTTTCGCCCTGCGGCGGTATCCGCTGCACAAACTGCGGCGTTCAAAGCAACGGCTGCAAATACTGCTATCGTCAACGAAAAGCGAAATCTTTCCAATCAACTCGTAGACAACTTCCGCAAATCTAACAACTTGAAAGAGTCGGATGCGTATCAAGAACGCTTTGGTGAAAAGTTCGATAAAACCCTAGAAAAAATTGAAGACTACAGTAAACGTAACCCAGAGCAAGCGTTTACCAGCGACGAAATTAAGAATCTTTTGGGCAACGCTATGAAGAAAAAGGCGCTTACAGAAGCTGGTTCAGGTATCGCACTGAGCAAAGATAACGCTAGGTTACTTGGCCCCGCCTCAGAGTTCACCGAAAAGACGTTGGGTAAGTACAACGACCGGGAATAAAAAACCCCCGGGGATTAGCCGGGGGTAAAGGTGGGGTCGCCACCGAGGAGGAGAAACACCGACAACTGCGTCAGTGGATTTACTTTAACTCAAACGCGCCAAACCCGCAAGCCTTTGATGCCCTCTACAAGTACTACTTTCGTGACTACCTTCATCTTTAGTCGGCGAGCTGTGGTATCAATAGACTCTCGTGCTGCGCGGTGGTCTACGCAGGGTACAAAGAAAGAGTACCCCGGCCTAAACTTCGCCCAGTTAATCTGATACGAGACTGTCTCGATTTTCATCTTGTTTTATGAGCGTATCCATCTGCAGGAATTCGGATGTAGATGCGTTAAACCGTAGTACACGCACTGGGGGGGACACAACCCGCATGCCCTTTGACATCCGCTTGTTGGTGGACTCAATAAAGACACCCATAGCTGTGAGCTCCGCTATGGTATTACGGTAGTTGGTCTGCTGCTTAACGCAGAATTCTTTGAACTGCTTTGCAGCTACGTATAACTCTTTGGTATCCGGCTCGTAGCGTATCAGTAACTCTCCACGGGGTTCCAGTAGCGGCATAGCCGACTGGTTGCTTCGGGCGTCGATTTCACCGTTAACCACAAGGGCGTTGGAGATATAGGTATTGATGAACTCGCCGAGTGCGGTGACTGGGTTTGCCTTGGGTGGTTTTACATCAAAACGCATTTCAGCCAGCATGGTCTTCATCCAAGCGTAGACCCTGCCCATGTCGTAGTCGTGCAGTGCAAGGCTACGGGCAATCAAACCCCCAGTGATGTTGCATGCTGCTTGCGCTGACCAATAACGCTCTCGGCTTGTGAACTGAACTTCTTTGTCGATGCGGGCCTGAACCTTTTTAAGCAATCCTTTAGCTTCCTCTAAGTTATTTACCAGCCAGCTAATGTAAACCTCACCTGCGTGACCGTAGTTATCCTGCAATTGGTGGTCAAACATTTCCTTGCCACGGGCTACGCCGATAACATTGTTGGGCTCAATCTTGTATTCCATCAAACGCACAGACTCGCCGTCCGGTGTATCCTTAAACACAGCTAGCTTCTCATGAAAGCTAGCGTTAGCCGATGCCAGCGTCATGTTCTTCCATGTAGTATTGTTTAGGCGCATTGCGTTTTCTGACCCGACCATACGGTTCTTACCCCTGCCATGACTAATTCCATAGGCCAAGTCTGAGAAGTCTTTGGGGCGCATGTTGGTAATCTCGTCGATGGTGTTTGGCAAGTTGTTCATAACACCCAACTGCTGCATCTTTGCGTTGATTGTGTCCTTCTCAATCGCCATCATCTTCTTAGGCTCGCCATACACACTGTTGCACATACGCAAGATGGTGGACTTGCCTGAACCTGCCTCTTCGTAGATCACGTTGAGAATAGCCCCGTCCAAACCAGTAAACGGCATAAGCGGCGCACCGAATGCTGTGAGTGCTGCAAACGCATGTGGCTCCATGCCCGGTAGTGCGTACAGATTAAAGACTTCTTTCCATTTGTCAAAGTCGCCCTTGGGGTGAATGTTAGGGGTAAAAAATTCTGTTGCTTTAGTCGGTGGGCTGTAAAACACACCGTCCTTAGTAATCTCTCTGTCACCCATGATGAACTTACTGTCCTTATCTATCCATCCAAATTGTGTTCTCATAATGTCTGCTCTCCTAACGTACTGTAAATTTTTAATAAACGTAACCACAAAGCTGGCTAAGTTCTCGTATTGCTTTTGATGTGCAACCACTCCGTTCTGTGCTAGCACCCTTCGTAATTCATCCTTCGCGGATATAACTGCCGTGGATATGGCAAATTCTTTAACCCCATCGTGCGGCAGGTGCAATTTGAATAGCGCCATCTCACCCGCTGACGGGTCTCTCATCCGCTTCACCACGTACAAATCGTGTTCGTAAACTAGTGCTGGGTCTCCCTCATCATCTTCTGCCCTGCGGTAAATACCACCGTTCTTACCCCGAAAAAACGGGAACGGATACTCAGGGATGCTTACTATCTCGGTGCTTTCCTCGGTAACTATTTCTACTTCGTTGTCTTCTGCGTCTGCTTCTTCTATCTCAATACCCAAAACAATTGGTGACTTGATCTTCCCTTTGTGGGGGCAGTCATCGCACCCTGTTGGGTTTAACTTCTCAAACGTAGCGCAGTGATGTGGCCCACCGTTCTTTAACAGGTTCTCTACTTTTAGCTCTACCTCGTATCGGTCATAACCCGGGTGCTCTTTAGAAATCTTATGTACGGCGGTATCTCGGTCGATACAAAACGTAGCAATGGATAACGCAGAACGCCACAACGGTTCTTCAATGGTCGCTTGGTTCTCGTAGCAGTTGAGTAGCTGGTTACAGCCTGTGCCGTTAGCCGAGCGCATCATGATTGTCTTGAACCGCTTTACCTTGTTGCCCAACAATGCTTCCATCATGGGGCTCATCGACTGAGGTATGAAGTCAGGGCGATCAGGTTTGGGCTCGGCTGCACCTAACAATTCTTTCAGTTGCGCATACGGGATGCGAGCACTGTTCTCGTTAAGTACTTCGACGAGCTTCGGTTCTTCCTGCTTGAAGTTAAATGTGCCCGGGATGCGCAGCACACGAGAAGCCTCAAACACAGATGGGTCAACTATGAAGCCTTGCTCTACGCACAGCTCCCGCAGCCGCTCGGCTAACGGTTCCCACTCCCGACGAGATATAGTCTCCTCGAGCAGCCAGTAGGCATGGATACCATACCCCGAGCTCACCAAGATTGGTTGCGGTAGGCCGACTGCAATACAGAACTTCTTAAATTCAGCTAGCCCTACGGCTTGGTCTATGTACCCATTGACGATACCCCGTTTATCGGGCACAGCCTTTGTAGGGCCGCAGTCAATGTCCATCCACACCGCTCTAAAATAAGTAGCGTTTTCATGCACCCGCTTATTCAGGGGGCCGAACTTGGCACACCCAAAATACGCATCGACATTCCTGCTTACAAAGTCCGCTGCAATCTCGTCTAGCTCTTCTCGAGTATCGACAAACTGCTGATCTACATACCGCCCAACCCCTAGTACACAGTAACGCCCCTCAGTGGGAAGCACTGCATCAAGTAGATTGAAATTAGACATATTTGTTGTTTCTGAGAGTGCGTATAAACTCGGCGATCTTGTCAGCATGAGTAGGACTGGGTGCTACTAGCCCCCAAAACCAGTTGTAGACAGTTGCCCGACTTACGCCGAGCTCGTGTGCTACGTTGCTAACAGGAACGCCAAGTTTGATACAACGCCTACCCAAATACACGCCGCACGAATTAGCATCAGCCTTATTATTGGCATCCACTAATCGCTGGCTGTATCCGTAGCTCATGCGTTACTCCTCATCGCCCCATGCTTTAAGCACGGAATCAAGGTCTCGCTTAGGTGAGGGAGCAACATCTGCCTTCTTGCTCTCACGTTTCTTCGGCTCTTCAATCGCGTCTTCAACAGGCTTAGCTTCGGCTACTGGTTTCGCAGCAGGTGCAGCAAGTTTCTGTGCGCCCGATGTTTGCGCCTCATACGGGGTCATGGTCATCAGCTTCTGCACCGCAGGTGTATTACCTACCCTAGCAACCACGTCATATTGCGGACGCTTGATATGCTCAACAGGTGTGAACAGGATAGACTGGTTGTCATTGTCTTCGTTGAAGCTCAGACGGGTGATGTACCAGTCAAGGCTCTTGCCGTTGTTGCCCAAGTACTTAACGTAGCTCTCGAACATGTGAGTGTTCTCGGTAGGGCTCTCTCCGAACAAAGACTTGGATGCCAAGTTCATTTGGTAGATTTCACCTTCAAGCGCAGTGCCGAAATCATCTTCAAGCACAACAGCAATACGGCGAGAGTAGCGGCAAGCTTTGGAGTTACCTTGGCCTGAACCTTTAATGTTGCGCTCGCAGGAATCGCAGCGAGCAGCTTGTGGGTTACCGGCTTTAGCATCAGGAGCTTGACCGTCATTGGAGAAGCAGTCAGGCGCAGTTGGCTCGGCATCAGGTGTCCATGTCTTTGCGTAGAAGATACGCCCGACTTTGGGAGATGAGTTGACGATGATGACGTTGAGGTCACCCTTCACCTTGCCCATCTCTTTACCACCAATTTCCTTGCGGAAGATACCGTTCTTCGGGACGATACGCTTGGTGCCTGTGTTGCCCATCAGGGATTTTGTAAGGTCACTAACTCCGCTGGATTGCAGGAAGTCGGGGACGGCTTGGTCGAGTACTGTAAGGTTGCTCATTTGGTTTCTTTCAAGATTTAGAACGTCTAACTACCACGGTATATTCACTGTCAACATTCAAACCCATAGGCAGAATGTCAGGATTCTCAGCGAGAAAGTCTTTCATGTTGGTTTGATGAAGTCGTTTCTCTAACAGGCCAAATGCACCATGCTTCTCTATGAAGTCGTACATTGAATCCCAATCGTTCGTCCAGTACCGTGACTTAACTGAGCGAATGATCGTGCCGTGTGGGGTACGAACGCTGTCGGCGTTCATGTCTTTGCATGCGTCAAGCATGGAGGTCTCTAGCAGACCCATTTGTTCTTTGAGGCCCAAGTCCTCTGATTCAAACTTGCCCTTTAACTCTGCTCTTGCATCACGTATCTTGATGTAGATTTCAGTAAGCTGCGCAAGGTTTGGAGGGGTCTTTTCCCCCTGAACTTCGTTGTCCATGTTTCTCACTCCTAGTTGTTTATGTTCTTAGTCTAGCACAACATTGTACATTGTCAAGGGCTTTCGGAAGAAATTTCTTGCTTGTACAAATCAATTATTTTTTGGTGGTTACCGATGTTGCTACGCAGCAGCGTGTAGACCTTTGTCTCCACAGGGCAACCTGAAATGTGCACGATGGTCATGTTGTTTAGTTGTCCCGGTCGATCAATACGAGCGTTGGCTTGCAGGTAAGTTTCAACACTTGTACACGGAGCGTACCAGATGATTGTGTCGGCGGCAGTAAGTGTTAACCCGTGGGATGCGGCCTTCGGCTGGATGATTAGAACCTTAACCATGTCGGTGGTTTGGAAGTCCTTAACAATGTCAGACCGAGCGTTTACACTGACGGAACCGTTGATAACAGCACACGTTATGTTGTTCTTTTCGAGGTGCTTCTTTAGCAGCTCTATGGTATGGGTAAAGGGTACAAAAACGAGTACCTTATGACTAGATTCGTCGATGACTTCCTGCACCACATTTAGTCGGTTGGATACGTCAAACTCAATGACTTCCTTGGTATCTGTATATACAGCACCGCCAGCAATTTGTAACAGCTTGCTTAGTTGCACTGCAGCATTTACCGCAGAGACTTCCTCACCCGCAGCTTCCATTAGCATCTGCTTCTTGAGCACTTGATAGAACTTGTTTTGTTGGGGCGTCAGCGGAGCGTCACGGTCTACGTGCGTAACAGGAGGTAGGTCTAGGCACTGGGCCTTTTCAAACCTTATGGCAGGTTGGAGAATACGGTGCACGGTTTTTTGTGCGTCGGGTTTTGGTATCCAGCGATACAAGCTCACCTTGTTCATCACGGTATCTTTGAACTGCCCAAAGAACGGGGACACCGCAGTTGGATTAACCAGCTTAGCCAAACCGTAGGCATCCGCAGGGGACTGAGCAGCAGGTGTGCCCGTCAGCATCCACAAGCCCTTGATTACTTTGTTCAGGTCACGCAATACTTTCCAACGGTCTGTCTGCGCGTTCTTATACGCAGAGGCTTCATCGACTACGATCAAATCAAACCCACCCGCTAAGACTTCGTTCTTAACAATAGACAACCCGTCAAAGTTTATGACGACAAACTCGGCATCACCGGCGATGATCTGCTTGCGCTTAGCTGCGCTACCGTAGGCCACGGAGACTGTACGGTGTATAGCAAACTTAAACAGGTCTTGCTGCCAAGCTGACTTCATAATCGACAAGGGGCAAACGACTAGTACTCGCTTTAGCAGCCCTCGTTGCATCAAATAATCGACTGCCCAAATAACTGATGCAGTCTTTCCAGTACCTTGTTCGTTAAAGCAAAACGCCTTGCGGTTCGTTGTAAGAAATTCTGATGTAATTTTCTGATGGTCGAATGGTGTAAACCCATGTGGGCGAGGCCATCCGTACTCTGCTAGGCTCATTCTTTTTCCTTCAATCTAACGCACTCAAAATGTTCACTCACTTCTAGCTTTTTAGCTTGGGCAAGGCGGGTAAACAGGGGGTCTTGTTCTTCTATCTCTAGAGCTTCAAGTGCTATCCACCCTCTACCAAACAGCAAAAGCCAAATGCCTTCGTCTGTCATTTTTTCTTCTTAGGTTTGTTCACCTTGACCGTATGGTCTGAGTTACGTGTAAAGGAACGGTTGGCACTGGGGCTCTTCAACTTCAAGTTGCTCGGCGCATTAGTGCCGCCCTTGCTTAGGGGGATGGCGTGGTCGATGTCCTTACCTGTACGGTCGATACCCTTAGCGTCCATGTCGTCACGGGCTTTCTGTCGCACCGCACGAGTGGGGGCTTCCCCTCGGTCAACTTGTTGCTGGTATTCCTTCTTGTAGGGGCGTGGTTTGTTTACGTATGGCATGGGATTTCCTTTTCAGTTTATTTTGGGGAAGTTTTATCGTATTCTCTAATATTGAACCAAGCATTTGATTTTCTTTTTTTCATTTTGTACCCTAGATACAAAGCTGCGCAAATGAATTCCCCTTCCGCAATGTAGCTGTCGTAGTGCCGTTCAACAACATGCTTCCACGAATAGCTAGAAATATGCTCGTTAATTGTTTTTCGTCGGTCTAATGCGTCATGTTTCAGTAACCATTCAGCACATAGTTTTACAGCTTCCGGGCGAATGTCCCCACTCCCGCCAAACCCAAATTGAGTTAGCGCAGGATGCTTGGCTTGCACTTGGATTACAACATCTGTGTAGTCGTCATCATTGGGCATATTTAGCTTCCCATTCCGAAGAAGTTTTTACGTAGGTAACATCCGGCACACCACCTACAAAAGTATAGATTGTGTGGCACTCGGGGTCAGCGGAAGTAAAACAGTTAATCGTACTACGCATATCGGGCGCATTCATAGGGGGTAGGTATAGTTCACCTATTCGGCTATCTATATCAATAACGATCTTAGAAATGTTGCACATTACATCCCAACCGTTTTCAGTTAGTCCTTTTTTCATCTTTAACTCCGGTTAAATTCACAGTCTTTGACTGCACAAAACTTACATAGTGGGCCGCTGATTGGGTTCCAAACCCCATTTTCCAACGCCGCCTCAATTCTTGCAACATCTTTGGCTGGTGCAGCTACGTACACGTCCTTCATATCCACGTAGTGCTCGGCCTTAATAAACTCCTTGCTGACCACGAACAGCAAGCCTGACTTCACCCTAACAATGTTAGGCCAACGAGCAAAAATCCCCGCAGCCACTAGGTCAAGTTGTTTTACGTCTGCGTACCGTGCGTTCTTGCTTGTCTTGTAGTCGATGGAGTGGGCTAAGCCCTTCTCCTCGTTGATGATTACCAAGTCGGCGATACCGTGCCACCAAACATCCGGTGCGTCAAAGTCACAGGCTTGTAAGTCTTTAGTAAGCCCTAGCCTCACCTCGACTAGCTTCTCACCGGGGATAGCGTTTAGTTTCTCCAGCAGGGGTTTCAGGTACGCAAACTGCGGTGGTACAGGTGTCCCGTTGCCGATGTAATCCTCTGCTACCGTATGCGCAGCTTTGCCGTAAAGCGTTGCTGTGGTGTCGGGCTCCCGAATCCTGTCCGGTGCAACCTTAGCGTAGTAGTACTTGCGAGGGCATTGCTGAAATGTTTTCAGCGAACTGAATGACCAAACCACCGGATTAGAGTTCATTCTTTGGGCTTCATAAAAACAATGTTAGGTTGCTGTTTGCACAACTCCGCATATTCCAACTGTACTCGTTGGGTATTGATTATCTTACCAGCAGTATTGTTCATTTCGGTGGCGATCTTTACGTCAACCGTACCGTTTTTTAGCCCTGTGTAGAGTGCAGAAAGTTCTGTTGTTAGTTCACTGATGTGGTTCATTTTTAAGTTCCTTTAATTTGCGTTTAATAAGTAACCTAGCTCGCATTGCCCCAACTAACTCTTTTGGAATTTCTACTTTACACCTACGGGTTAAGTAGCGGTCAGGGGCTTTCTCGTGGTATTTCTTCCTATTTTCTTTTATACGTTTTTCATTTGCTTTACTCCATTCAAGGTACTTGGCTTTTCTATGCTCTGCATTTTCTAGCTCCCATTCTTTATTACGCGCATGTAAATGCTCTTTGTTGGCTAAGTAATACTTTTTTATTCGCGCTGCTTTCTCCTCTTTTGATTGTTTGCAACGCTTAGGTCTATCCACTTTGTTCGCTTCCCTCCATGCTTTCTGTCGAGCAAGTGTGTGCTCTCTGTTAGCCTCACGATATAATTTACCGTAGGCGCTTACGCGTTTCTTTACGTGATCTTGGTTAGCGATACGCCATGCGTCTTGCTGTGCTTTTATTTTTTCTTTGTTTGCTTTCCGATACGCAATCTGCTGCGTTCTTATTTTTTCTTTGTTTGCTTCTCGCCATGCGCTTTGCTGCGCTTTTAGTTTTTCTTTGTTTGCTTCCCGCTGCGCTCTTATTTTTTCTTTGTTTGCTTCCCTCCATGCGCTCTGTCGCGCTCTAGCCTTAGCAATTCTCTCGTTATTCTCAGCAGTCTCCATAACTACCTCCGTACCCTGCCTCGCAATTAAGGGGTAACTCCGGTGCCCACTTCGGGCGCATACGCATGCACATCTCAACAAACTCTTTGGCGGTGTCGGCCTCGGCCTTGGGTACTACTACTGCAATAGCATCATGCACCGTCATTACAACTTTGTACTTCTTAGCAATCTGTAACATCTGCTCACCGATTACGATACGGGCTAGGGCTTGGCATACGTTCTCGATTACCTTTCCACCGTAGATACGGTTGGGGATAACAGCCTTGCCCTTCTTGGTGTCGTACACAACCTCAACCTTACCGGATTCCTCATCCTCACGTAGGCGTAGGTTTGGGTATTTCAGGCGTAGGCCATTGGGTAAAAGGATTCCAACTTTCCCATCTACGTTTAGCAGATCGTCTCGCCCCAAACTTGTCTGCGCATTGCGCAACATGGCTTTAAGTACATTATTCGCTGCCGCCCATAGCGCAACAATTTTCGGGTATGTAGCACGGTAGGTATCAATGATTCGCTTGGCCTCGTCCAACTCAACTTCAACGCCAAAGTTCTTTAGCTGCAACTTAAACTTCGCTGCACCCATGCCGTACCCTGCGCCAAGAATGGTAGTCTTACCAACGAACCGCTCGTCCTTGGTGATTTCCGCAATGTCCTTACCGTAGATAGCCGATGCCATGATTTTGTAAACGTCCTCGCCACGGTCAAACGCATCCACCAAGTCGTCCTGCCCCGCTAGCCATGCCAAGGTACGGGCTTCGATCTGCGATGAGTCTGAGTCTAGGATTACGTAGCCATCTGCGGGAACGATGGAATACTTTAGCGGTGAACTGCGTGGCAGGTTTTGTAGGTTCAGTTTGTCGTCACCACCCCAACGGCCTGTGTGGGCAGCGTAGTACCGCAGGGGAACTGGCATGGCTCCTCGGGAGGCAATCCCAATGAAGCGTTCTGTCCGTGTCTCCTCAATGGTTGACTTCACCCCAAGCCTAGCGGCTACGATGGCCTGTACAAGTACGTTCTCATGCTCAAGCAATGCCTTGAAGCCTTCGTCAGTCTTGGAGAACGCATACGTCTGCTTACCGTTAGCAGGGCTCACCTTCATAGGTACATCAACGCCAAAGTCTTCAAGTATCTTGGCTAGCTGTGGGTTGCTCATCAACTGATCTTTCTCGATCAGCATCTTGCTCAGCAGGTTCGCCTTCTTCTCCTTGACATCCCGTAGGTGAGTGTTCAGTATCCTCGTGTCTAGGTACAGTGACGGCTCGGAGAACATGCGGATGGTCAGGTCAATCAAGCGCAACTCAATCGGCGGGAAGTCAACGCTCATCTTTAGGAACAGCGCATACGTCATTGCCGTGTCGTTACAGCAGTACTCACCGTACCTCGCAAGCTGGTCGGCGGGGAAGTCTTCGCGGTGCAGCCCCTTAGCCATGATGACCTCGGTACCTTTTGTGCCCACTCCATAGTGTTGCGCTAGTACAGCCAAGCTACCACCCACCTCAGTACCGTGCAGTGCCCTACCCATCGACAAAGTATCCAGCCAGCCCTTCGGCTTAATGCCAAACACCCACGTCAGGATTGACGCATCGAACGCAGCGTTGTGCGCTAGGGCTAGGGAGTTTGCCCAGTCATAGGTCTTTAAGAAGTCGGCGGTCTCTGCCATCGTCCCAGTGAACCACTCGGGCTCACCGTTATCTACCTGTACTGAAACACCGATAACCTCGAACTCCGCAGAGCGCACGTACTCTTCGTTGGTAACCTTGGTGAGACTGAACTCCTGCGAGTAGTAGGTCTCAAAGTCTAGGGTGATGATGTTCATTTAGAGCTGAATCTACTGGTAGCGGTGCCGGTGCCGTTTGGGTACATGCTTTGCGCTGCGTTTGCGTATTGATTTTGCAGTCGTTGTTGTTGTAGTTGTTGTTCAAATGTAGTCATGGGAGTCACCAACGAGCTACCCTGTAGTGCCATCTTCGCTTTGTTCCCTAACCCTAGCCTTGATTCTCTCTCTGCTTCGCTATCCAATAAAGTTTGCATGACCATTTGGTCGAAAGCTATTCGGCGAACCTCTGTGAGCTTGTTGTCTATCGCAATCTGCTCGGCTTCCGTTAGTGCCTTATTAACCCATTCTGCGTTAATGAATGACCACTTGTATGCGCCATCGAAAAACTCGCTTGGGTTTGTGTCCATACGTGCGAGTAGCGTAGTAACGCCGGTTGAAAACTCAGCCATGTTATGTCCTCATCAGTTTGATTAGTTGTTCTAGGTAGTCAAGCGTTGTCTCGTTGATTACCGTTGCCGTACCGCCAGCCTCCTTGATTTCCCGTAGGTTTTTCTCTTGGAGCGCAGTGGTCGTGCCTTTGCCAGCCTTAGCTTCGATAGCTAGGAAGTGTCCGTTAACGCAGCATAGGAAGTCCGGTACACCTGAATTGCCATACCCTGTACCGATAGGCATGGCGTAGTACACGTTGTGTTCTTTTAAGATCGCCTTGATCTTCGCTTTAACTTTTGACTCGGGGGTCGTTGCCATTACAACCACTCCACAAAGGTATTGCCCTTGTGCTGAATAATGGCTAACTGAAACAAATCGATCTCTCCATCAGGGCTAACATCATCGCCATAGTCATAGTGGCAGAACTCGCACAAGAACTCAATGAGTATCCCGTTTCTACGTGAGCTTGGGTTGCATGTATCTGCTGAAGGGAATGGCGTGGCTTGCACTTCATGCCCTGACTGAGCAATGACAGTAGTTAACTTGTCGTCCTCGGAACGCTGAAAGATTGTTGTATTGCGATGGTGTAAATAGTTCTCACCACACTTGGGACACAGCAAAGCGTCACCTAATATATTTACGGATGTTTTACCAAACACTGACATTTTCTAACCCTCCAAACTATTTATGCTTCTAATATACCACACCATTAGACTTTGTCAAGAGGGCTAACAATGTTAGCCCCCCTAAAATTACGCCTTGCCAATCTCTCGGTTCAAGTACCACTGCGCCTTCTTGAGGTTCTCCAAGCGGTCACCCTTGTGGTCGGCACGGGACATATATTTAAGCACGTTCCCCCGTAGGTAGCCACGGTACTCTTCCGCTGTCAGCTTGGCTTCAATGAAGTCAATAGTCTCAATCCCACCTACCTTGTAGTGGGCGGGGTTGATGTTGTCGGCGTTCAGCTCCTCTTCCGTCGGGCCCCCCGCTAGGATTGGCTGTCCGCTAGTAGTCACAGATACGGTCTCCCAACTTGCTGCTGGCTGCATACGGTGTTTCTTACGCCCTTGGAGAAGTTCGTTAACTCGCTCGGTTGAAAGTCGGGCGTTCTCGTTTGTCACGGTGTCTTCTACCACGGGTAGGTCGTCAATCATTTTCTTCCGTGCCTGTGTCAGCAGGTTGTAGGCGTAGACCTTTGATACCTTTAGCTTCTTCACAATGTCCTCGGCTTTGAGTCCGGGCTTGGTGCGCAGCATGTTGGCTACTACGGCGGTGTTGCTAAGTTTCTTCATCTTCATTTCTCCAGTTTGTGTGTGTTAACGTAGTCGGTAAGAATTTCTCTGATCTTGGCTTGCTTTGTGTACGCAAAGTGTGTATTGAAGTACTCCATTACATCCTTCGGTAAACGCAAGCTCGTGCAAAACAACGCAGGGTTCTTACCAAGCCCTCGTGCTTTACGTTTCTTTGGTTCCTTTAGCATCTCTATTCCTGTGGTCATTTGTTGGCCTCCATCATTAGTTTTCGATAGTTCTCCATCGCAGTTTTCAAGTCGCCTTGTAGCTGCATCAGTATGTCTTGCTGCTCTTGCATCTTCCTATATGCGTCTGTGGAAAACTTAATCAAGGCTTCCGCATCCCATACGGCAAAGTTTGGTACATCGTTCATATATTTCCTTTCGTGGTAGGTCTAGGACAATCTTCGGGCGGTACAACTGCACACCATACGGCATGCGGTGGTTCGTGGGCGATAGGCTTCCACCTATCAATGTATGTATCGGGCATATCCCCCAACGCATTTCTTACGGAGTCCGGCTTCAGCTCAAGCCGCTCAGCTATCTCAAGCGAGGTGAGCCCGTCATGATACTGGTGCAGCATCTTGCGGATGATTGGGTGCGATGACTTACTCATTGCGCCACCCCTTCATTGGTCGAATGAAACCCGCCATAGGTAATGCTGAATGTCCAGCTAGTCGCACTGGCTCGTCAAAAAATACCCGCTTACGTAATGAGTCGGTACTCTCATGAAAATGTTCAGGGTACTGTGTACGTAAGTTATCTACAAACTCGTTAAGTCTGATGTTTACCGTCCCCTGATAAGCCCCGCCCATCTTCGGGCGCACTAAGTCTTTCAACCTTGTTTGTTGGTATTGTGTAAGCATGGTGTTCCTTCAAGTTCTATATCCACGGCTCTGTACCTTGAACGCATCCATAGCACCGGGTCGTACTGGTTCGCTATTCTCAGGCACATACACCTGCCCATCCTTCATGTGGTTAAAAGTTCGTGGCGTGGCTGTGTGTTCTGTGCGCTCCATAAGTAATGGCTCTACCCGAATGTAGCTGTGGCTATTTCTATTCTTTAGGTTCGGGTTTCCTGCTGCTAGTTTCATGTGTTCTGTTCCTTTAGCCATTCTTGAATGCGAACAAATGCAACTAAATAATTACCATTCTCGGCAAGCCGTGTGGCTTCCAAGAATTGCGCCTCCGTCAGCCCCACCCAAGGGCGTTGGTAGACTTGGATGTCGTCGTCTTCGTCTGCAATGTATCCCGCACTTGTGAGAACAGTGCGCGGTTTTAATTTATCGTCTGTCATGCGTTCTCCTATTAAAAATGTTCGCGGGGTTTTCTTTGAACGCCACACGCTATGCACTTGTTATCTACAAATTCATGGTCTACGACTCCAGCATGTTTA
>Ga0208975_1000525_pt1 | contig 18243 bp, 8 predicted proteins | sample GreLakmeER78MSRF_FD_187700 | JGI IMG/M metagenome (GOLD analysis project Ga0208975, IMG submission 187700) | Freshwater lentic microbial communities from great Laurentian Lakes, MI, USA - Great Lakes metaG ER78MSRF (SPAdes) | ecosystem: Environmental > Aquatic > Freshwater > Lake | place: Great... | reverse complement strand
TTCTTTATACCAACAAGCCTTTTTTCATAGCAGCGTTTCCGTAAAAAGAAGTGGCACAATAATTAGTAACGAAAGATTAGAATTTTTAGGAGATGCAATTCTTGGTGCAATAATTGCAGATTATTTATTCAAAATGTTTCCTTTTAAAGATGAAGGATTTCTAACACAATTACGTAGCAAAATTGTAAATGGACAAAGCTTAAAAGAATTAGCTTTAAAATTTGGCTTTAATAATTTTTTACAAGCGACCCTAACGAAAGAAGAAAAAATAAAATCGAGTGCTTACGGCGATGCGTTTGAGGCGCTAATTGGTGCTGTTTTTTTGGATTTGGGCTATTTGAAAACACAAGAATTTATTATTTCTAAAATTATAAAAATTCATTTAGATGTTGATGCCTTGGTAAATACTAATGATGATTACAAAAGTCAACTTCAAATCTTTTGTCAAAAAAACAAACTGGCTTTTGAGTATAAACTAGTTAGCGAAGAGCAAATAGGGGCAAATAAACAGTATGTAATTGAGCTGTTAATTAACGATAAATCATATATTCGTTTTGAAAATTATAGCAAGCGGACGGCTGAACAAAAAGCAGCTCAACTTACTCTTGAGATTTTAAAAACCGAATTGGAAAGTACCAAATAATAGATTTCAAAAAAATTTTACGGTCTTTCCTCAAATGAGTTTAAACTTGTAACTTTATTTCATAAAATTTTGGCAAAACACGTTTTAAATAATTCAAAGGAAGAATTCAACTTTTTTCTAATTGGCATAACCTGTCCAATTAATCAATATGAAATGGTGAGTTCAATAAATAATTGTTTACAAATAGACTTGAGTTTAAATTCTTTTGTAGAATTAAATTTAAAAAAAAACAAAGTATTTTCTTTTTCATTATTCACTTTTTTAGATGAAGACTTAGGGATAGACTATGTTTTTATTCCTAATTTAAGTAATTTTGAAACGCAATCGGCTTTAAATGTGATTAATGAAAATAATTTATTTAAAGATCAGGTTATCGAAGAACAGGTAAGACTTTTAAACGAATTACCAAAAACCGATTATTTGATAATGCTAAAAGGAGAAGATGTAATTAATTATCGATTTAAAATTTCGGACCAACTAAAAAAAATAAATGCCATTATACAATTACAAAACATTGAACCAAGCACTTTACCAAGTAAACGAAATTTAATTTTTTAGAAACAACATTGATTCTAAAATTAAATTCAAATTAAACTATTTTAAATGGATGAACTAAATAAATACATCTCGAAATTACGTGAAGATTTTACTAAAGGAAAATTAAACAAAGAAGATGTTCATCAAAATCCTGCCATTCAATTTGAAACATGGTTAAATCAAGCCGTCGAAGCCAAAATACCAGAAGTACAAGCAATGACACTAAGTACTGTTTCAAAAAATAATTCACCATCTTCACGAATAGTATATTTAAGAGAATTTGGTGAAAATCAATTTTATTTTTATGGTAATTATGGTTCGCGAAAAGCTTTACAATTAAAAGAAAATTCAAGCGCGTGTCTAAATTTTTTCTGGCCACAACTAGAAAGGCAAATTAGAATAGAAGGTCATGTTAAAATTTGCGACGATGCTATTAGTGATTCATATTTTAATGGCCGACCAATTGAATCAAAAATTGGAGCATGGGCATCGCAACAAAGTGAAGAATTAGATTCACGAGAAGAATTAGATAAATGTGTTGAAAAATTTAAAAATAAATTTGACGGGCAAGAAATTAACAGGCCTCCATATTGGGGAGGCTGGGTTTTTACAGCAAATTATTATGAATTTTGGCAAGGCCGTAAAAGCCGCCTTCATGATAGAATATGCTACAATTTAAAAAATACAGATTGGTCTATAAACAGAATTGCCCCTTAAAAAATGACAAAAGAAGAAAAAATTAAAAATTTTGATGCGAACGGAATTGGACAACTAAACGACGGTTTATTTGGATTACCCTTTACTTTAGATGAATGCGATACGGTTTTAATTCCTGTTCCATGGGAAGTAACAGTAAGTTATGGAGGAGGAACGGCAAATGGCCCTGAAGCTATTATTAAAGCAAGCTACCAAATTGATTTATACGATCCTTTAGTTCTTAACGCCTGGAAAAAAGGAATAGGAATGGATGTATTACCTGCTGAGATTAAAGAAAAAAGTTCTTCGTTACGAGAATCTGCAGAAAACTATATTAATGCTTTAGCTCAAGGTGCAGATGAAAACAACTCAGAATTAAAAGAAATTTCAAATCGCATAAAAAAAGAATGTTTGTGGCTAAACGATTATATTAAAAATAAAGCGCTTCATTTTTTAAACAAAAATAAAACTGTTGGCTTAATTGGAGGCGACCATTCAACACCTCTTGGCCTGATGCAAGCCCTCTCAGAAAAATATGGAAAATTTACTATCCTTCAAATAGATGCCCATGCTGATTTAAGAAATGCTTTCGAGGGTTTTGAATTTTCTCATGCATCTATCATGTATAATGCGTTAAAAATAAAAGAAGTCGAAAAAATAGTACAGGTTGGCATTCGAGATTATTGCGAAGAAGAATTAAACCTAATTAATACTAGTAATGGTAGGATAAAAACATTTTTTGATCGAGATATAAAATATGCTCTATTTAATGGCGATAGTTGGGATAGAATTTGCAATCGTATTATTAAAGAGCTGCCTCAAGCAATCTACCTCAGTTTTGATATAGATGGGCTTGACCCGAAATTATGCCCTAATACTGGAACCCCTGTAGCAGGAGGATTTGAAACTGAACAGGTTTTATATCTGCTCGAAAAAATAGTTAAAAGTGGGCGAACCATCATTGCCTTTGATATTAACGAAGTTTGCCCGGGCCCTGATGGAGATGATTGGGACGCTAATGTGGCCGCCAGATTACTTTTTAGAATTTCGAATTTAGTTAACCTGAGTCAAAATAAATAATGGCCTATAAATTAAAATTATTATTCGTTTGTTTTTTTATTATTAATACAATGTTTTCTAAAAAATTAAAAGAAGGCCCTTATAGAGGCGTATTAATTTTAAACGAAGAAACTGGATTAGAACTGCCTTTTAATTTTAATGTTATTTATAAAAATAAAAAACCAATTATTATTATAAAAAATGGTGACGAAAGAATTGTTGTTGATGAAATTAATATAAAAGGAGATTCTGTTAATTTTAAAATGCCAATTTTTGATACTGAATTTAAAACCATTTTAATCGAAAATAATTTAGTTGGCCTTTGGATTAATAATTATAAAACCTCTAAAAATAAAATAAAATTTAAAGCTACATTTGGAGAAGAAAATCGTTTTCTGTTTTCAAATTCAAACAATAATCAAGATTTTGAAGGTCGATGGGAAACAGATTTTTCTCCTGGACTAAAAGATAGCTCTAAAGCAATAGGCGTTTTTCATCATATCGAAAAAACAAACTACATTACTGGAACATTTTTAACCGAAACAGGCGATTATCGTTATTTAGAGGGAATGAGCCACGAAAATAAATTATCGCTATCTACTTTTGATGGCTATCATGCCTACTTATTTGAAGCAGAATTTAAAAACGAAAAAATAATTGGTGATTTTTATAGCGGTATTTCTTATCATGAAAAATGGATAGCTACTCTTAACACTAATTTTAAATTAGTAGATGCCGAAGCTATTACTTTTTTAAAAAACAAAGATGCGCAACTAAATTTTTCTTTTCCTGATATAAATAAAAAGTTAATTACATTAACTGATAAAAAATTTGAAAACAAACCCATAATCATTCAAATTATGGGAACCTGGTGCCCTAATTGTTTAGATGAAAGCGTTTATTTTTCTAAACTTTATAAAGAATTTAATCCGAAAGGTTTAGAAATAATTGCCTTAGCTTTTGAAAAAACAAATGATTTTGAAAAATCTAGAAGTCAAGTTTTACGTTTAATAAAACGATTAAGCATCGATTACACCATATTAATTACTCAACAAACAGGTAAGGAAAAAGCAAGCGAAGTTTTATCAGCATTAAATAAAATATCCTCTTTTCCAACAAGTATCTTTTTAAATAAACAACATCAAGTAGTTAAAATTCACTCTGGCTTTAATGGCCCTGCAACAGGAAATGAATTTGAAATTTATAAACAGAGAACCGAAACAATAATTAAATCTTTATTAATAGATTAAAAAAAACAATTTATGTTTACTGGAATAATAGAAACATTTGGGCGTGTTGAAAAAATAGAAAGAGAAAATTCAAATATTAATTTCACTTTTTCTAGTTCAATTAGCTCTGAGTTAAAAGTAGATCAAAGCCTTTCACATAATGGCGTGTGCCTTACTGTTGTAAAAATTATTGATAAAAACTATGTAGTTACCGCAATTGAAGAAACTTTAAAACGAACAAATTTAGGAGCCTTAGTTTTAGGTGACATGGTAAATCTTGAAAGATGTATGCCTGCTAATGGTAGGTTTGACGGGCACATTGTTCAGGGCCACATTGATACTACTGCAAAATGCATAGAAATTAATAACTTAAATGGCAGCTGGGTATTTGTATTTGAATACGAAAAAAATAAAAATAATATTACAGTCGAAAAAGGAAGTGTAACCATTAATGGCGTAAGTCTTACGGTAGTAAATTCGGAAGAAAACATTTTTTCGGTTTGTATTATTCCCTTTACATTTGAGCATACCAATTTTAATAAACTTCAACTTGGCTCAATTGTAAACCTTGAGTTTGATATTATAGGTAAATATTTAAAAAAATTATTAAATAAATAATTTAAAAAAAATCCTAAGTTTTAAAACGCCGAACTAACAATTCACAGTCCCTTCGAGTGTATTTGCTTTTTTGCAAATAATTATCGAGAAGTGGATTATAATGCGTTCTCGATATTTTTTTCCTCGTGTTCTCGATACAAAAAATTAAAGAGACAGAATTTTTCACTCGAACTGACACAGTCGCTTCGAGTTTATTTGCTTTTTTTAAATATTATCGAGAAGCGAGTTTGTTGTTTAGTTCTCGATACAAAAATTCAAAGAGGCAGAATTATTTAACTCGAAAAGACACAGTCGCTTCGAGTGTATTTGCTTTTTTTTAAATAAGTATCGAGATGGTTCTCTTAAAGAAATATTTTATTTTAATTTGGTAATTAAAAATTCTGTTCTTCTATTTTTAGCGTGATCGTCTTCAGAACAGTTTGATTTTACCTTTCCTTCACAGCCACAATTAATTAATAATTTGCTTTCGCCGTAACCCTTTGTAGTAATTCTTGAGCGATTAATTCCTTTTTTAATTATATACTCTGCACTAGCTTTTGATCTTGCTGCAGATAGCTGCAGATTAAATGCTGCAGCAGATCTACAATCGGTATGCGAACCTAATTCAATATATATATTTGAATACTCTTTTAAAACTGTAACTATTTTATCTAATTCTACGGCAGCATCTGGTCGAATTTTTGATTTACCCATATCAAAATAAATTGGCTTCATGTCAATCATTTTAGCCACATCCATACCTACCTCTACTTTTCCTAAACTTAGTTTAATAAATTGATTTAAATTAATTTCTCCTGATTGATTTATTTCATGAGTAAAAACAATAGTTCTTTGAATATATCCTCGTTTTTCGAGACGGATTAATAAAATAATTTTTTCTCCTATTCTTTTACGAGATAACGATTTTGAATAATCTCCTGTATTAGTAGTTGAATTTGACTCGAATTCTTCACCTGACAATAAATCAGTTACTTTAATAGTTACACTATCTAATAAATTATTGGATTTAGCATCAGTAATTAAGCCTTTTAAAAATGATTTAGGGTCTTTATCAATATACAAATCTTTTCTAATAGAACTATCTGCTTCAGAAATAATGGTAACTGAATTAAAAGTATTATAATAATCTGTTTTAAGTGCCTCGATATTATATTCTTTATTTAAATCAAACATGAGACTCACCTCTCCCTTATCATCACTTACCGCCGAATCTCCTTCAAAAACTAATTTAGTATTTGGGACTATTTCTCCGGTAGCTTTATCTTTTGTAATAAATTTAATTGGCGATCCTCGATTTACTTCACGTAAAATAGATAATTCATAAATATCATCATTTAATCCTCCAGCACCTCTGTTTGAAGTAATAAACCCTGATTTTTCATCTTCATTCAAGTAAATTCCAAAATCATCATCTTTACTATTAATAGGAAGCCCCATATCAAATACCTTTAAAATTTTTTCTCCTTTAATTCTTGCTTCATAAATATCTAGACCACCTAAGCCATCTCTGCCATTAGAAGAAAAATATAAATCGCCCTTAAACGAAATAAAAGGGAACATCTCATTACCCGCAGTATTAATTTTGTCTCCTAAATTAATAGGCTCTCCCCATATTCCGGTTATAGAGTCTTTTATAGAGGTATAAAGATCAAGCCCCCCAAAGCCACCCGGCATGTCTGAAACAAAATAAATATTTCTGCCATTTTGAGATACAGAAGGATGAGCATAGTTGTGATCTTTTTTGCAAAATGGGAGTAATTTAACTGAGGTGAAACCTTCTTGATTTAGTTGTGCTTCAAAAATTGAAAGCTTAAAAGATCCTTCAGAACTCTTTTCTAATTTATCTGAATTATTACGAGTAAAATAAATAGTTTTATAATTATTTGAAAAACATACAGGCCCATCATTATATTTAGAATCTAACTCTTTGTTAAAATCTTTTGGGCTATTTCCTTTTGCAACTTTATATAAGGTAAGGTAAGTGCCATCGGTCCATGCATGTTGTTTATTTATCCATTGAGTTTTACTTCTTGTAGAAGCAAATACAATTTCGTTTTTATACGTTACGGCACACATGTCGTTTTGAGTAGAATTAAATGGAGCTAATTTTAATTGGTAGGCATCGGCATATTTTTGATACTCCTTTTCTTTATTATAAGAAGAAACAAAAGAAGCTCCTCTTTCATCAGCCGAAAATTTCTCAAAATAAGGCTTCGCTTTATCAGCTTCTCCATTTTCAACTAAAGCTTCTCCATAATATAATTCTTCTATTGGCTCAGCTTCCCCTAAATTTATAAGCTCAGCATAATAACGAATTTGACCAGAAAGATTATTTGTTAATCTACAACTATTTGCAAGATTAGATAAGATTGATTTATTTGAGAGCCCTAATTTTAAGGCTTTTTCATACAAAGGAATTGCTTCTATATATGCTTTTTCAAAATACAAAGCATCCGCTTTTTTAATCAGCCTTTTAGAGCTGTTTTGAGCAAATCCGTTTATTGAAATAAAAACAATAAAAATAAAAAACTTGATATACCTAATAAAATTCATTTAAATAATATTTTAGAAATAGCGAGGGGTTATTACTTGTTTGCCTTTATATGAAAATAAATAATTCAATATAATCTCGTTTGAACCTGTAAAATATTTTTGAGTCCCATTTAATCCGTAATCATATGAATAACAAATTAAAAATTGTTTATTTAGCTGTATGCCTGCTAATGCAGATATTGCAGATCCTGTTCGGAAAGATAGCCCTGCCCAAAGAGTTTCTTCAAATAAAAAGTTTGCGTTTAAATCAAATTGCATTGGAGCATTTTGAACAATTTTCAACATTCCACTTGCTTTAAGTTTTATTGATTCGTTTAATGTAAACAAATTACCACAGGTAATATGATAAGTAAATTTACTAAAGTCGACTTTTGTAGTTGTAACAGATTCTAAATTATTAAAAGAAACCTGATTGTCAATCATCCTTGGCATAGAAATCCCAGCGTAAAATTTTTTATTATTAAAAAACAAACCTGTTCCAAAATTTGGAGCAATCATGTTTCCGTTTTTAGCTAATTGAGGGTCATCGTTTACACCATTCTCATTTATGGCAAGCGAACTAAATTTATTTGTTTGATTGTCTATTCCTCCCATTAAGCCTAATGCCAATACTCCTTTTTCGCTTAATTTGATTCTATACGCATAATTTAAATAAATTAAATTTCTATTTAAAACACCTATTTGATCATTGAGAATACTTAGTCCTAAACCCATTTTACTTTGAGATAAAGGTCCATGTATAGAAAAAGCCGTGGTTACAGGATGTCCGCCAAAGGCAGTCCATTGCTGCCTATGAAGTAATGTAACGTCCATCGCTTCTTTATTACCGACGTAGGCAGGGTTAATAAATGTTTCATTAAACATATATTGAGTATAAATGGCATCAAATTGTGCTTTAATTGAATTAGATAATAATATTAAAATTATTATTCCAAGGCCTTTAAATTTTATATTGTTTTTTTTCATTTTTAATTATTAAAACTATATTTCAATATTAATATTGCAACACTATAAATCCTTTTTTCGTGAAAGGAGTTTGTATACCTGTTATTTCTATCACATAAAAATAGGTTCCTTGTGGCAATTTATTACTTCCTAAAGCTCCACTTACATTTGAAGTACCATCCCAATTATTAGCATAGTTCGAATTCTCATACACTTTGTTACCCCAACGATTATATATTTTGATAGATGGTGTTCCTAATTCTGGCAATCCATTAATTACAAATAAATCATGAATATTATCTCCATTTGGTGTAAATGCTTGAGGAACAAAAAATCCTTCCTCAGGGCTAGTTAACACTGTAGGTATATTGTCTGTAGCTTCATTACATATATCATTTTTATCTAAGTCAGGGTCGCTACCTTGATTTGATGTATCTGAAATTATCACATTATTACTACCAATAGCGCTTCCATATGCACTATTACTGATAGTTTTAGCTGTATCTGAATTTACATTAATTACAAAACTAATGCTAACATTACTTCCAGGAGGTAAACTATTAATAGAAGAGTTGTTTAATAAATCAATGTCTGTTTTTCCATCAAAAAGAGAATTTGCAGAAACGTTTCCATTTGCTATCGGAGGCGTTTTTATTGTAAATTTAGAAGGATCTTTAATAGTATTGCTTAAATTATCTTTTAACACTAGTTGTTTCAGCGTGTCGTTTCCTCTATTATAAGCAGTTACCGTATAAGAAACATCAAAGGATTTATCTGTTCCTCGAGCGCCCAATAATCCAACTTTAGTTATTCCTAAAAGTGAATTAGGTGTTAATGTTAAAGTTGTTGGAATATTATTTTTAGTTGGGTTTGAGTCTCCGTCTGGATCAGGATTAAGTCCTGTATTAGAAGAATCTTGAACACCAATTGAAACATTGTTAATTGCAGTTCCTTTTATGGTATTATTAAATGGTCCAAAAAACCCATTTGGTGTAATTTTTACCATAAATATAATGGTATCCGATTTATTTGCTGCTAATTTACTAGTTGCGCTAGTCATATTAGTCGTAATTAAACCATCAAAACTTGGATTAATAGTTAAACTACTACCTATACTCGTAATAGAAGGCGAAGTTACTATTGAAAAACTTGATGGGGATGGGAAAGTTGCACTCAAATTTTCAGTTAATACTACATTTGTTAAAATAGTGTTCGTGTAATTTTTTACAACTACTTTATATAAGACATCATAAGTACTACCAATATTTAAGGTAGGGATTGAAACCGCTTTTGCCAAACCTAATGAATTAACTGAACAATCTGTTGGCACTAATATTAAAGTGAAATCCTTAACACAACCAAATGTATCAAACACACGAAGTATATAAGATACTGTTGAAGTTTGACCAGATAAATTGCTTGTGATGGTTCCATTTGTTGGTATAAGGAAAACATTCGGATTTGTAATTATAACAGTTGGACTTATACTTGCTCCTTGAACAAATATAAACTTATCGCCAAAGTTAAAATTAGAAACAACTATTGAACCATTATTTGTGACAACCGAGCCATTACAGGTAGCTTTTGATATGGAAGCAGTGATTACAACATTAGTATGAGAACCAACAACAACTGATGAGGTTGCTGTACATGTATTTGATAAATTACTAAGGGTTACGGTATATATCCCAGATAAAGCTGTTGTTGGAGATGAAGTGGTATTTGTGAACCCTCCTGGTCCATTCCATAAGAATCCTGGATTGGTAGTCGTATTTACTGCTGTTAAAGTTACGCTTGATATTGCACAAGTTATGCTGCCCGATGTAGTAGCTGTAACAGTTGGAATAGACCCATCAGTTGCCACATTAATAGTTGCAGTTGCAAAACATCCAGTAATGGTATTCGTTACAGATAATGTATAGTCGCCCCATACGGTTACTGTAGGTGATTGTAAAGATGATGTAAAGGTATTTGGTCCATTCCAATAAAAAATAACGTTAGTTTCTGTTGACGTACACGTTAACGTTGCAGGTGCTGATCCACATTTTATTGTATCGCTACAAGCAGCAGTAAAACTAGGTATTGGATTAACAAAAACACTCACTGTTTCTGTACTTGGGCATCCGCCACCATTATCACCAATTACAGTATAAGTTGAGGTAATAGTAGGTGTTACAATAACAGAAGCCGTGTTTCCTATCGGAATAGCATTTCCTGGTTCTGTCCAAGTATAGCTAGTTGCGCCATTTGCTGTTAATGCTACTGAACTTCCAGCACAAACTGAAGCGTTAAGGGGCGATACAACTACAGTTGGTAAAGAAACAACAGTAATTAATATGGTTTCTGTGCCCACACATCCATTGAGGTCATCTCCAGATACCGTATAAGTAGATGTTATACTTGGGTTATCTGCTACTACTGAGTTTGATGGAGGGGTTAGTGTTGATGGTATCGGACTCCAGGTATAATTAATTCCTCCTAAAGCCGTCATTGAGGTACTTGCTCCTGCACATATTGTAAAACTGGTAGCGCTCAATGTTAATGTTGGTAATGGATTAACGCTTATGCTTGCTGTCGTTTGGCCAACACAACCATTATTATCAGTTCCATAAAGTGTATATGTAGTTGATATAGTTGGATTATCTACAGCAGGATTTAAAGTTGAACTTATTGGGCTCCATGAATAATTTAAAGCTCCACTGCCAGTTAAACTTATCGAACTTCCTGAACAAACTATAGGAATATTTATTGATGCTGTAATTACAGGTAAACTATATGTATAAACGCTTACCGTTAATGTACTCGGGCATCCACCACCATTATCACCAATAACAGTATAAGTTGTTGTGGCACTCGGAGTTTCTACAGATAATGAGCCTGTTGTATTACCTGGTAACCAGGTATAAGATGTTGCTCCACTTGCTGTTAATCCTACCGTGCTTCCTAAGCAAACAGATGCGTTTAAAGGAGATATTATTACAGTTGGAATTGGTACAACATTAACTAATATAGTTTCTGTGCCTACACATCCATTGAGGTCATCTCCATTTACTGTATAGGTAATTGTTACACTTGGATTATCTGCGACTACTGAGTTGGATGGAGGGGTTAGTGTTGATGGTATCGGACTCCAAGTATAATTAATTCCACCTAATGCAGTCATAGACGTGCTTGCTCCTGCACATATTGTAAGACTGGTAGCACTCAATGTTAATGTTGGTAATGGATTAACGCTTATGCTTGCTGTCGTTTGACCAACACAACCATTATTATCAGTTCCATAAAGTGTATATGTAGTTGATATAGTTGGATTATCTACAGCAGGATTTAAAGTTGAACTTATTGGACTCCATGAATAATTCAAAGCTCCACTGCCAGTTAAACTTATCGAACTTCCTGAACAAACTATAGGAATATTGATTGATGCTGTAATTACAGGTAAACTATATGTATAAACACTAACCGTTAATGTACTCGGACATCCACCACCATTATCACCAATAACAGTATATGTTGTTGTGGCACTTGGCGTTTCTACAGATAATGAGCCTGTTGTATTACTTGGTAACCAGGTATAAGAAGTTGCGCCACTTGCTGTTAATCCTACTGTGCTTCCTACGCAAACAGATGCGTTTAGTGGAGATATTATTACAGTTGGGGTTGGTACAACATTAACCAATATGGTATTTGTACCTACACATCCATTGAGGTCATTTCCGTTTACAGTATAGGTAATTGTTACACTTGGGTTATCTGCTACTACTGAGTTTGAAATAGGTGTGAGTGTTGACGGAGTTGGACTCCAGGTATAATTAATTCCTCCTAATGCTGTCATTGAGGTGCTTGCTCCTGCACATATTGTTAGACTTGTAGCGCTCAATGTTAATGTTGGTAATGGATTAACGCTTATGCTTGCTGTCGTTTGACCAACACAACCATTATTATCAGTTCCATAAAGAGTATAAGTTGTTGATATAGTTGGATTATCTACAGCAGGATTTAAAGTTGAACTTATTGGGCTCCATGAATAATTTAAAGCTCCACTGCCAGTTAAACTTATGGAGCTTCCTGAACAAACTATAGGAATATTGATTGATGCTGTAATTATAGGTAAACTATATGTATAAACGCTTACCGTTAATGTACTCGGACATCCACCACCATTATCACCAATAACAGTGTAGGTTGTTGTGGCGCTCGGAGTTTCTACAGATAATGAGCCTGTTGTATTACTTGGTAACCAAGTATAAGATGTTGCTCCACTTGCTGTTAATCCTACTGTACTTCCTGCGCAAACAGATGCGTTTAGTGGAGATATTACTAATGTTGGAGTTGGTACAACATTAACCAAAATAGTATTTGCACCTACACATCCATTAATGTCATTTCCATTTACTGTATAGGTGGTTGTTACACTTGGGTTATCTGTTACTACTGAGTTTGAAATAGGCGTGAGTGTTGAAGGAGTTGGACTCCATGTATAATTAATTCCTCCTAATGCTGTCATTGAAGTGCTCGCTCCTGCACATATTGTAGGGCTTGTAGCACTCAATGTTAATGTTGGTAAAGGATTAACAACCACTGTTAATGTTGATGAAGAGCTACATCCATTTTCGGTTCCTATTAATGTGTAAGTTGTTGTAGATGTTGGTTGCTGAACAGTTAAGCTTCCTGTAACATTTATTGGCAACCATGAGAATGAAGGTACGCCTAAGCCTGGCAAGCAAGTTCCCGTTAAAGCTGTTGTAAATCCGTTGCAAATAGTTGGGCTGCTTGCTGCAGAAGTTATGGTAGGAATAGGAACAACTGTGAGCGTAAAAGTTGTTGAATTAGAACAGTTTAAACCATTTGAACCATTTAAAGTATATATTGAAGTCGCAACAGGAGACACAACTAGTGTAGTTGTTGTTGCACCACCTGGATTCCAAGTATAACTGGTTGTTCCAGATGCGGTTAATGTTGCACTGGATCCAATACATATAGTATTGCTAGTACTAGCTATAAATACCGTTGGTAATAAGTTTACTGTTAAAGTAAGCGTGTTAAACCCAACACAACCAGCAACCGATCCAGTAAAAGAATAAACTGTTGTTATGGTTGGACTTACTACTGTTGTTGAAGAAGTTCCTGTTGAACCAGCAGGACTCCAACTATAAGAAGTTGAACTGCCATTTGCAGTTAAGGTAGAGCTGCCTCCATTACAAATAGATGAAGGCAAAGCACTCAAAGTAATAGTAGGAACTGAATTTACATTGATAATTGCTGTTGTAGAAGAAAAACATCCCGCAGCCGAAGTTCCTGTAATAGTGTAAATAGTTGTAATAGAAGGCGTTAAAATATTGCTAGTCCCTGTAAGAGCTCCTGGATTCCATAAATATGAACCCAATGCATCTACTCCTGATACTGTCATCGTTAATGGAGTTCCTGCACATACAGTAGATGAAGATGGATTAACAACAAGAGTAGGTGTTGGATTAACCAATAAGGATACCGTTGCCACTGCAGTACATCCAGAAACGCTGGTTCCTGTTACTGTGTATCCTGTTGTTGTAATTGGAGAAACTGATATCGTTGCTGTGGTGGCTCCTGTATTCCATAAATATGTTGAAGCTCCGCTTGCTGTTAAAACAGCACTTGCTCCTGGGCATATTGCTGTTGGACTGGCAACTGCCGTTATAGTTGGATTGGGATTTACTAAAACTGATACCGTAGTTGAACCATTACATCCAGCCGTTGAACCTGTTACGGTATAAACTGAAGTTCCTGCTAAAAGAGGGGTAACAGATGTTGATTGTGTGGTTGCTCCAGTACTCCATGAATAAGTAGTAGATCCGCTTGCTGATAATGTTGATGCTGCACCTAAACAAATGGCTGTTGGATTAGCGGTTGCGATTAGGGTTGGGTTAGGAACAACTGTGATTGTTGTCTGAGCTGTGTTTGTACATCCTGATGCGCTTGTTCCAGTAACGGTATATATTGTTGTTACTGTTGGTGATAAAGTTTGTGGCGTACCATTTAAGTTGCCTGGTAACCAAGTATAAGTAGACGCTCCACTTGCTCCTATGCTGATGCTTCCCCCTAAACAGATAGAGGCACTAGCTGGTGTTAATACAATAGTAGGGATTGGATTAACTGTTAAAGTAACTGCTGCTGATGAGGTACATCCAGAAACACTTGTTCCTGTTACTGTGTATCCTGTTGTTGTGATTGGAGAAACTGATATCGTTGCTGTGGTGGCTCCTGTATTCCATAAATAGGTTGCTGCTCCTCCACCCGTTAATATAGCGCTGACGCCTGGGCATATTGAGGTTGGACTAGCGCTTGCCGTAACTACCGGAAGTGGATTTACTGTAACTGATACCGTAATAGATCCTGTACATCCTGCTGTTGAACCCGTTACCGTGTAACTCGTATTTGTTACCGGTGATACGGATATACTTGATGTGGTTGCTCCTGTACTCCATAAATATGATGTTGAGCCACTTGCTGATAATGTTGATGCTGCACCTAAACAAATGGCTGTTGGATTAGCAGTTGCAGTTAGGGTTGGGTTAGGAACAACTGTGATTGTTCTCTGTGCTGTATTTGTACATCCTGATGCGCTTGTTCCGGTAACAGTATAAATCGTTGTTACTGTTGGTGATAAAGTTTGTGGCGTGCCATTTAAATTGCCTGGCAACCATGTATAGGTTGATGCTCCACTTGCTCCTATGCTGATGCTTCCCCCTAAACAGATAGAGGCACTAGCTGGTGTTAATACAATAGTAGGGATTGGATTAACTGTTAAAGTAACTGCTGCTGATGAGGTACATCCAGAAACGCTTGTTCCTGTTACTGTGTATCCTGTTGTTGTGATTGGAGAAACTGATATCGTTGCTGTGGTGGCTCCTGTATTCCATAAATAAGTAGATCCGCCTCCACCTGTTAATATAGCGCTGCCGCCTGGGCATATTGAGGTTGGACTGGCACTTGCCGTAACTACAGGAAGTGGATTTACTGTAACTGATACCGTAATAGATCCTGTACATCCTGCTGTTGTGCCCGTTACCGTGTATACTGATGTCCCAACTGTAATTGGCGTTACAGATATGGAGGCAGTGATTGCTGTCGTGCTCCATAAATAGGATGTTGAGCCACTTGCTGATAATGTTGATGCTGCACCTAAACAAATCGCTGTTGGATTAGCAGTTGCAGTTAGGGTTGGGTTAGGAACAACTGTGATTGTTCTCTGTGCTGTATTTGTACATCCTGATGCGCTTGTTCCGGTAACGGTATAAATTGTTGTTACTGTTGGTGATAAAGTTTGTGGCGTGCCATTTAAGTTTCCTGGTAACCAAATATAGGTTCCTCCTACCCCTGCTCCAGTTGCTACACCACTTATTGTTCCACCAACACATATGGAACTGGTTGCTGTGACGTTTACAAAACTACTTAAAGTTATTGTTGGCTGAGGAAATACAAAGATATTAGTTACAGAAGAAGAGATACAACCGGTGGAGACTTTAGTTCCGTATACTGTATAAGAGGTTGTAACAGATGGCGTAACTGAAATTGATGAAGTTGTTGCGCCAGTATTCCAGCTATAAGTAATGGGTGAAACTGAAGATGTAGCTATAATAACTGTAGAAGTGCCTGCACAAATACTTGCAGTTGAGATAGAGGGCGTTACCGTCATAGTAGGGCCAGGATCAACCACTACGTTTTGTGTAATTGTAGAGCTTATACAAGCCCCATTATTAGCAGTTATTGTATATGGGCCTGTTATAGTGGGATTTAAAGTAACATTTGCTCCAACAACAGTATTTCCTGGTGCTGTCCAGGTATATTGATTAGCAATTCCTCCATTAACGAATCCTAATAAATTACCACCTATACAAACAGTTGGAATGGTTGAAGATGAAAAATTTAAATAATGAGTTAATGTTAAACTTCCTGTAACTGTAACACTCGTAGTAACAGAACCTGTGCAGCCTGTTAATATATCAGTTCCAATAACAGTATAAGTAGTGTTTGTAACAGGTGTAAATGTGGCTGGAGACCCGTTAACTGATCCTGGAGACCAAGTATATGTGCCTCCTATACCCGCTCCACCCGCGGTAAGTGCGACAGTGGAACCGGAACATGCATTACCAGATGTAGCTGTGATTGTTGGAGCTGAATTAACAGTTACTTGAATAGTTTTTGTTCCTATACAAGTTCCTGTAACAGCAGTTAAAGTATAAATAGTTGTGAAGCCTGGTGTAACAATAATAGAATTTAAATTCGAATTTCCTGGCATCCAGGTATAATTTGAAGCGCCAGTAACGGATAAAGTAGAGGTCGAATTTAACCCTGAAGAACAAATGGTTCCTGGAGTTGCCGCAAGCGTTGTTAAGGGTGCAAATGTTAATAATACGGTGCGAGAAAAAGAAACGCAACCGCCAGGTTGATTCATTATTAAAGTATAAGTTCCTGGAACATTTGTTTGAATTGTTCTTGAAGTAATTCCAACTATTGTACTAGTAGGAGGGCCATTCCAAGTATAAGAAGATACGCCTGTAATTGCTGCAAGGGTAGCCGTTGTTGCACACTGGGCAACTAAATCTACCGAGGCAGAAGGAGCCGAAACAAAAGTGGTATAGGTTGGGGAAGAAACAGTTACTCCAAGCTGCTCGCATTCTGTATCAATATAAACATAACCAAAATGGCCAGTTGGAGCGCAGTCTGTAGCAACAAATTCAATAGTAACATTAGATCCAACCCATGAACTTAAATCAATAACTCCTGTTTGCCATGTTGGCGTGAGATTGGCGGTTCCTGTTCCTGCACTAAATCTAGTAATCTCAGCTGTACCAGAGGGTGTAGACCATATATGACTCGTATTAGGAGAAACACAAATATTAGCTGATGCTGGAGGAGGTACAGCAAAAAATAGGCCTGGACAACTTTGTTCAGCACCATTAGATAACCTTAGTGCGATTTTAAAACTTGCTTGTTGAGCGGCACCACAACATACATGGGTTGCATTACTTCTCATTACAGCTATAAAAGCATATTTAAATAAATTATTTGCGGCAGTAACAGGAATAGATATTACAGCTTTATGAAATGAACCGTTAGGATTATTATCATTCAATCTGAGGACTTTGTTTCCGGTAAATGGAGAATTTGGAATAATGCTGGAAGAGCCAGGAGCAACTTGACCAGGGGCAAGAGCCGGGTCGCCAAAAGGTGTTTGAATTATAGTGAAAGCAGTATTTGATGGAGCGCCTATTGGAATTGTTAACGAATAAGACCCTACTGAGCAATTTGAACTTCCGGTTGCTGTATTTGTACCTTTTGAAAAAGTCCAGCCAGATAAAGTAGTGGTGGCAGGAGGAAAAGGATAAGGTGAGCTCTCAAAGCCCTCATTAACACAGGGTGCCACATTAATTACAGCAGGGTTACCAATGTTTTTAAAATTTAAAGCCGACTGAAATGGGAAAACAGGCTCTTGTTGAACAATTTGATTAATATTATTTAAATTATACTTTGAGTCGATGTATGCTCTTTTGTGATTTAGTAAAGCTTTATCAAGAGCTTTGCCAAGAAAACCATCATTAGTTAAAAGATCAATATAAAAATTCTCATCAAAGCCCGCTAGAGAATCAATTGCTAAAATTTTATTATAAAAAGTATACTTAGTTTTGGTTTGAGAATAATAAGTTGAATTAATTACAAAAATTGCAACTAAACATAAAACTTGATTAACTATTTTTTTCATGACAGATAGTGCTAAATTTATTTAATCCAAAAAACATGATTTAATAATTTACCTAATTTTGGAACTATACATAAGACGACAAAAATACTGATAAAAATCTAAAATTAGTACGCTATTGAGTATACTAATTAATGTATAAACATTAAAAATTTGATAATCAGCATTTTAATAAAAAAAATTATTGAATAAATTTATTAAATTGTTTGATTTTAATAGCTTTA
>Ga0208975_1000522_pt1 | contig 18294 bp, 30 predicted proteins | sample GreLakmeER78MSRF_FD_187700 | JGI IMG/M metagenome (GOLD analysis project Ga0208975, IMG submission 187700) | Freshwater lentic microbial communities from great Laurentian Lakes, MI, USA - Great Lakes metaG ER78MSRF (SPAdes) | ecosystem: Environmental > Aquatic > Freshwater > Lake | place: Great... | reverse complement strand
AAAATGTCATCCGACCACTTTGCGCGTTCATCGTAGGAATTAAATTCCTTTAGATTTTGCTCAATGTTTGCCGTTACATCTTGGCGTGTCTCAATAATGATGCCGCCTTCGCCATCAGCGTGAGCAACAGATTTACGAAACTCGGTCATAGAAAAACCCCCATGCGGTTAAACATGGGGGCATTCACTCTTAGGGAGTCAAGTCAGCGATGATGCCGTGTGCAGCTTCGTTGTTCACTTGCAAGGTGTATTCCACCAGCAACTGAGTCACTTCCGCATCACCCGTCTTTGCCAACTCGTTGGTTTGGAAGGGGCGCAGATAGGCAACTGATGCCATGTCCACATCCAACACAAACGCAACTTCGTCACAAGTGTTGGTGCTGGTCATGAACCTGTTGGGAACAATCGAAATTGAACCGAAGTCGCTCAAATAAATATCAGCCGCCGACACGATGGTCGTAGGTGCATCACCGGGAGCCATGTAGCGTTGAGCCGCAATACCCGTGAAGGCAGAGACCAACTGCTTGTGAGCAGGGTTGACCATCAACACTTTGGGATTGCCACCGGATGCATACACCTCTTTGACCACAGTTTTCAGAGTGGCTTCATCAAAGGTGCGGTTAGTGCCGTTGGTACGAGTGGTCGTGCCGCTTGCGCCAGCAACACCGCTTGTGCCAAAGTCACCGTTGGTAGCCAACCATGTTTGCAAACCACCCAATTTACGAGCAGTGCTTGAGTTACCGTTCGTGCTTGCTTGGTTCGACAACAGAGTGGTCTCCATGTCTCGCTTAATTTCTGCGCTTGCTTTCGCTAATTGATAACTTTTCTCAGATTTGCGCCCTGCTTTATCCACAGCTTCCAAAGTGCCGGAGATTTTGATAGTCTTTTGACTGATCTGAGTCTTGTTACCAACCCGAGTGGTCACGCCAATGGTGGCATCGCTTGCGGTATCGCCTTCAACTGCATAGTTAGTCAAAACAGCAGATGCAAGAGCATCAGTCTGCCATTCGTGATTGGTCGCGGTTGCTTTGGCCTTACCGATGGACGACATAAATGGAGTGTCCGTTGGTGAGATCGAGTACACAACATCGGAAAGGTCTTCCCGTTGACCGATAGAGGTGTAGGTTTGATAAGTTGCCATGATTGAATCCTTGAGTTAAACGAACCGTTCAAACGCACTTGCAGCGTCTCGGATTTTTCCGGTCTTCCGCAACTGCGCTACTGCTTTTTTGTGCTGTTCTTGATTGTCTCTCGGTTGAGATACACCGCTTTTCATCATTCGGGGTGCTTCGGTTACCCTTTTAGATAACTCCGGCTTGCCCTTTTGCAAAGAGGAATACTTCATGCCATGATACAAACTCAAAACAGCACGAGAATCATAGACATTGGCTAACTCTTGGTCTGTCCACCCTATCGACTTGGCATAGTCCCGAATATCCTTGCGGATTTGGTCGCCAGCCTTTGGGTCTGCGTAGCCCGGTATAGAAGAAGAAAGTTTTTGGCTTTCTTGAGCAATGTGGCTTTGGAGTTTCTCAGAATGTTCCGCTTGTTGCTGTTGGGCAATGCGTTGCTGTTCTGCCTTCAAAACCGCAAGTTGTTCCTTGCGTTGTTGCTGTTCTGCTACCTTGACTGCATACCCGATGGGGTCACTTTCCTTTAGAGCATCCAAGTTCTCACCCTTCGTTTGCTGACTTAGGAATTGTTCCATCATCTGCAAGCGTTGGGCATATTGATCTCTTACCTTGTTTGCTTCGTCAATTTTCGACCGTTCTGCTTCCACAGCGCGGCGTTGTTCACTAAGCGTTTGGGTTTTCTTTGTGTAGTCGGCCCCAAGTTGATAGCCCTCAATAAGTTGATCGAGAGTTACTTCGCGTTCTTCCCCTGCCGCTTTGACACGAAAAGTGCTCGCTCGCTCTGTTTCAACTTCTTCAGAATCCACCAACTCGGAATCAACGCTTTCCTCATTCTCTGAATCTGCACTCTGTTCGACTTGGCCTTCGGCGTTCGGTTCAGAGTCCATTAACCCAAAGAATGCAGAAGCAGCTTGTTCCACATTCAGCGATTCACTTCCTTGCGGAGCCGTGTTATCACTCATTTCTAACCCATTTTGTCAGCACTTACCGAGTGCCACGGTGTAGTCAACGACTACAAAATCTTCCACCGCTTTTTCACAATTTGCCCTGTGGCAGCGATTGATTCAAAGTGGCCTTTAATTGATTGTAAAGCATGAATTTTTAAATATGCAAGTTCTCGCGCTTCAATATCTTCCGGCGCAGAGTTAACTATATTCAGCAATTCAGATTGCTTTAATGCTTCCATTTCTTCTAAGAAGAAGTCATCGGAGAGCAGATTTTTGGCAAGTTCAAACTTTTCCATTTTGGATACTCGATATGAAGTCTGACATTGATACTTGCGGGATATTGGCGAATTGGTTGCCTTGCAGTCCAGCCCATTGAGTGCCGCCTAACAGATTGTCAGTGGTAAACAGTGAGTTTAGGTCTATTGGGCCTTGAAATGTCTTTGTGTACTCGGGTCGTGCCCATCCGGATATGTCGCTCGGAGTGAATGGGAATCCGGTTTGTGTTGTCGTGTCACCACCGCTAGATATGGCATCTTGCACTGCATTAGCCGCTGCACTTGCGCCAGCCACAGTAAGGCCGAGCTTAATCATGCCCTCAATCTGCGCTTTTGTGAGTGGGCTATCCGGAGTGTCTACAGTGCCTTTATATGGGGTTTCGGTTGCATCTGTATAACCAACTACACCACCGCTTTCATCGACCGTTAGGGTGCTTCCATCCTCATAGGTGTATGTCTGTGTGGTTGGCGTAGATGGTGCAGCAGTTGATAGGTCTAGCAGTGTTGTATCAATGGCCTCCGGTGGGCCTTGAATGTTTGCCGGATTGGTCTCCGGAAATGCCGCCATTGTGTCTGCGCTTGTTGGTGCAGGGCCAGCATCCAAATATTCCGGAATTGGAAGATTCTCAAGATACTTCTCAGCTTGTGCTTGAGAGATTACATCCGCTGTGCCTTGAATTCCGGTTTGGACAAGTGCAGTTTTAGCCGCAGTCTCGGGGTCTTTACCCGCCACCATGTTTGCCGCTGTGCTTGAGACAAAGTTCTTCACCGCGCCGGGGTCAGCCACCAAATAGTCACCAACTTGACCACCTGCAAAACCCGCCACACCACCGACCACAGCACCCTTTAGAGCATCCTCCGCTGATTTGCCTTGTGCCACTTGTAGGGCAGCGTTAGCCACACCCGTACCAATTGCAGAGGCCACAGCCGCAGAGGTAGCCGCCGGAAGCAAACCCGCCGCTATCATTTGTTGACCAATGGCAGAGCCGACCCCCGGCATAGCCACACTGACAGCGATTGCCGCCAATAAGGGAGCGTTTTGGGATAGGCTTAAATCTTTGTCTAGTTGGGCTAAGTCTTTGCTTATTTGAATTGTTGGGTCTGTCGATGGGGATACTGCCGTTGCCGGAGCAGCAATAAAATTTTGAACCGCTTGAAATGGATTTTGAAAGAAACCCATGCTTTACCCCGGTATCTCAATGTTTGAGGTAATCCCTGCGCCGACCTTCATTGCTTTCAATTGGGCCTCTGCTTCAAACTCTTGCTTTCTGAACAACATTTCAGCTTGGAACTTGTCCCGCTGTAACTGAATATCAGCCGCAGCCTTCTCCCGAGCCAATTGAATATCAGCAGCAGCTTTTTCCCTTGCCACCTCAATATCCGCTTGAGCCTTTGCCATTGCCGCTTGTGCTTCCGGAGTCATCTGAGGGGCTTGCGGTTGAGGGTTGCTCAATTGCTGATCGAGTTCCGGAGGAATGGCTTTGTAGAACTCTGCACTGTCCTTGAATCCGGCAGCTTCCACCATCCGACCGAGAGTGTTGCGATACTGCCCAATGCTGACCAATGGGTTTGCAGGCCCCATCTGTCCCAACACTTGTTCTTGTTTGGCGAGAACCATTTGCAGCATCGCCATCTGTTCTTGACGGTTGCCAGCACCGAGACCCACATTAATGTCCACATCGTACTGATTCGACCACTCACGCGGGTCAAAAGCCACATACGAGCCTCTCATCCGCACGATACGGGGTTTGTCTTGATACTTACAGAGAAGATGCAGAATCCCTTTGAAAAGCGATTTAACGCCGGTCTCCGCAAAGATTCGCGCTATCAGTTCAACCTTACCCGCACCAGCCGCTTGCATAGATGCCACAGCCGCAGCAGTTACATTCTGCAAGATAGCGGGGTCTAGCCCTTGTGATGCGTCAGTCACTCCGGTGCGCTTTTGGGCCACAGAGTCGAGATATTGAAGCATCGGGAAGGCTTGTCCCGCAACGGGTGGCACATTTAATGGCTGCACTGCGCCTTGAGATTTAATCCGCACCACACCGCCAGCAGTGGCAGTCAGCAAATCATCTAAGTTCACTTGACCATCTACAGCAGTCACCCGCGCATTGTTTGTCAGATAGAGGTTATCCAAAATCTGACGGGTAATAGTTGTCTTTTGTAACTGAATGTCTGTCGTGCGGTCTGCCAATGATTGACCGAAAAACTTGTGCGGTATTGGAATCGGACAGATCGAGTGGAATGGCACATAGTCGCATTCTTCGTCTGACAGAATCTCGTTTCCAGCATAAAACACTTGTCGCAGTTCAGCGATACCGTCCCCGTCCATGTCGGCCCGTAGGTAGCACTCAAACACTTCCACACTCTGCATCGAGTCATCCATGCTTGTGGAATCATCCGGTTGCTCACCATTGGAGAACCTAACAAGTCGTTCCGGCGTGTATGTCAGTGAATCACTTGCGGGAATCCCGTCCACAATGTCAGCATCAAAGCCCATTGCGATCAAGTCGCTGCGGGTCATCAGCTTGCGGTGTGCAACGAATGGCGAACCCTCAATCCTCCGAGCCTTCTTAGAGATTAGGAATTCTTCGGGCGGTACATTCTCGACCACCACACGCCCCGTCTTTTGTTTCTTTGAGACGGTCACAGCATGAATCTTGACCTTCATCGGCCCCATTGGGGTCATCTGATCGAATTCTTGTGTGTCTTGTTCAACGATCTCCATCGTGCCATCGCTCATCAGCATGGCAAGTTCATCCTCAGTTAGATCGCGGTACTTTTCTTTGATTACATCTTCTTTATCTTCCCAATAGGCTTTGACCACACCGACCTTTTGGAGAAGTGCATCCTTGAACCAATCGTGAAGAATAATCACGCCTTCGTTGTCACGATTGAATACCCAATTCACATACTCGGTGGCTTGCTTTGCTCCGGCCTCATCATTTGGGCCACGGGGTTCAAACCTCACAACCTCATCGCTTGCCGAGAAGATTCGTACCAATGACGGGAGAGAACCGTCTACGGCCTCTGCCACCTCACCCGTGACAATCTGAGACTTGCCCTCTACCTCATTGCCGTAAGGTTGACGCAAATAGCTTTGCAGTGCCTCCCTACGCTGTTCAGTGGTTTCGGTCTCCAAATAGCCGAGACTGTTGGAAATCTCCGCATCGATGATTGATTTGAGTTTGTTTTCGTCCATCACACAATCCATTTCACATTTTGAGTGGGCATCTTTGACCAGCCGGTAGTTTCGTTTAGACCGATTGCCAAGTAGCGAAAAGCATCAGAAGCATGGCTACTCCAATCATGAAGCGGTCGGTCGTAAAAGATTTTGCGTTTTTCATCGTAATCCCTTCGGTAGTTTCTGAGTGCGTCAAGTCCTTGTTTGACCTTTGGCACATTGAACCAACATCGTGGGAGCAGCCTTCGCACCGCTTGGATTCCATCATCGACCCCCATGCGCGGGGCAACCCGAATGTTCAATCCAGCATCGGTTAAAACCTCTAGTCGGCTTTTCCCCGTCCCGAGTTCCCGCACTTGTACATCGTGAGGTAGGATTTGCTCGGCTTTGTCCCATCCATTATGCCTCAACCAATTAACATAGCTGTCAAGTCCGACCCCGTTATTCTCGTAAAAGTCCATCAATCGGATTTCTGAGCCGACCACTTGAGCCACCCAAATCACCGTTGAGTCGCCCATTCCTAAGTCCCATGCACACACTGTCTTGCAGAGATCATCGCGGGGAATCTCTTGAATGTGGTTCTTTTCGTCCAAATCGTTGAGCAATTGCCCGTAGTAAGAACCCTCCACCGCAGCGGTAAACGAGCATTCAAACTCTTGAAGGTACTTATCGTCCCCCATCTCCACCCGAGCCGCCTTTAGTTCGGTGACGGTCAAGACCTCTGTTTGTGAGGCTTTGAATTCTAATAGTCCCCACCCGTCCTCAGTTTCTGCCCGATCTCGTAGGTCTTTAAAGTGATTGTGGCCCTTCGGAGTCCCGATAAAGCAGCACCACCCGAGTCTGTCAGCCAATGACGGCCTAATTATGTCTGTCCAAATCTTTGGGTTTTGGTCGCCAATCTCATCAAGAATCACCCCATCAAAGTATTGGCCTCGCAGTGAATCGGGATTGTCTGAGCCATATAGCTGAATCCTACGGTTCCAAAAGTCCACCCGCAGTTCTGAGATGTTCTCAGTTCCCCCGAGAGGTCTTGCGTACTTCGTGAGGTAGTCCCATGCCACCCTCTTTGCTTGCCCGTATGTTGGAGCAATGTAAGCGTAGCGGGGTGCTTCCTTTTGGTTGCTCACCGCGTCTTTAATCAGATGGTTGATCGCGCTGACAGTCTTTCCCATCCTTCGATGAGCCACCACCACCCCGAATCTGTTAGCGTCCAGCAGAGTGTGAATCTGCAATTGCTCTTTTCTCGGGCTATACGGGATTACGATGGATTGTTCGGTTGCGCCCATGTGACTTTCATTTCAATGGGATTGTTCGCGTCTCCGGCGTGTTCTGTCCTTGCCAGCTTTGGGATGTGATACTCCACTACTGATTGGAATAACTCAAATGCCTTTGCGGGGTTTGGCTTTATGTCGTGCTCGGGGTCGCCCTCTGCTACCTTGTCGAGCCAAATAGAGAGCCGCCAAGCGTTTCCATCTACAAATGATGCTATGGCTTGTCTTGCCTCAGATGTCGCCTTATTTGGCGTTCCTATGCCCCTGCCGCCGTGTCTTACGCCACTCATATAGCCCCCACACTAATTTGGGCTACTATAGTTAGTATAGTTTGCTTTTGCATTACCAATTCCTTATGGCTTGTTGGTGAGTGCTTAGTCTAACAGACTGAGTTCTTTCTTCTTTTCGGGTTCTCCGAGCAGTCCTTGTGCACCTAATGGGAGTGCCGGAGTAGCAGCAAATAGCGGTTGGCCTTTGCTTACTGCGCCTTTCATTTCGGGTGTTATGTCAATGTAGCGGATGGATTCCTTTGATGGACGCTGTGCGGGTATGCCACTTGCATCCCGAGCGTAATCAGTGGTTATCTGTGTCTCGCCTACTCTTGCGTTCCACTTCTTGCCGTACTTGTCTAAGAATTTTGGGTAAATCTCGTCATAGTACTTTTTCATGCCTTCGCCACCGACTTGCAAATCAAGTCCGCGCAAAGTCATACGACCACCACCGGATTGGCCTTCGCCTTTGACAATTTTGTCAGCTACCTCTTTGCCTACCAATGATGGCAATTCTTCGACTGCATATCTTGCTTTGGGCAAATTAACTGCATCGCCGTTTATGTCAGCAATGCCTAACTCAAAAGTTCCATCGGGTGATCGTCTGTAATCAATGTGATCGACTTGCTTGGCAAGATTAAATCTATCCGCTTGCTGTTTGCCAGTAGTCAGCCCCACCCGTTCATAGCCATTGTCGGCAGCGTGTTTGAGTACCCTCTTTAGGGCTAGTTGATACCATGTGTCTTTGAATGGTGCGTCGGGGACTGCATCTGTTTTTTGTGTTTTGCGCTGCTCTGCGGCAAGCCATGTGGCTTTTGCTTGCTCCGGTGTTGCGCCAGACCACCCAGTATGCAAGCCAGTTTCTTTATCCAAAACAATATATTTATTGTTTGGGTTGTTGGCATATTGGTCAACAACAACATCTAAATTGTTTGGCAATTCTGTTGGTGCTTTTTGTTGATACCCCTTCTCCCGTCCAGCTTGATGCCAATCTGATTGAATTTCCTCAATCAATAGCATTTTCTTGCCGTCAGCATCTACACGGTCGTTTACTCGGATGTGAGCAAGAATGTTAGGTTCATCAAAGTGAGATGATTTGTATTCCGGAAACCCTCTATATTTTGATACCCCTTCAATATCTCTAGTCTCCGGCTGCAATCTGTTCATTATTGATGCCCATTCAGTTCTATCCGCATCGGTCGCAGTTCCAGCCCTGCCCATTTCCATTATTTCATCTGCTCTTGCTTGTAACGCACTTGCTTTTGTATTTGGCAAAGTGAGCAATATCTCACGGTAGTTCTCACCGCCGGGGAGTGTATATTTTTGATATTTGGTCTGACTTCCCAAACCTTCATAGGCTTCCCATGCGCTCGTTAGGCGTTCGGCTTCGTCAAAGTTTCGTGCTTTTTCAGCACGATTGATGGCAGATTGCCATTCGTCCGCAGTGCTGTATGGGTACGGGTTTTCGCCTTTGCTGCCTAACTGAACCTCTTGCACATCAACCCGATTGTTGGCAATGAAGTCTTGAACCTCTTGCTTTGTGACATTGGGCTTCTCTTTTAAGAAGTCATCCACACCCATCCATTGCAGTTCATCTTTTTTGACATTTTCTGCCTTTAGCAAATCGTTCAAGAATGCTTGGCCCGAGCCTTTGTTTCTTTGGAGATTCAGTGCAGCTTGTTCGGCAGCAGAATAAAACCCTAAGTCGCTTACAGCCGCTTGTGGCTTGACTTCTAATAGGCTTGTCATTGTCTCCGGTGGCGTGTCCAGCAAGTTCATGCGGGGTACATTGGGTTCCACCGCAAACATCGCCGATGGGGGTTCTGCCAGCAAACTCGGCAGCATTGGTCTACCAGTAGCGACCCGTTCTGCCATTCCCTCACCGACCATCGTGCCGACCTTTTGCACACCCCTTACCAATGGAGCCGGATTCAGCGGAACAAATGATGCAGCTTGACCAGCTAGTTGACCTATTGGTGCAGTTGGTGCTAACGGCAGTTCTTTTAGAAAATACTCGGTTGTGTATGGCAGTTGTGGGGGTTTTTCATATTCATAATCCCCAAACATCTCCATTGGCATCGGAGAGCGAACTATGTTCCCAATGTCAGCGGGTAATCCCAAAAGTCCGGCTAATCGGCCTCTAAGAACTTGAAAAGGCACATCCGCTGACGCTATCGGGTCTTGTAAGCGTCTGCGGGGTCTTAATTGTGGGAAGAACCCAAATGCTGCGCCTTCGTCCATATCATCACCACTTTACTTTGTTGGCCCAATATGCCGCACTCATCTTGCCCTTTGCGATGTTCTCTGCGTGTCGGGCTTTGAATGCTTCGTTTCTCTTTGTGCCATCCGGAGAACCTTTTACCCCTTGCTGTCCAAAGCGAATTAACTTCACTTCGTCCCCACTCTTTGCCAGCACCGCATGACTCTTAGTAGGGTGGGAAGGGGTCTTCTTTGGGGCGTTGTACCCCGCAAAAGATTCTTTGCCGCGCTTAATCATTTCTTTGCGGTTTTAGCAGCAGCCTTGAATGCAGCCGCAGTGGGCGCACCCTTACTACCGACTTTTCTCATGCGCTCGGGCTTTACACCAGCAGCCTTTTGAGCCTTTATCCGGTCTTGTTTGGCCCTAATATTTTCGTACAAGCCCTTCATTTTTTGGCCTTGTTGGTTGCTGTGCGCTTACCCCGCATCGGAAGATTAGCCTCACTCATTGCGATTGCAATGGCTTGCTTGGGGTTCTTCACGACCTTCTTGTTAGAAGTCAAGTCACCGCGCTTGAATTCGCCCATGACTTTGCCGACCTTCTTTTGCATTGCTTCCGAGACTTTCATCATTCTGATTCTCCTTCGCTGTCATCAGTAATCGGGCCACCAACAATCCATGCCGAGCAAGTGCGTTTAGAGGCACACTTGAAGTCCCACACCTCACAATAACCCAAATCACCGGCATCGATCACATCCCATGCGTCTGAATCTTTGCCCATGCCCTTGTCGATGCAGTCCAGCATCTTAGAGGTCTGAATGAATGCCGCGCAGTTACCGCAAGTTGATTTTTTCGCTTGTCCAGCCGACAACCGCCAACCCTCTGCCAGCTTGCGCCAATAGTCGTTAGATGGTTCGTTGGGGTTCATCGGGCCATACATTGCCTTATCGATGGCCTTTTGGCGACACTTGAGGTTTACTTCAACATCATGTGTGGCAACGGGGCAAGACTCACTATCGTCCATTGAGTCCATTGCTTTACTTTGTTTGATCTCGATGCTGATCTCAGCAGCGGGGGCAAGTAGTCCGGTCATATCAACCCTTTAAAAAAGAGGGGCCGAAGCCCCGGCCTCAGACTGTTCACTTGTGGGAGGAAGGCCACCAGCATCGGTTAATCATATTCTAGCGGAATTCCAATGTCTCTAGGCCATAGGTCTAGCATCGTCATCGTGAATACCGTCTTCTTATGAGCCTCAATCCACATCCGCTTTCTTTCCTCTTTGGAGAGGTGATTTCCTTGATCTAGTTCTTGATGGCAGTCTTGACAGAGTGCGGCAGTGTAAATATCGCTTGCTTTTATCCCTCTGCCCTTGCCATGCTCCGACCAATTGGAGTGTGCCGCTTGTACTGACCCGTCCCGTCCACAGTGCTGACAGAGCAAAGAGGCCACATTCTTGAGGTGGGTCTTGCTTCGATAGTAGGTGTACTTGGGGAACATCATCATATATGTTTCCTTGTTGGTGTCTCCCATGCGGCAGGGTGGGTAGCAACTGAACGGAAGCACCACGGAGCCAAACCGTTTACACCAACACCTTTATCCTACCTCAATTCCTTTATTTGCTGACCATGCGAGTAGCCACTCGATGAACTCGCTTCCATCTTCAATAGTGAACTTGTGAGACTGCAACCCCAATTGAACCACTCTTTCGCCATCAAGTGAAGGAGCCACCTTTCCAATCTTGCGATTTGTCTCATGCGCCCATTGGTCTATTAATAATCGCTTCCAATCGTCAGCAGTCCATTTAGAACCCACAGCCTTCATCGCAATATGTATCTTGTGAATAATCCCGTGAAACATATCGTTTTGTTCAGCACTGCGCCGCGATTGTTTTACCTCAATCCTTAATTTCTGTCCCGCCATCAATGTGGCTTTGATTTGAGGCCACAAGTCTTTTAAAACTGCGTGTCCTTGTTGGGGGTTATATAAAGTGTAGTTCATACTTCAATCACCATAATATCTATTCCCTCTGTTGCGGAATAAACCTTTGTTAAATTTAAATCCACCACTTGTTTGTCATCAAGATACACAATCCCATTCATGCCATCCAATATCGCTTTGACGATGTTGTCAATGTCGGGCTTTTTGGTTGGGCGTTCGGTTCCTTCAATACAAGCGTTTTGGCGCGTTTTTGAGTACGATGGCGGTATGGGTATTCGGATGTGCAAATAAGCCGCTACAGCCCCGTTTAAAGGGCTTGTAGACCCCATCGCTTGCTTGGCATAGGTTTGGATTGACTTCTCGTAGCCCAAAGTCTTGGAATCGGTGTAAGTTTTGACGAAGGTTCCTTGTCGGGCGAAGCGGGGTCTGCCCTTTCCGGCGACTTGTGGGACAGTGAAATGGATTTGAATCATTTTAATTGTGTCGCGTTGCTCATGTCGATATATGCGTTTGATCGAGTTATTCGACCACCATTAATTGTTTTTTGTGTTTCGGTCTGCATAAGCGTTATCTCCGGCACATAGCTATATTCGTTTGCTATTTGTTGGACAAGAAGTAAATCGGATGGCATTAAGTACAAGAACCCAATAAATGGAACTTGAAGTGCATGAGATATTCTGCGCCCCTTTTCCAATTTATCAAATGTAACCAACCATTGATAATTAAATCGTCCGATAAATTCTTCAATGGTAATGTCTCTGCATTTGGTTTCAACCACCCGCATGATCTGATTTTGTTTAATCAATATCGCATCAATGTCTGCGGGTTTATCTTTTGGTGTTTCGCAATACTCATAGTCCGGAAAGTGTTTAGCGAAAATCTCCATCGCTCGGTGTTCCGCTTTCAGCGATTCGCGTCCTCTCGGCGTGTTTATGTCCATCAATGCGTTCCTTCACCATGCGGGGTAATTCTTTCCACATATCGCTCGAATCGCGTAGTTCCTTCACCCGATGGCGTGTGTACTCTGTCCACCCCTTCGTCATCGCTAGTTGGGCATAGTGATCGGCTAACTCGTTGAGCATTCAAATCCCCCGTGATGGTCAATGCTTTGTTGATTCGCCATGAGGGGATTGCAAACCCCAACTTGACGAAGTTGAGCAATGCGTGTGCTTGTTCTTTGGTCATGCTTTACCCCTAAGTTGAGCAAGCCTTTCGCGGATGTGGCTTGGCATTGGTGCAGCCTTTTCTATGTCGGCTTTGATCTTCTCTAGTGCGGGGTCTGCTTTGGGTGCTGTGTCGGGTATCTCTGCCCCGTCCCATCTTTGTTGATTAAGGTAGACTAAAGGTGCGGGAATGAATGCCCCGTTATCTTTGCGCCATTGGTCTGTTGTTTTCATCCACTCAAGATGCTTGATGATTTGATCGGCACAAGTCTCGCAGTAGAACTTTTGCCACTTCTTCAAGCACTCTGACTTGCCACCCTTGCGGGGGCTTTTAGGCCATGCTGACCAAAATCTATCGAATCCCGTTTCGAATAAGTCCATTTTTTTTCCTCTCAGTTGATAAAACTCACATCCTCTGACTCTCTTATTCTTATTTGCTTTTTGGTGATTGTTGGAGCAAAGCACAGCCTTACCGTGTTCATAAACAAAGTTCGCTCTGTGCCGTGACTTGCTTTTCGGAGCCATGTCATCGCATCGCACTACCTCAGACTATTTCAACCACCGCGCTCTAAGGATTCGCCCACGCCCCCTGCTTTGGTTTGCTCGTGTAGCAGGGTATCTCAAACACAACCATCGACAGCACCGCATTGTGTTGTCCAAAAGCAAAAACCCCGCAAGATGCTCTGTGGTCTTGGCTCTTGGCGAGAGCAACAGCAAGGCGATTGAAAAGTATCAAAAGACTCGCTTGCCGTACGACAAGACCACACAGTACCCTGCGGGGTTCTCAACACTTTTCTACGCCTAGATGCCACTCTAGACGGTTTTGATTATACGCACAATCTTTTATGGCGTGTCAACTACTTTTTTTCCAATCCACCACTTTGGGGAGGGTTTGCACCGTTCCTCTAAGAGCATTTCACTCTGAAAATCCTTTGTGCAGTCTTCACAAATGTGGACGGGTTCAGCTACGATTTTGGCGTAATTGACCCACTCACGGTAGTGCGTCTCAGAGGGGAAGCAATGTGGATACATGATTTATTGTGCTAAATGTTGTATTTTTGCACATTAGGGAAAGTCCTAATGCACATTACTAAATATAGTGATACAGTACATCCATTCCCAAGCACATCGCATAGGGTCTTTTAGAGGAAACACATGAGAAATCTAACATACACCACCGAAGTCCACAGCATCGACTACGGTTATCTCACGGTCGAATACGACTACTTTGAGTCCGATGATTCTGTCGGTCTTAGCGAAACCTACGATTGGTTTGCCTATACGGTTGAGGCTTTTGAGTCTGAACCCGCCGGAACCGAAGTCACCTACGAACTGACAGCCGCCGATCAAGCATCAATCTATGCACAGATCAAGAAACACCATATCACCATGTTGGAGGACTTCCATGCTTAACAGAACCAAATTCCCCCGCACATTCAACGAAGCATTCCCAAACTCAATGGAGAACGGTGCTTGCATTGAGATTCATGTGGCGCAATTGACCTTAGCCGATAAGGTAGTGCGTGTGGTGAGCCTCATCGGGCTTATCGTGCTTGCTCTTGACTGTTTTATTTGGAGACCCTAATGGACGCTGATTACATCATCAACTCTGTCAAACAAACCTCAGAGACCCTCTACCGCGAAGGCGATACCGATCAAATCGCAAAACTGCTGTACCGCATTCAGATGTTGGAAGGCCACATTCGTGTATTGGTCAACCACATTGACAACGCAAAAGACGAAATCAAATCCCTTCAACTTGACTTAATTTCAAAGGATTCCAAATGAAAAACATTGCTACCGCTTTGGTCAAAGCACAAAAGGCTTTTGGGCCAGCTTTAAAGACCTCTACAAACCCTCATTTCAAATCACGCTATGCTGACCTATCCGCTTGCGTTGAAGCGGTTATAGGGGCTTTAAACGATAACGGGATTGCACTCATTCAAAAGTCATACGACTGTGAAAACGGTGTGATGGTCGAAACAATGTTCGTTCATGAGAGTGGCGAAATGCTCGAGTGTGGCATCTTGCACTTTCCCGCAAGCAAAGCCGACCCTCAAGGCCACATGAGTGCTTTGACCTATGCGCGGAGAGGTTCGCTCATGGCAGCGTGTGGCATCGCGCCAGAGGATGATGATGGGAATGCCGCAAGCAAAAAGGTTGAAAAGCCTACATTTCTGATTGCTCCGCTGATTGCTTCCATTGATGCCGCTACCACAGAGGATGAATTGAAGGTTGCTTACTTTGAGGCCATTAAGGTAGCCGGACATGATGCCGCAGCTAAGAATGCCATCATTGTTGCCAAAGACTTGAAGAAAGCGAGTCTGTAATGGAACAAGGTACACCGGAATGGTTTGCCGCCCGATTGGGCAAAGTCACCGCCTCTCGCGTCTCCGATGTGATGGCAAAACTCAAGACGGGTGGTTATGGTGCGTCACGGGACGATTACATGGCCCAATTGATTTGTGAACGGTTGACGGGTGAGAAGGCTGATTCATTCACTAACTCGGCTATGCAGTGGGGCACAGAGACCGAGCCGCTTGCTCGCGCGCACTACGAAATGGTGAACTCGGTGCTTGTTGAGCAAGTGGGGTTTATCAGTCATCCGGACATTGAAATGGCGGGAGCCTCACCCGATGGGATTGTGGGCAATGGAATCATCGAGATCAAGTGTCCCAACACATCCACCCACATCGATACTCTGCTATCCAAAACAGTGCCCTCAAAGTACATCAAGCAGATTCAGTTTCAGCTTAGATGTACCGGAAAAGAATGGTGTGATTTCGTTTCCTTTGACCCAAGACTAAAAGGGTTGGAAATGTTCACCAAACGAGTCGAGAGAGACGAGAAGCTAATCAGTGAAATGGATGCCGAAGTGGTGAAGTTTCTCGCTGATCTTGACAAAAAACTTGAACTTTTAATGAAAGAAAAAAATGGCACTGCTTAAAGAAATCACAGTCGTTGCGGGTTCTTACACAAACGCAAAAGGTGAAGAAAAGAAACGATACATCCGCATTGGGTCAGTCATTGACACAAAGAATGGCCCTATGCTGAAACTCGATGTAATGCCCATCTATGCGGGGTGGGACGGTTGGGCATACATGAATGACCCTAAACCAAAAGAGCATAAAGGTTTGCCAGCCGATAACGATGAGGATATTGGGTTTTGAGTCCGGAAGATGAAGCGTTTGAAGAACTCAGTCGCAGACAAGGCGATTGGGGACTTCAAGGGTCGCGCAAACACCAAATCCTCCGATACGCTGAAACCAATGCGCGAAACGAAGTGATTGAAGAAGTCGCCCAACACATTGAGAAATGCACTCTAGCCTTTGGAAAAGACACTATTCAATCGTTTACTGTGTACATCAGAGGAATGAAAACAAAATGAAAGCACCACCTCCGAGCAAAGAACTTTGTCTCATGATGGCAAAGATTAACTATCCCCGTGATTCCGCACTTAGTTGGACATGGCTATTTGCATGGGGATTTCATGAAATGTATGTGGATGGTTGGTATGAGGATTGGAAACCATGACTGATACACAAATGCTGGTATTGATTGGCACTATTTGGGTTGCCCCGCACTGCAACGAATGGTATGCATTTTTTGTCGGTTTAATTTTTTTGATAATTGCCGCAGCTAAAGCATTGGGGTTGGTATGACAAAAGAAATCATTGAGATGGCTAGAGATTCCGGCATGGAGTTATATGGTCTTGGCAAAGACAGAGCAAGGTTTGTGCATCACCTTGAAGCCTTTGCCAAGCTGGTGGCAGAGGCAGAGCGTGAGGCATTTAAACAAATCGTTAGAGAAACACCATTCAGCAATTGGTTTCAAGGGGATTTGATTGAGGCCATTGATAAGAGGGGACAAGCATTAGCACAGCCAAAGCGAGATGGTGATTGCAAAAAATGTAAAGATGGTTGCCCCGCTTGTGACGCTAGGAAAATTCCAAATGATTTACTTTGAACATAACCAACCACATTACTTTGTATGGCCTGTGCTTGCATTGGGTTTAGACAATGAGTTTTGGATTGGAATTGGTTGGCTAAACTTTGAAATTGGCTGGCGCAATGGTGACGGCGGATGGGGCGATGAAGCAAGGGGACAAGCATGACACAAGATGAAATCATTGCACTTGCAAAGCAGGTTGGCTTTCCAATACGACACCCAGACTGGCAAAAGGCGGTTGAAGAATTTGCCGCATTGGTGGAAGAAAAAGCCACAGCAATAGAGCGTGAGGCGTGTGCAAAAGTTGTTGAAGATTCACCGTCTTACGATTGGCATAAATTTGCTTGTGAATCCGCCGCCGCCATCCGAGCAAGGGGACAAGCATGACACCACAACAAATTGATGCCATGAAGCTGGCGCTTGAGGCGTTGAAGGGTTTGTATATTTCAAACTTTACGATGCCAAATAGCCCAATAAATATCGCCATCACCGCTATCAAAGAAGTATTGGCAGAACACGCCATGCGTGAAGTGCAAAGGCTTGGGCAAGAGATTGAGCAAGAGCCATGCGTACACGCTAAAAACCCAAAAGGGTGTTATCGAGTTCGCTGTCAGTTAGGTGATAAATGCGTTGACGATGAAATGTCGTTCCGAACCACCCCACCACAGCGCAAGCCGCTGACGGATGACCTCTACAACGAATTGCTGTTTGCAGTTGGCAACAAGTACCCGAATGAAACAAGGCATCAGACAGCATTGCGTTACATCTTGCAAGCAGAAAAAGGCGATGAAAAAGCCGCACACGGCATAAAGGAGAACACATGAAAGCACGAAAAGTATTTCACGCACTGATGTCATCAAAGGGCTATACAGATGCTGATTTAGCAATGGTTGACGGTAAATATGTCTACCCTGCCATGCAAAATAGATGGAATTATTTTTTGTTGGGTTGGGAAATGAGGGGGGTTCTGTGATCGAAACTGTAATCACCATCTTTGCCATAGGATTTGTTGGCATTGCGTTAGCCATTGGTAGCGTTTGTTTTATGGTTTGGCTTGCCCTCAATGAATCCTAAGAGTACGAATAACTCCGGCATGAAGTGTCCCGAGTGCAAAGCAATCTCGTTTGTTCAACACACAAAAACTGAGGAGAATATGCTTGTCAGACGAAGGGAATGCTACAACGGGCATCGCTTCATCTCACATGAAAATGTCCTCAGAATGGTCAAGCGTCACAAGACCGATAAGGCTTGATTCGTTTCGTTGATTCTTTGGTCAAGACCTATTGTCCCGCCATTGATTTTTTTCGTAAGAGAAACCCAATTCGCATCCTCCGCGAGACGGTTGCAATCATGCGTTGACCAAAACCAACCCGCTGTTAACGCTGCGTATTTGGGAGTGGCGACTAGATCGGGTTCCATCACGAAATCTACTCCTAATGCTTGTCCGGCATGAAAGTAGTTTGCGTGTCCGGTTAGCTGAATACAGCCCCTACCGCGAAACCGATACCCGTCCCCACTAGCTTCGTCACGGTTGCCCATACGACTAGAGTAGACCATGTTGGCGATCTTCTTAGGGTTCCGAGCATACTGATTGGCAATGTCCAAAGTGGGAAACCGCTTAGGCCACAGCTTCATGAGCGTTTCAGCGCGGTAATTTAGGTTCTCCTCCAATGTCTTGAAGTGTCCGCATTCATGTCCACACTGCCCGATAAAGGCAGCTTGTTGGCGTTTGGTGGAGATATTGAATCTACCAAAGGTCTCATTGAGTGCATCAACCCACTCGGCCCCAATGTGGAGTTTCTTTAGTTGTTCGCTATTTACCATTGATGATCTCCATTGCTTTTTCGTAAGCAGAAATGCAGCTATTTAGCTGTGCTGTGTTTCTGTCCCCTTGAGCCACTATTTCGGCGATTGCTTGGAGGGTTGCTCTGTCGGAGTCAGTAGTTTCATAAACCGGTCGCTGAGGT
>Ga0208975_1000520_pt1 | contig 18330 bp, 16 predicted proteins | sample GreLakmeER78MSRF_FD_187700 | JGI IMG/M metagenome (GOLD analysis project Ga0208975, IMG submission 187700) | Freshwater lentic microbial communities from great Laurentian Lakes, MI, USA - Great Lakes metaG ER78MSRF (SPAdes) | ecosystem: Environmental > Aquatic > Freshwater > Lake | place: Great... | reverse complement strand
ATATATGGATTGTGTGGAGTATTTCCAGTGTGAGATCGAAATATCTGATTCATTGTTACATTTCCCATATTGGAAACATCCAATGATTTGATTCCCATCCCAACGGGCACCTCATCCATAAAAATTAATGTTCTACCATCTGATGATAAAAAACTACTGTGATTGTACCCTGATTCGGGATAATTCGTAAGTACTGCTAACTGTGTGAACTGCTGGTTGGTTGTGCTATTGAATTTGTAAATTCCCAATCCGCCAAAACCACAGGATGCGTATACCGTATCATTACGTACAAACATATCGTGTACTTGTTGCACAGCAGGGTAGTCTTGTTCCAATCGACGCAATAATGGTGGATTGATCGGATTAACATTCAAATCGTAAACAGCCATTGAGTAGTAAGAATTATTTGAAAGCGTGACGCTTCCACCATAAAGTTTGTCGCCATCAATAAAAATAGTATGACATTTTTCAAATAATGTGTTGTCATTTCGCACAACATGAACCGAATCGGGTAGGTAGGACATATCTGCAATAATAAAACTATTAGGAGCATTGTCGTCACTTACGATATAGCAGTACTGGTGCCAAGTTTTAATTTCATGCCAAATTAAATTTCCATGTGTTGCGGGAATGTAATCGCAGGCAACGAGCGCTGTTGGATTAGTAACATCTACAAATTGAGTTCCTGTTGAAGTTCCTATAATTGCATATTCGCGGTTTGTTGTGGTGTCTTTCCAGCCACATACACCTTGATATTTGATTCCATAAACAGGTTCAGCAGGTTGAGTTGGGTTGTTGTTCCAATTTCCTAATAATGAAATATTTTGAGATTGATAATTTTGTGCTTGTAAAACAAATGGCGTGAGCATTAATAGTGTTAGAATATTTTTCATCTTTTTTGTTTTTGTGAATTTAAAATAAAATAGTAGTCCTTACAATTGTTTGATTATTTCTTTTATTATCAGTGTCATTTTCTTCTCTGCAATTTCTGCAACTTTCTGTACTTCTGCATGGGAAACTTCTACAATTTTACCTGGTACACCGAGGTCTGTAATAACTGACATTGCAAATACAGGAATTCCCATATGGCGAGCTGCTATTACTTCTGGAACGGTACTCATGCCAACTGTATCCCCACCAATATTTCGAACGTATTTATATTCTGCTGGTGTTTCAAAGGTGGGGCCACTCATGCCGACATAAATTCCATAGACAACCTTAATCTTTAATTCTTCAACAATTGTTTTGGCTAAGGCAATCATTTTATGATCATAGGGTTCACTCATATCCGGAAAACGAGGTCCAAATCTTTTGTCATTTGCGCCAATCAGTGGATTTCCAGGGAATAAATTAATATGATCAGTTTGAATCATTAAATCTCCAATTTCAAAGTCGGGATTTACACCGCCACTTGCATTTGAAACAAACAAACGTTGTATTCCTAATAGTTTCATTACGCGAACTGGAAAAATAACTTGTTGTAGCGTATAGCCTTCGTAGTAGTGAAATCGACCTTGCATAGCAACTACATTTTTACCTGAAAGTTTACCGAAAATTAATTTTCCAGAATGCCCTTCCACAGTAGAAATTGGGAAATTTGGAATTGATTCGTAGGGCAAAATAAATTCGGCATCAATTTCATTCACTAAACCGCCGAGGCCCGTTCCAAGAATGATTCCAAATTCTGGAGCAAAATTATTTGTTTTCTGTTTTATAAATGTTGCAGTTGACTCTATGAGTTCGTACATAATTATTTATTTGTTGGTTAAAACCAATTGCGTCTTGGTCTTGAAATGTAACTTCAATTGGCAAGTAATAAATTGGAAGTTCTGCAAGGTAGTCAGCAAGTATTGGATTTTGCAAACGCATTGCATCTTTTTCTGTTGTAATTATAATTTTTTTGTCATTTTTTATAGTTTCGTATACTTCTTTTAATTCCAATATTTCAGCGGTTTTAAATTCATGATGATCGCTGAAACGCATAGGTAGTAATGCCGCCACTTTATCCTTTAGAAAATATTCTAACGGTTTTGAGTTGGCAATACCTGTTAGTAATACGACAGAATAATTTGTCTCAGTAAATGTGGATAGTGAAAGCACTTCTTTATCTAATTTATTTTCAATCGGCATTAAATTCCCATATACAATTTTAGAAAAATAAATTTTTTGATGAGCTTTTAATTTTATTTCTTGAATAATTCTTTTCCTTTCCAGAGGAGAAAAAAAATCAGGGGTTTTACTTACTACAATGATGTCAGCTCTTTTCATACCCGATTTTGGCTCACGCAAATACCCTGTTGGCAACATGTAATCCTTATAAAAGAGTGCTGCGTAATCAGTCAGTAAAATTTGCAGACCAGGTTTAATGCTTCTGTGTTGAAAAACATCATCTAATAAAACAACTTCTAAGAAAGGAAAATTTTGAATCAATTGTTTCACTCCATTGACACGATTTGCATCCACCGCTACAGGTATTTCAATTGGAAAACGATTACGAAATTGTTTTGGCTCATCTCCAATTTCTAAAGCAGTACTCGTTGTTGATGCCTGCTGGAAGCCAGTTGTTTTACGACCGTACCCACGACTTAATGTTGCAACTTTATAATGTGGGTGTAAAAGATTAATCAAGTATTCAATGTGTGGGGTTTTGCCAGTTCCTCCAGCGCTGAGATTTCCAACTCCAATGAGGGTGACCTCTTTAAATTCTGTTTTGGATAACACAGAAAAGTTGAAAAGTAGATTGCGGATAAGCATAGCAATGCCATACAAAAAAGACAAAGGCCAGATTAATAGTCGGAGCAACTTCATTCCATACAAAATTAGTCAAAACAGATTGGATTTTAGTCCCATTTGATTTGGAAACCCTAAAACATTAATTCTCCTTTTGGGACTTGTTTTTTTTAGTTTGTTTTGTGCTTAGGTATTTATGCCTATTTCCGTTAATTTTGATTTTTATTTTCTACAATTCCATATAAAATATTTCGAAATGCTTTTAGCTAAAATAATTACCCACCTTGAATCTATTGCTCACCCCATTTTTCAGGAGAGCTATGACAACTGCGGACTCCTAGTAGGTAATCGAAATATGGAGGTAACTGGAATTTTAGTCGCGCTTGATTCAATCGAAGCGATAGTTGACGAGGCAATTGAAAAGAAGTGTAATCTCATTGTAGCTCATCACCCAATTGTATTTTCTGGTTTGAAGAAAATCAATGGCAATAGTTATGTGGAGCGTGTACTTATTAAAGCAATAAAGAATGATATTGCTATTTATGCTATTCATACTAATCTTGACCATGTTCTTAGTGGTGTTAATTCTAAAATTTGTGAGAAAATAGGCATTCAGAATTATAAAATTTTAGCTCCTAAAAAAGGATTATTGCGCAAGCTTGTTACGTATTGCCCAAAGCAGCATACAGCAGCCGTTCGAAAATCTTTGTGGGAAGCTGGTGCAGGTGAAATTGGGAATTATTTTGAAGTAAGTTTTTCAGCAGAGGGAATAGGCACTTTTAAAGGCAATGAGAATTCAAACCCAGTTTTTGGTGTAAAAGGCGAGTTAATTGAGGAGTCAGAAGACCGGCTTGAAATTATTTATTCTGTTAACAAAGAGACAGCAATACTTTCTGCTTTATTTAAGAGTCATCCCTATGAAGAGGTTGGATATGAGTTAATTCCAATTGCAAATTCTTGGCAGGATGTGGGTTCAGGTATGATTGGTAACTTGAATACGCCCATTCCACTAAATGATTTCCTACAGACATTAAAAGTTGCCATGAATACTGCTGTTATTCGTTACACACCGATAGCGGGTAAAATGATAGCTAAAGTTGCCGTTTGTGGTGGAGCAGGAAGTTTTTTGGTGCAGGATGCGCTATCAGCAGGTGCAGATATTTTGATTTCTGCTGACTTTAAATACCATCAGTTTTTTGATGGAGAAGGGGAAATGGTGATCGCTGATATTGGACACTTTGAAAGTGAGCAGTTTACAATTGATTTGTTAGCTGACCTACTAAAACAAAAATTACCTACCTTTGCAATCCTTAAAACCGGCATAAATACCAATCCGATAACATATCTCACATGAACTTGAAATCTAAAACCGAGGGCAAATCTGAACTTCCTATTGAAGAAAAGCTTCGCGCCATTTACGAATTGCAACAAATCGATTCTGAAATTGATAGAATACGTACTGTCCGTGGGGAACTTCCACTAGAAGTGCGTGATCTTGAAGACGAAGTTGCAGGACTTGATACCCGTGCAAATAATTTGCATGAAGAAATCAAACGTCTAGAAGATGCAATTGCTGATAAAAAGAACGTGATTAAAGATGCTGGCATTGCAATCAAAAAGTACGAAGCACAGCAAGGTAAAGTTCGTAATAATCGCGAGTTTGATTCCTTAAGTAAAGAAATTGAATTTCAAAATTTAGAAATTGCAATTTCTGAAAAGCGAATCAAGGAATACAAAGTTCAAATTGTTCTTAAAAAAGAATTAATTGATGGTTCTCAGACTGCTTTAGATGACAGAAAAAATGACCTCAAATTAAAAAAGGAAGAATTAGAAGACATCGTTTCTGAAACAAGAAAAGAAGAGGAAGAATTGCAGGCACGTTCAAAAGTTGCTGAAGTAAAAATAGAAGGTCGTTTATTACACGCATACTCAAGGGTTCGTCAAAATTTCCGTAATGGTCTTGCTGTTGTTCCAGTTGAACGCGATGCTTGTGGCGGTTGTTTTAATAAAATCCCACCTCAGCGTCATTTAGATATTCGCACACACAAGAAAATTATTGTTTGTGAGCATTGTGGTCGTATTCTTGTTGATGCTGATTTTCTTTTAGGAATTATAAAGCCTGAAGTTCCTGTAGTGGCAGCTAAAAAAACGGCAAGAAAAAAAGCAGCAACTGCTAAAAAATAAAATAGTTTTTTAGAATAGCAAAAAAAGTCTCGCAAAGAATGCGAGACTTTTTTTTGTACTTAAAATCTATATCCACACGTTACTACTACATTCACAACTTTTGAAGTGTTATTTACAGGATTGACTAAACTCTGATCGTAGAAATAGTAATTGCTTTTTTCTCTTGAGGTAATAATTCCAAGATCAATAAAAAGTAAATCTTTTGGTACACGATAGCCAAGCCCTCCAGTTAAATACAGCTTGCTGGAATTATTATTTACTCCTTCTGTGTATGGGCTTCCGTAATATGCAAAACCTGCTCTTAAAATAATCGGAAATACTCGAACCTCTGCTCCAACTCGAATAGTAGATGCTGTTTTGTATTTACTTTTTATATTCGCATTGGCTACTGAGAAGGCATAGCTCGATGATTTTAAACGAGCATCGGCGTAATCTACCAGTTCATAGTCAGCCGATATTAATCCTAGTTTTCCAATTACAACACCAACGCTACCAAGCATTCGCATGGGAGTTTTAATGGAATAATTAAAACTTCCATCTTGTGCAATACTTTCTCTAGTTATTCCTCCAATTACCGATTGCATTTGAGCGCCATACGTGTCAGAAAGTTTTAGTAAGGTTGGTGTGTGAAATGCAAAGCCAATTCGCAACATATCTATGGGTCTATATATAAATCCTATTTTTAAATTAAAACCTTTGCCTGTAGTTGTAAGGAATTGATCAAACTTAAAGTATTCAAAATTTGAAACTGTGTCATTTATTTCAGTTTCTGAGTAGACGTTTACTTCTTCATATTTTACTTGCTGAATTCCAAAGGAAGCACCAACATAAAATTTGTTGGAGTAGTTTCCACCTATTCCAATTAGCCACTCTCCTAATCCTCCACGTACGGTAGCGTTTTTTTCTTGTGCCAAAAAATCTCCATCAGGAATTGTATCGGTATAATGTGATGAGTCGCCCGGAATTTGATTTAGTAAATAAGTATTCCATGCCAAACCCTCATTGTAGCCATCAAGTGTGCTCGGTCCATTTCCCCCTGCCGTTTTTGCCCATGAATCCATCATTGATGTATAAGAGTTCCCTTTCATCGTTAGGTTAGTCTGGTAAGAGCCGTAGCGGTTGTAAATAATTCCAATTCCTGTTGTTTGCCAACCTTCTGCCAAAGTATTTTCTGTTTTGCCAGCAAGAACAATTCCGCAGTTATCAACGCGCATATTAAATCGGGAATCGTTTGAACTCGTTTCATTGTAAACTGAGTTTACCTTCTGGTTGTAAAATGATGGCGTAAAACAAAATTCATTTTTACGGTAAAATCCAAGCCCTGCTGGATTTGTTCCGATTGCAGACATATCAGCACCGAGTGCTCCAAACGCACCAGCCATTGCTGAATATCGAGCGGTGCCGCCAAAGCCAATTCTAGAATACCTTAATGCGTCTACTTCATTTTGTGCTACACAAGCACTATAAATTACCAACACGGATAATCCGGTTAGAAAATAACGTCTCATAATTATTAAATTAATTATCGTGGTCGACTTGAAGTTCTACCACTATTTGAATTTCCTTGTGAAGGATTTGCTCTCACTGGAGTAGAAAATTCGGTATTATTACCTCTAGAAGTGGAATTATTTATAGGATTCCTACTTGGACTGCTTGTGTTGGATGAAGGAGAATTTAAATTCATATTACTGGATGGCTTTTGTGTTGCGTCAATTGCAGTACCTTCATTATTAAATATTGGAGCAGGAGGTGTAATACGAGTATGGTCTAAATTAGTGTTGTTAGGTTGGTACTTTTCTGCGTCAATAGAAGGATAGTTCACACTTGGTTTGTCAAAATTATTTTTGACAGGAGGAATACCTACAATTTGGTTTATTTCTGCTCGCGTTGGATTTACAAGATTATTTTCTTGAGCAATTTCGCTTGCAAATCGTTCTCCAAATGTTGGCCCGCCTGAACCCGATACGCGTCCATCTGATGAGCTAGGGGTATTTCTTGGTCCGTAGTAATTACTGTTGTTGTCGAAACTATTGTAGTAGTAATTATTGTACCCATTATTCCCGTATCCGTTGTTATTGTATGGGTTATTACCAAAACTATTGTAGCCGTATCCGTAATTTGAATTATTACCCCATGTATTCCAAGGATCGTAATAATTGCCCCAACTATTTCCCCATCCATTGTTATATCCTGTTCCCCAACTCCAACCATTATTCCAATTCCAATAAGAGCTTGGGCAATAGTTGTAGGCATAATAGGATGGGCCCCAGAATTGGTAACCATTGTAAATACTGGTACCGTAGTTATAAGGATTCTGGTTATAGAAGTAGGAGTTTGTATAGTAATTGTCGTAGTAGCTGTAATTATTTACGGGGTGATTAAATCGGCGAAGACGGGCAGCATACTCATCATCGTAATAATCATCATAGTTAAAATCTTCTTTATAATATTCGGATCCCTTATTTGCCCTCGCTGCTGCCGTTTCTTTTTCTAATTTTAGTTGATTTGCCTGCGCTTCCTCTTGTTTTTGCCTTGCAGCCAATCGAATTTGATCTGCTTTTTTATCTTTCTTTGCATCTTTTAGTGAATAATAAACATCATCAGAATTTTGCTGAGAGTTTACTTGTTTCATGCTAGTGCATGAAGTAAAACCAAGTAAAAATGTGGCACTTAAACAAATAATTGGGAAGCATTTCATGGTTTAAGTTTTAGAATTTAATATTTCATTTCTGCAATTTTAATTAAAGGAGCTATTTGTGCTATTTTTGCAGGAATAATAGTAAAAATACAATAATCATTCCAATTTATACTTATTATTAATTTTTTATGGCCAAAGAACTTACCAAGCGCTCTTCCGACTATTCCAAATGGTATAATGAACTTGTTGCAAATGCTGATTTAGCTGAACATTCTGCAGTAAAAGGTTGCATGGTCATTAAACCATACGGCTATGCAATTTGGGAAAATATGCAGGCAGTACTTGATAAAATGTTCAAGGACACAGGTCATGTGAATGCTTATTTTCCTTTATTCGTTCCCAAAAGTTTGTTTGAGGCAGAAGAAAAAAACGCAGCTGGTTTTGCGAAGGAGTGTGCTATTGTTACGCACTATCGCTTAAAGGCAAATCCAGATAAGCCAGGTTCGTTGATGGTTGATCCTGATTCTAAATTGGAAGAGGAGTTGATTGTTCGTCCAACTAGCGAAGCAATTATTTGGAAAACATACAAGGGATGGATTCAGTCCTATCGTGACCTTCCATTGTTGATTAATCAATGGGCGAATGTGGTTCGTTGGGAAATGCGAACGCGTCTTTTTTTACGAACGACAGAATTTCTTTGGCAAGAGGGACACACAGCGCACGCTACACGTGAAGAGGCAATAGAAGAAACAGAAAAAATGTTAGGTGTATATGCTGATTTTTCAGAAAATTTCCTTGCCATTCCTGTCTTACGAGGCATTAAATCGGCGAATGAACGCTTTGCTGGTGCCGAAGAAACTTATTGTATTGAGGCCTTGATGCAAGATGGAAAAGCATTGCAGGCCGGAACATCGCATTTTCTTGGACAGAATTTTGCAAAAGCATTTGATGTTAAATTTTCAAATAAAGAGGGAAAGTTGGATTACGTTTGGGCTTCTTCCTGGGGTGTTTCAACACGATTGATGGGAGCACTTATTATGGCACATAGCGATGACCATGGTTTGATTATTCCTCCAAAAATGGCTCCGATTCAAGTTGTGATCGTTCCAATTTATAAAACGGATGAAGAACATGCAAAAATTGTAGAACATGTTTCCGTTTTGAAAAAAGAGTTAGAAGCACAAAATATCCGTGTTAAATTTGATGATCGTGACACACAGCGACCTGGATTTAAATTTGCGGAACACGAATTGCGTGGTGTGCCTGTTCGTTTGGGGATCGGACCAAAAGATTTAGAAAGTGGAAAAATTGAATTGGCTCGTCGTGATACTTTGACAAAGGAAAGTGTGGAACGAACTAATGTTGTAGCAATTGTTGTAGCATTGATGGTGGAAATTCAGACTTCAATGTTTAATTTAGCACTTCAACGAAGAGCGGAATCGACAAGCGTTGTCAATACTTGGGAAGAGTTTGAGGCAGCATTGGAGAAAGGAGGATTTGTTTATGCGCATTGGGACGGAACACCTGAATCAGAACAGAAAATCAAAGAAAAGACGAAAGCAACCATTCGTTGTATTCTAATTGATAATAAACAGGAAAATGGGAAGTGTATCCTTACTGGAAATGATTCCAAGCAGCGAGTTGTATTTGCAAGGGCTTATTAGTAATTTTAGTTTCGAAATAATACAAAAAATAGGATGATGGAAAATAAAACCAATGAAATTATTTTAGAATTACTGAAAGAAAAATCCTCCTTGAAGCAGGATGTTTTTTACAGTACACTTTCGGTTTTCAAGGAGTTGAAGGATGTGGTGAAAGAGGTTGTCAATGATTTAAAACCGAAGGTTGCTGCTATCGATAAACGATTAATTATTAATTATAAAGATAAAACTGAATTTGAAATTGAATTGCAAGTTGCTGGCGATGTATTGATTTTTCAAATGCATACCAACGTTTTTGAATTTGATATTTCGCATCAAATTTGGAAGACCTCTTATGTAAAAGAGCAGCCAAGCAATTCTTTTTGTGGTGTAATTAATATTTATAATTTTCTTGCCGATTCATTTAAATATAATCGCAGTAACGATTTGGGTTACTTAGTTGCCAGAATTTTTCAAAATAGAGAGAATCATTATTTTGTGGAGGGTAAACGGCAGCTAGGGTTTTTGTACAACGATTTTTCAAATGCATTAATGAATCGGGCAGAATTGAAGAAAATTGTTGAGTCTGCTGTTGTTTATTGCCTCAGTTTCGATTTATTTACACCACCTTTCGAGGAAGTGAGGGTTGTTAGTGTAGGGCAAACGGAGCAGCAAAACTTTTTAATGTCTGTAAAAACGGGCAAAAGGTTGGGTTTTAGATTTCAAACCGATACCGACGAATTGGATTAAATAAAATTTATATTGTTTCTTTTTGCTTCATATGTTGCAAAATTGGAATTTCAGTCTAAATTTGCACTCCCAAAATAGGCATGGCCCGTTCGTCTAGGGGTTAGGACAGCAGATTTTCATTCTGTAAACACGAGTTCGATTCTCGTACGGGCTACATAAATAACACAAAACCACTTGCAAATCAATGGATTGCAAGTGGTTTTTGTTTTTAGGGTACAGTTAGGGGGACAATAAAAGGGGGCAAACTAAATAAGCTGTTATTGTAAAAGACCTATATTGCTTAAAATCTATAAGGTCAAACTAAAACTTAAATAAAATGAAAAGACTAAAGACAATTTTTGGTGTTATATTATTTGCTTCATTTTTTCAAACAAGTTGCGGGGATAATCGGCGTTGGGATGCTGAAGTTAATCGTATAACAGATTCTATAATAGCTGCTGGCAGCACTTCAACAGAAAAAGTTGAAGACAGCTTAAATGAAATTAATGTGAATAATCCAAACTCAATTATAGGCAATACAATAAAAATTGGAAATTTAGAAATTGCACAATATAGTTTCACTAATCAAATGACTTGGCATGTTGCTATGAAAGCCTGTAATGACTTAGGAAATGGATGGCGATTGCCTACCAAAAATGAACTTGATATTATATATGTGAATAATACTCATTATCCTTCCTTTTACAATCTTAAACCATCAACAAGCAGATACTATCTGTTCTGGAGTTCCAGCGAAGGAAATGATAATAACGCGTGGGCTGAAGACTTTGGGGATGTCAATGATTTCAGCCAATTCTGCGGAAAAAATGGTGAAAATTATGCTCGCGCTGTTAGGGGCAGTGGTGGAAATTGTTCCCCCCCAATTAGTATTAGTTCAAACCCAATTATAGGTAACACAATAAAAATTGAAGGTTTAGAAATTGCACAAAAAAACTTCCCTTATAAAATGAATTGGGAAGATGCAAAAAATGCTTGTGTTGGTTTAAGAGATCGTTGGAGGCTTCCCAATAGATATGAATTTGATTTATTAAATCATTATCAATCAAATACACAGATTGGCTTTGTATTCGGTGGTTATTGGACTTCTGAAGAGAGTAATGGAGGTGCGTGGTATGGTAGCATAGGAAGTGGCGGAACGTACTTTAGTGGAAGCAAGGATGAATTATTAGATGTTCGGGCTGTTCGAGATTACATAGTTTCTTCGCAAAACATCATAGGCAACACAATAAAAATTGGAAATCTAGAAATTGCACAAATAGACTTCCCTTTCCCTCTAACATTTCTCGGTTTTTTATGTGAAAATAATAATGGTAAGAAGAAGAGTGAACATAAACACAAGATTAAGGAAGACCCCTGTGCTGATTTAGGAGATGGTTGGAGATTGCCCACAATAGAAGAATTAGATATCTTATATACTAACAAGGATCTGATTGGTGGTTTTGCTACGGATAGACGTAATAGTACCTGCTACTTGAGTTCCACTCTAAAAGGTAGTTGCAACTTCGGAGGAATCGGAAATGTCCGAGTTTTGTCTAAGGACTTCAGTAATGGTAAATGTTTGGAAAGTTATAATGGGTGGGGTAAATATTTTGTTCGCGCTGTTCGTGGTAGTGGTGGAAATCTGTTAGACACAATTAGTGATAATAGTTCAAACGAATTATAGACTTCAAAACGAGTCGTAAATTTAAACATAAGCTGTAATTGTAAAAGACCTAATCTTTCTAAAAATTTATAAGGTTAAACTATAAATCAAATACTTTACTAAAATTATATGGAAAATGAAGGATTACTGAATAAATTTTTAGATGTTGAATTTCCTGCCTTAGTAAAAAAGTATTTTGAAGAATTTTCAATTTTATATCCTGAAAGATATCAATCAATTGGAAGTGTTGAAATAAATAATGGGCAGGAGAGTGTTAATCTATTTGATTATTTAGAAGATTGGTTTAAAAAGGAATATGAAATCCCTTTTAATATCAGGTCACATTTTCAATTTCATTCAGATAATGTTTTTTTTACAGCAACAAAAAGTTTTGGTTTCGATTCTAAAGTGAAAAATAATGAAGAGTTTTTTAGGTTAGAGGCAGAGTACCAAAAAATAAATAGTGGAAATACTCCTTTCAGCATTTATAATTTAAACTTTTCAAGCAAATCTATTTGCTCTAGTATTATTAGAGAAAAATTAAATGAAGAAATAGAAATTAGATTTAAGCTTTATGAATTAAACTTGAAGAGTTATTTCAAAAGATTTTTTATACAGGGAGGCTGTGATTTTTCATGGATTACTGTTGACCAATTAAATTTTCATGGAATTGATAAATTTCCTCATTCGCTAAACGAGGAAATTAAAAAAATTGAATATTCTATCGAATTTAATTTGAAGAATGGTCATTTGGGGCAATATTATGATGAAAATATGGAGTATGTAAAAGATCAAGATGTTATTAGAAAAAAAGAAAACAAATATTTCAAAAGTTTGAAAAAAAAAGGTTATAAAAACATTAATTATGTTGATATTCTTTCTCAACCAACATATTTGAAATTATTCAATCAAACAAATAAGGATACCATCTTTTCAAATTGTAATCAAATAGGCAAAGTGCCAATCATTAAACTTAATCAGCATTTTATCCGCAGGCTAAAAGGAACAGAGGCTAAAAAACAATCTTGGAAAATTAAATATAAACCTCCTTTTGAACTTGCATTAAATTTTAAATTAGAGCCCTCAGATATAATCAAAGATGAGAAAAAGTTAAGCGAATATCTTTTAACATATAATGAACCAGAAGACGAAATACGGATGATGTTAGGGTTACCTAAAATTGGGGAAGGTTGGATTTCTGAGACTTTTCTGTTTTATCAAATTAAGAATTATTTTGTGAATCAATTGGTAATACAGCATGGTCGACCTAAATGGCTTAACAAACAGCATTTGGATATATACTTTCCGTTTTGTAATATTGGAATAGAATATCAAGGCGATCAACATTTTTATCCAATTGAGATTTTTGGTGGAGAAAAATCATTTAAGCAAAACAAGGCAAGAGATTTTATAAAGAAAAAGCTTTGTGCAGAAAATAATTGTTATTTGATAGAGGTTACTCCAAATTATGAAATTGAAAACGTAATTGATCAAATAAGTGAGCGAATTAAAATTCTCAAATAATATAAAAAGACTATATAGCTCCAATAACCCCTTAAAATACCTAAGATAAGCCCTATTTAAGCCATAAAAATGCCGTAACAGTCGTAACGGTCGTAACACCCGTAACACTTTGTTACGGGTGTTACGAATTGTTACTAATCCCAGTTCTTAACGCGTTTTTATCCAAAACACGTTTTACCTTCATTTTATTAGTGTTTAATCTTAAAGCTATTTCGTTAAAGGATAGCGTAGGTTCAGCTTTCTTTAATTCTACTATGTCGGAATCAAGTTGAGCAATTTGGCTTTCGCAATGCTCTCTTATATGCTCTTTTTCATTTCCAAATTCTTTGAAAGAAAACCCCAAATAATTAATGTCCTTTATAATTTCAAAAACCATTACATTTTCGTAATCATAAATTATTTCAGTTGCCCTTGCTTTTATTTGTTTCAAGTAGCGCAAACTTTTATCCTTAACACTTTCTCCAATTGCAAAAATACTATCCGCAAAATTTGATAAATGTTTGCTTCCTGCAAGATCATTTTTTGAAATTGGATTTGCTAAATTTCGTTTTGGTGTGTGAGCCAAAGTTAAAATTGAGAGATCGTATTTCTGTTTAAGTTCTTTTAGTATTTTCATTAATGGCAGAGCTTCTTTTGCCGTATCGGTAGCTTGTGTTTTTAAATAAGTAAGATTATCAATTATTAATATTTTTGCTCCTTGTTCAGTAATTGCTTTCTCAATATTTTTTAAAAGCTCGTCTTCAAATTTTCCATTGGAAATGTAATTGGAATCTATTAATATTCGATAAAAATTTTCATCCCAACAAAAATGATTTTGATATTCGACAGAATACCTTTTTTCAAATTGCTTATCACTCATTTCAAAGTCAAAATAAAGAATCTTTTGTTTTTGAGCGCCTAGCATAAAACCTTTTATTGCAATTCCTCTGCTAATTGCATTAGCAATTTGTACTGCAAGAATTGATTTGCCAAGATTTGTATCAGCAAATAAAATAGCTAATTCACCTTCATGCCAAAATTCTGAAAACAGCATTTTTGGTATTGGTCTATTTTTTGCATCGTTGATACATTCGTTTCCCGTTCTAACTTTCAGCAATGAAATTTCAACTGGATGAGCAATTGACAATAAAGGTTTTTCATCTTGGTTAAATTTGTTTTTGAAATCAAAATCAATTCCAAAATCATTCACGTCTATTTCACATCGTTTTAGAAGGTGAAATATTTTATAGTCATTTACCGAAAGTTCAAAATTGAGATAGATATCAATATTTTCTATTTTGAATTGGTCAGAATACCGAAGCGCTTTGCAAATAATTTCTTTTGCAATTTCTCTTTCAAAATTTTCGTTAATATATCCAAGCAAATATTGGCGGTCAGCAAATCCAAAAGAAATTATATTTAGTTCAATATAATCTGCAACCTTTAAAAACCAATTTTGTGGAATAGGTATTTTATAAGTTAAACCCATTAGCGATTCTTTTCTTTTGTTTTTTTGCTTAGAACTTCTAAAACTTCACTTCTTTTAAAATAAATACGACTATTGATTCTGCTAAAAGGAAGCTTTCCCGTTTTCATCCAATCTGATATTGTAACAAGTGAAACCGAAAAAATTTTTGCTACATCTTTTCTTTTGAGCAAAATTTCTTCTTCTTTCTTTTCAGGGATTTGCGAGATGGCGTTTGATACGCTTTGACTGATTAACTCTCTAAGTTCATCAGCTTTGATTATTACTATTTGGTTTTCCATGTATCAGGTATGTATTTTGATACAAAGGAAAAGATATGATAAGATTATTATAGTCCCTCAACAGTCGGGACTAGATTACAGATCCTAAAATGTTAATACTGATAATTGATCTCTTCCTCTGAGGCTTAAATGTTTTTAACAAATAGCAAAAATTATCGGACTAATATAATTAAGAGATTGTAATGCCTAATCTTACTTTCAAAGATTATGAATTTAGAAACGGGAGAAAATATTTTTATTGCTGATTTATTTACAATCTCTAACTGAATTATGTAATTATGGGTAATTATGGGTGATTACCTTTAAAAAACACATATAAAACCCTTAAAAAAACATATAAAACCTTTATTAATTAATAAATACGTTGAATATGCCCTCAATATACCCTCAATATACCCTCATTATACCCCTAATATACCCTCAATATACCCTTAATATACCCTTATACCCTCATTATACCCTCATTATACCCTCAATATACTCTCAATATACCCTGTATTGTACTTTAAAGGTACTTATATCACTATGCTTTCATAATGCTTTCATCACGATATTGAACGATTTTGGACTGATTTTGGACTGTATTTGAACTAATTAATAATAGATATATAATAGGTATTGAACTATTTTGAATTATTATTGTATGTTTAATAACAATACATACTTTAACTCCTTACAAGAAAAAAAGATATTATAAACGTTTAATTTACATTAATAAAAAATTAATTTATGAATTCATTTGTTCGCGAGTTATGTATTTGGATATTAATATTTACGTTTTTAATGTATAGCGACCTTTGCGGTGGTTATTTTCTTGTGGCATTTATTTATACTGCGTCGCTGTTTTGTTTTAGGCTTATCATCTGGCTTATAGTGACGCTTGCTAAAGAAAAACCAATTACAGACACTCACAAACAATGTATTCATTGTCAGAGCTTGATTCCTAAATTAGCAACTGTTTGTTTCAAATGTACTCGCGATGTGTAACAAAACAAATCAATAATATAATTATGAATAAAAAATATAAGCTTTTTATATATATTATGGCAATTTGTGTTATGTTATATAGAACCAATCCCAACACTACTGATCCTTATTGGGATAACTATCGCGCTAGCAGTTGGATAATGATTTTTTTAATTGGTATATATATAATGATGGGGCTTATTGCAGTGTTTGTTCCAAAATCTTGTCCAAATTGTAAAGAACAGATATCACGCATAGTTACCAAATGTCCTTTTTGCCGCACTGATGTTGTAAAAGGTTAATTTTTCGGATTAAGAAATGAAATTAAGGTATTGAACCGATACTTTATTAATTAATCAAACTTAAAATCTCCTATTTTTTCTTTTTGCTAATCTCATTAATTTGAGGAATTGTAAATTTTGCTCTTACTCCATCAGAAAGGGTATTCTTATTTGGATTCAATTCCTTTTTTAAGTTTTCTTGGGTTGTTGCTTCTTTGAAAGAAATTAATTCCCAACATACTTTTGCAAATCGAGAATAACTCGCTTCTCCGCTAGTGGCTGGGATTTCAATAAAACCTTTTTTAGCTAGTTCTAATAATATGTAAGCAAATTGTGAAGGTGTTCCTAACCATTTAAGTTTTTCAACTTCCATTTTATTTTGATTTGTGTTAACTTCAGTATGATCAGATTCACCCTTTAAAATTATTTTATAGGTATTAATTTGTTTCTGGACAAATTCCAATAATAATTCATTTGCAATTTCATCTGAATTAAAGCTGTTTGTATCAGCTACATTTTTCCCATTTTCCCAATAAATTTGTTTTTTAAGGAGTTGTAAATTGTAAGATTCTAAAAATTTTATTTTTTTTTCAGTCGATATTCTTTTGCAGAGATATTTTGAAACTTTCTCATGGTTATTCTTATAAAAAGAAGTATTTAATCCCGCATGATTTTTTAATTTTTCAATCATTATATGACTTTTAAGAGGTTTGAAGTTTTATTCCAAATATGATCCATTTCAATATTCTTTACCTTATCTGTTATTTTGATGTATTTCTTGAAGGTTGCATACTGCTTGTGTCCAGTAATAGCCATTACAGTTTCTGGTCTCATTCCTTTTTCAAGCGAGAGTGTTACAAATGTTCGTCTTGCGGTATGGCTTGTAAGAAAATTGAATTTTGGTTTTGTTATTTGCAATTCTTGTGCCCCTCGAAATTTTGTAAGAACTATTTCATCATTTATTTTAGCTTTTTTCCCAATCTCTTTCAAATTTTCATTTGTTTTTTGATTGGAAAGATGAGGTAGTGAAAAGTCATTTTTTTTCAAAATTTCAAGCGCGTAATCATTTAAGGGAATTATCAATGAATCAGAAGTTTTCTCTGAGATAATAGAAGCTTCTTTCCCTTTTATATTTTTTTTCGTTACTCGTTTTATGTCTGAGTATCTAAGTCCCGTAAAACATCCAAAACAAAACGTATCTCGTGTTCTTGCCAAATGAGGCTCTTTAGAAAAATCGAATTCGTAAATTGTAAATAATTCCTTTTCTGTCAAATAAATTATGTCAGCATCTTTTTCAGTTGCTTTGAACTTTTCATAAGATATATTTGAATTGTATCCTCTTTCAGTTGCCCAATTCAAATAGGTTTTTAATGTCTTGATATATTTTGCAGATGAATTATTTAGAAGAAGCAAATCATTTATGAAGTAAGCGCTTAAATACTCGTAAAATTTCGAATCAATTTTTTCGAATGAAATGCTGTAATGCTTCCTTTTCTGAAAATCAGTCAAATGGTTTTTTAGGGTTGTGTATTTTTGAATAGTGCGATGTGATTTTGTGGGTTTTTGAATTTCTATGAATTCATCCAAGTAGTCGAAAAAACCTTTTGTATTAATACTTCCGGGATTTATCTGTCTATCAAGTTTTTCCTTAAAGTATTCATTTGTCAAAGTATGGTTTTGGGTAATTCCGTTCCTGTAGATTTTTTTAATTTCTTCCTCAATCCGATCAAGCAAATGATTTAACTCTAAACAGCCAGATAATGATTTCTTTGCCCTTTGTGTTTCATTATTCCAGTCCTTAGGCAAAATAGTTTGTCCAGCTGAGTATTTGAACCTATTGCCATTGTAACTGAAAAATAGATAGATCAAAGTTTCTTTTGATTTTTTCGATTTTTCAGCATTAACCTTTATTGCTGATGGGTTTTTTAGGTAAAAATTTGCTTTTGCCATAAAACAATGATTTTAGTTAAGCGAAGTTAAATAAAGTTCGGTATAGGGGACAGTTTGGGGGACAGTTTTTAGTTAACAACCCTTGATTTGTCTTTTTATAATTTACCTTTAAAGCCTTTAAAACCTTATGTTTCATTGATATTTAGACCAAATTGAGTAAAGTTAGGTTAGGTAAATTATAGTCTCGTACGGGCTACATAAAATCTCTGAACTTCAATAGTTTAGAGATTTTTTCTTTTTTAGTGCTTCAATGAATTATCATTCAAATCTTTAGATTTT